>Ga0100403_1001739_pt1 | contig 18865 bp, 20 predicted proteins | sample CryGeymet201501t_FD_83663 | JGI IMG/M metagenome (GOLD analysis project Ga0100403, IMG submission 83663) | Groundwater microbial communities from Crystal Geyser aquifers in Utah, USA - Crystal Geyser metaG 2015-01t | ecosystem: Environmental > Aquatic > Deep subsurface > Groundwater | place...
AAACGTTGGGGTCTAGATAAATTGGTAGGTATGGGACATACCGAACCAGGTGAGCAATCACCGAACGCCTGTGGAGATATCACTAACGGGGAGATGGCATATGACTTCTCTAGTTATGTATCGCGGAAGCAGGAAAAAAGACTGTCATTTGGACAGGAAGCTGCTACCCTTTCAGGGTAGTCAGTAGTTCACGTTGACACATTTTTTTTTGATGTTATAAAGACCATAGTGAATGGAGAATAAAATGATCGAACGCGAAGATATCCAAAATGAACTCGTGACCTTAGCACAATCAGAATTATGATTTCGATTCGTTTTAAAATCAGTCGACTCAAACGAGACATAATTGGCCGGAATTCAATAATCAAAGCACAAGCTCGTGTTTCAAGGTCCTTCAGGAGGGGTCAAGAATCGACATCCAGAAAATATTTTAGCATGGTTGCAGTTCTTTTTTCGTTTATGATGTCTTCTGGAGAAGCAAGTGCAAAAAACTAACCATAAACAAGTGATTCGAGATACAACGCGATCAATTGAAAAATTAATTGATCACAAAATACAATATTCTGCCTACCGCAAACTTGACCAACTCAACCCAAGTCCTGTGTCCGAGATCCTTCGAGTTTCAATGAACAGTATCATCGAAACAGTATATAAATGACGACTATCCTTGGGACAGTAGCTCAATTGGTAGAGCCGATCGCTCATAACGGTCTGGTTGTAGGTTCGAGCCCTACCTGTCCCACCAACTCACAGCTGAAGCAAATAGCAACTTTTTGAAGGAGTTAGGAATAATGAATTTCCATTGGCCCAGGACTGAAACGAATCGTCTCCGTCCTTGGTATCTAATCGCCTGGCTTTTTCCATGGTGAATTCTTTTTAAGAGTCTTATGGTTCTAACCACTTTCTCGATGATTCCTCTCGAAGGAGTAGACGAGGCCATTTCTTTTTGGAAGCAACACTAATCGGTTTTCACTCTGATTTCCGCGATGAACCCAGAAATAGATGTCAGTTTCACTTGGTAAAAATTCACGAGGGGGATGACACCTCCTTCTACGTGAACTAGGTTGGAAACACAAAGTATGAACGCTGTATTTTTTAAAATTCACGGAACATATAAAAATATCCCTGAAGAAGCAATTGGTCGGTGGGTATTCGAGCGGGCTTATACTGAAATCATGTTCCCAGAAACCCATTTTCTTACAAGTATTATCACCAACGAAATCAAGCATATTAATACTGGTAATAACAACGACCCCAGGATATAAAGCCCTTCTATCAAGGAGCTGTAGGAGAAAGCATGCGTAAAAATTTTGAACTTGGAGATTCCGTTCTCGTTAAACTGAAGGATGGTGAATACCATCCTTCACGCATCCACGGATTTACATGCTATGAAAATTCAATTTGGGTAATTTTACGAAATGAAAACCAACCGAGGTTGGTCAGCCCTGACCAGCTTTCTTGCAACTAAAGTCATCGACGGTTTGGTAGTTAGGGTCCACAGGATTCTTACTTGACATTTTCTGAAAATCTGTTAATCTGATAATCTGATTTACGTGGTTAGTCAAAAGGAAAGTCAGATGAAAATTTTCAGGAATATTCAGAACGGCAAGCTCTATACCATAGAGCGAGTTCTACCGGCTCGAATGACTGGCGCTTGGTACGAAGCTATTCCTTATCAGCACAACGATGAATTACGTCCGTGGCGTAAGAAGCTGTCGGAAAAACGTCGGGCCAAGATGTCAGAATTCATCGTTGTTGCGGAGAATTGAAATGACTGCACAGATCATTTATTTCCAGAAGTACAAGCAGAGCAAACAGTATCCTATCATACTGCCCGAATCGGAACGCCAGGAACTGATCGAAAACGGTTACGATCCCGATAACGCTGACGATGTACAAGCGTATTGGGATGATATCGACGAAGGGTGATCAATCAAATGCAACACGATTTAATGAATTGGCGAAGGAACCATCGGTTCGTATCTGAAAAGGACGGAAATTTCGTTTATTCTGGTGCTCCAAAAGGCGTTCACCAACATCCGAATTTTATCATGTGTGAACTACTGACTACCCTGAAAGGGTAGTAGACTTCTTGCGCGACTAGTTAAAACCGGCGATACCATTCTTTACACCAGTGCCGGGGAAAGAATACAAAGTTCGAGTGACCGGAAACTATGAAAACACGGTCATTGGTAAGCGTTGGCCGGCAGAATTACTTCAATAATTTTCTAAACGCTTTGAGTAGATCATTTTTGGTTTCTTGACCAACCAATTCAACGCCTTCTTTTAGGAGGCGTTGAATTTGATCAGCCTTTCCTAGATTTTTAAATTGTGTCACTAACGTCTTGATATGTGCGGGATGTTCATAACCGGTGTTCGACGTCTTTAAATATTCAAGATGGTTTTCGAGCCAACCGATATAATCAGTCTTCAATCCGACATGGCCTGATCTCCGAAAACGGTAGAACAGAGTTCCTTCCAACAAATTACACCGCCTACACATCACACCACGGACTTCTCCGGTTTCATGGTTATGGTCGACGTGTCGGTTGGTGTTGTCTGAATTGGAAAGATCCTCTCCACAAATTCCGCACTTGAAGCCTTGTTTCGTGAGTAGTTCATCGCGAATTTTTGCAATGTCTTTGTTTTTCAATTTTTTCATATTCTATAAAATAACGGGTAATGCCTTGAGTGACCCTTCTCCTGGCAAACCTTGACGGCTGTCCCCGAATTCATTTAAACAAAACGCCGACGACGGTTCTGAAGTAATTTAATTTTGTATTGAACGCCCCCGACGTAACACAAGTGGCTTGTTACCAATGGCGCTTCATTTCATTATTTAGTCTGGCATAAATATTAAACAACAAAACACCATCGGAGACCATTATGAGCGACATCAGGCTAAAGAATGCCCTTTCACAGATGAAAAATACCAGTACGGCCAGACAGCCAATCCGTAGACACCGATCAGAACAAGGAGAAGCTTGGTCAGTTGAATGCAAATTAGCTGAGGGATCAGACGGACATAGACTTCAAAATTACATGAAGGGAGAGCTTGAATTATACAATCAACTCGTAGAACATTTCAACCCAACTGCAAGAACGGCACCCGAAACATTTTCTGCATTTACCGAAAAGCACATTAATCTTCTAGGAATGTTATCTGAATACGGCGGTAACGTTCGAAAATTGAAGAAGGGGCACATTCCAAACGAATTCAAACAATTTGAATCAATTCTATTCGATGGTTCAATTACCGAAAGAATGAAAATTCTAATGGAGGCGGTGGTTGGTTCGTTTCCACTTACAAAATCTACCAAGAGATCAATGGCTCGTGAGGTTTTGAAATTCTATGTTGATCAAGCTAGAATTCGATCACAACGAGCACCAAAATCATTTGATCAAGAATTCAAAACTACACCAAAATCACTCACAGTCCAAACACCAATCAGCAAACGACATTTGCAGCTTCGACGCGATGAAGTTAAATTTACCTTCATCGAGGATCGGGATATGACACAGGTTAAAATTCCATACCTTTCTAATCCTATCCTTGTTTCTGGGGTTGATTTAACAGAGAAGCAATCTTGGAGTTTAATGATTGTCCACCAAATACCGAACCAAATGGTTCTTTCACATTCACCCTGGGTACTTGATTTCAGAGGAATCAAATCCGATTATCTAGTCGATTATCTAGACAACAGAAATGACCGTTCCGGAGTGTTTTGGCAAGCCAAAACAAATCGCTCCGGGCGCTAAGGAGATCTAATATGTTTTTTAAGAAAAAAGAAGTACCTACACCCGTTACAGAAAATATGAGCTTCAGTGAAGCGCTTCGGGCGCTTAAACACGGCCAAAAAGTTGCTCGAGTCGGTTGGAACGGCAAAGGAATGTTCATTTTCCTTGTTCCGGGATCAACTTTCAAAGTCAACCGTGCACCATTGCTAGGAATTTATGAAGAAGGCACCGAAATCAATTATCACGCACATATCGATATTAAGACCGTAGATGGACAAATCGTTCCTTGGTTGTGTTCACAAACTGATATGCTTGCTGAAGACTGGATGATTGTGAGTTAATTCTTTTTGACAGAGTCAATTCGACTATATAGTATCAGTTATCAAAACATAGTGGCCTTGGAATGGTGGTGAACCCACTGGCGGAAGGGATGCCTCGGCATCAGGAACGTCTATAAAACGCAGCCACCGCGGACCGCAATGAAAACGTCCAGGAAGAGGCACCTTCCGAACTGGGCCAGTCGGCGGAATATTTCACAGCACCAAAAGAATCTTATGGGTTGTGAATAAGTGGAGACATGAAATAGGACGCGGGTGGTGAAGCCATCTTTGAAAATGAAAAACCATTCATCTATAATCATAGGCAAATCAGGCATAGAAAAATCTCAGGTGAACAGAATACCGTAGGAAAACCGAGCACAGCTCGTAGGCAAATCAGGCAAAAAAGGAATGGATCATGCTCTGTCACACTGACAACATGAAATCATGCAAACTTCTGCAGGTATGGAATTTGCGTGATGCCGGTTTTGGTGAAAGCCACAAAAGCCGAGGCGATAAGCGGGTTCGGGAACCCCTCGTTTGTATAAACCTCGCATACCTTGACTAACGATGTACTATGCGGAAGTCTTTTGTCCCTATTCTAGCATTGCTAGAGGCGGGGGCAAAAGACCATACTCACCCAGCGGAAGATATAGTGTTTCGTCTTGATAAATTAAACTTTTTAATCAATCGTTTTATATGAGTAGAATATATGGGTCACGAAAGTGATCCCATAAGATCTCTAGATCTTAAACGATTTTTAATACGGTTGGGATCATTTTCTATTTTTTGCAGATACCAGTTTATCAAAGGCTTCAGCTAGGTTCAACCGATCTTCTCGGGAAAGTTGCCAGCCTTCATTCCACGTTACTCTACCATCAAGAGCCACTACCAACTGAGCAATTTCTTTCCGGAAAGCCGTTGCTTCATCATCGATTTTTTTGAGGAAACCGGTAATTCCCTCATCATCTAGGAGCAAAAGCTTCATTCGAAAAAATGTGAGGGGTCGAATTGAACTCCTTCTTCTCTCCATTCGTGTTTGCATTCTTGGTTTTCACAGACACAATCGTGATAGGTTGGCACACCGGTCTCGTTAAGTTTTCGAATGTGTGTACGAAGTGCATCAATTTCACTCTTTTCAAGCTCTCGAATGAACTCATTAATAAAATGTCGTTTAGTAACAACTGTATCTTCTGTTCTGATTTCTTTTATTGATTCACTAACCAAATCGAAATTCATATTCACCATTTTATTGAAACTTTGTCCGAAGGATCGAATTCTTTCTTCTTCTGGAACATCGTCACTGTTTATCAACTGTATGATTTTTGCTTGTTCAAATTGAGTTAATGCATTCTTTGTGCTTGTATTAAAGGTATGCGGTCTCAACGACAATGACAAATTTTCTCTAAGCTCTACCACATATTCATCATCTAGAAAATTAATATAATCAAACGAAGCTCGAATTGATCTTTCGAAAGAATTTTCAGTTCCGCATTTTGGGCAAGCAACTTCGAATTTCATTGTGTCACCTTCAGTTGCGTATCGAATTGCTAGCATAATCACTGTGACATCAGGAACTAATAACTGACCCGCATCCCCGATTATATTTGGGACACAGCTTTTCATAACGTCAATCATTCCTTGCCCGTTAAGAAGCGCATCTGGATTTTTTAACGCCAATTCATCTGCTGCAGTCATCGCTTTCACATCAACTTCACCATTTGCATTCACTTTGATGATTCCTTCTGGATAATAATTTCCTTTGGTGGGTAAAGGAGCAGAAATTTTCGTTTGGCGGAAATATCCTGTTAGTGGATTTTGTTCATTCATTTTGGGTCTCCGAAATCGGTAAATAAGAAAGAATACAATCTTATTTATGGATTTGAAAAATGGATGATGAGCTAAGGCGAGCACTTGAGGAAATGAGCCGGGCTTCTTCGCTTCACGCGAAAGTCGCAGAAGATCTCCTGGCTGAAATAAAAAAGTCTCCAGGTGCCGGTAAGAAAACCGACGACAAATCAACCAATAAATTTTCAAAGAAAGTTGAAACCGCAGCAGCGGCTGCAACTGATTTAGCAAAAAGTTTAGGAACTGGACATCAAGGATTCGGTGGTGCGTTGTCGCTTGCTGGTTCCGCCGTTATGGGGTTTGCAAAATTCTTAGGTCCAATTGGATTTGCGGCAACCGGTTTAGGTTTAGCATTTGCCTCTCTAACTGAATATGTTTTTGGTTCTGTTCATGCTTTGAATGACCTACGGGATGTTGGTATCGGTTTTGGCCAAGGAATGGGTGACCTTCGAGCAGCTGTTGCGTTATCTGGATTAGAATTTGACGATCTCGTTTCAGTTATGCACAATTTTTCAGGAGTGCTGACTAAACTCGGAACCGATGGTGGAATTCAATTTGCAAAAATGTCAGCTGATGTTCGAACTGCATTAATTCCTTTTGGTAATTTTGGTTTGACGGCTAAAGAGACTGCAACTTATCTAGGTGAATATTTAGAAATGCAGAGGGAAAGTAACCTTCTGGGTCAATTCACCTCTGCTCAACAATCCATGCGAGCAGCAGATTACATAAAATCGCTTGATGATATGACAATGATCTTGGGTAAAAGCAAACAAGAACTTCTTGAAAATTCGAAACAAATGAGCCGAAATACCAGGCTTCAAGCTGCAATGTCGAAGCTTTCAAGTGAAAATCAATTAATTTTCGCTGATAACACCAGAAAATTAGGTGCATTGTTTGGTCATATTCCCGGAATGGAAGAGGCCCTAGCTGATTTTGCAACTGGTATTTTCACTGGTGATATGTCTAGAAAGATTTTAGCAGGTGGTGGAGAACTCGCTAACCTTATGCAGGATATTGGTCGTGGTATGACTGATACCAACTTCAACCCGGTAGATTATGCAAAAGCAATGAACCGGGCCGGTGAATTACTTCGATCTGAATACGGCGCCCTCGCAGCAACTGGTCAAGTTGATTTCGCGACCGAACTGTTCAGACTTGGTATTGAGTTAGCTAAATTCAACGATAAGCTTACAAAAGGAAACAACCAGTGGTTAAATTCTATGAACTCGCTGTCAGACTTAATGACATCTTTGATGAAGCCGTTCCGTCAAATATTAGCATCGTTGTTGAATTTTGATTCACAGTCCATTCAAGCATTTTCTGAATCGTTCAATAAATGGATAGCCGCATTTTCGAAAGATACAAATAGTCTTGCGGTTGAAATCAACAGTATTCTAAAAGGATTCGGTGATTTCAACAATTTGGATTTTGGCGAAAGAATTTCAATAGCGTTTGATAAAATTGCTGATACAATGGGTCCCCACCTTTCACCAGTATTTGAAAGAGTTGGTGAAATGTTTATTGATGCAATGATTGCTGCATTATCAAAGATTCCAGTGGTTGGAAATGTTTTCCAAGGTGAACGTGAAGATTTCTATCAGAATTTACAAGAATCAAGAGACGGACTAATAACAAAGAACCTTTGGGAATCTATGACCAATATTAAAGACTATGTGGCTGAAAAAGAAGCTGAAGCTACTCGTGCAGGAAAATCTTACGATAAAGAAAAAGATAGAACGCCTCGTAGAATGATTGATGCGATGACAACCCGTCTTTCAGAAAACGATATGCAATCAAATACACTTCTTCAGAATATGGCAACTAAATTCAAAGATCAATTAGGTCAATATCGAACCGGAGGAATGGGTGATTTCGGAAGCGGAACCCCTGTTATGTTGCATGGCACTGAAGCAATTATTCCAACCGTCGGAAGAAAAGTGCCGGTTGATGTTTCGGTAAAAATTGATCCGATGAAATTAATTCCTGACAGCCCGTTTGACCAATTCGACGGACTGAATATGGCGAAAGATAAGACTGTTCGTGAACTGATTGATGTAACCAAAGAATTGCTAGAAATTAGCAAGCATCAAGTAGGAGTTACTTCAGCACAAACCAGAGAGCTAGGTAGACGTCTACAAAACGGACTAAATAGCTTAGACGGAAGTTTCGCTGCTTAAACCTTAAGGACAAAAATCGTGGCAACATGGAAACGACATTATAAGTTAGCAGATAAGACTGCTCGAATGAATCTCTATCGGAATCGTGAAGATGGTGAGTATTCACCAACCGGTTCTAGCAAAAATTACCGATCATTCTTGCCAGAAGTTTATGCTGGATTTCCGAACCGGCTTGATCGTTTCAGACAGTACGACATGATGGAGAATGATCCAGAAGTCAATGCTGCTTTGGATATCCTCACAGATTTTTGCACTCAGAATAATGATGACAATGACGGTAACCCGTTTAATATTGAATTTGGATCAGATACCCCTGATACAATTATTGAATCAATTCAATCAGCATTAGAGAATTGGGTTAAAATTAATCGTTTGGATCGTCGTATTTTTGATATCGTTCGATCAGCACTGAAATACGGTGACTACTTCTTTGTTCGTGACCCAGAAACATTTGAATTGTATCCTGCGAATCCTTATAAGATTGAAAAGGTCATTGTTGACGAATCAAAAGGAAAAGAAATTGAACAGTATTTCATCCGTGACCTTGAATTAAATCTACAAGCACAAGTGGCAACCGCTGCTGTCGAAACAACGAACAACTATTCAATTCCTGGAACAGCTGCGGTGACAAATATTACTGGTCATCAAGGAACACCGGGTGTTCAGACTTCATCGCAAATGGGAGGCTCGCAGGCTAGTCGATTTATTAATAGCACTCAATCTTTTGCAGTTAATGCCGAACACGTAGTTCACCTATCAATGAATTCCGGAGATGATCCGAACTGGCCTTTTGGAACTTCTGTCCTTGAACCGATTTATAAGACATTCAAACAGAAAGAACTATTAGAAGATTCGATTATCATTTATCGTATTCAACGCGCACCCGAACGTCGGGTTTTCAAAATTGATGTTGGTAACTTGCCTCATCAGAAAGCAATGGCGTTTGTGGAACGTATGAAAAACGAAATGCACCAAAGAAGAATCCCAACGCGCGATGGTTCTGGATCGAATAACTTCACCTTGATGGATACAGCATATAACCCAATGTGCCTTGATATGAATACGAAAATTCCGCTCCTCGATGGAAGAACTTTGACAATTTCAGAACTTGAAAAAGAACACAAAGAGGGTAAGCAGAACTGGGCTTATTCATGTGATCACATAACCGGAAAAATTGTTCCTGGGAAAATTACATGGGCCGGTAAAACTAGAATTGATGCAAAGGTATTGGAACTAACTCTGGATAATGGAAAAACTGTTATCTGTACCCCAGACCACAAATTGGTTTCCAGAGAGAACGGATTCGTTGAGGCACAGGATGTCAAAGTTAACGACAGTATGATGCCGTTTTATACTAGAGAAAAGTCAATAGGAAACGAAAAAGTAAAATATCAGCAAATCTATGACAATGCCGATAAGAAATGGAATTTTACACACAGGGTGGTAGGTGAATATCTTCGAAATACCGTCGTAAAAGAAAGTGTTTTTGATTCTAGGTTTGCTAATTATAAAAAGAACATAGTGCATCATTGTGATTTTAATTCGCTTAATAATGATCCGTCTAACCTACAATATATGTCACAATCGGACCATGTTCTTCTTCATACCGAAATAGCTAAAACCCACGGTTTTGGAAATAATCCAGAAGCAATACAAAAAGGAACTGATGCCGCTAAGGCAAAACTAGAGTGGCTAAAAGAAAATGACCAAAATTCTTATCAGGAGTTCGTGAACAAGCGAGCTAATTCTCAAAAGAAATGGAGAGAGTCTCTAACTGATGAAGAGTGGGGTATAATTGTTCAGAAGAGAAATGAATCAATTCAAAAATATAGGGATAATCATCCAGAATATATTGATCAGATTCTCCAAGCGGGCAGAAAGGGAAATTTGGCAATGCAAGAGCGAATGAAAAACTCTAAATTAGAAAAAGAACGCAGAGCTAAGATTTCAAAAGCTATAACTGAAAATTGGAAAAAACGGAAAGAAGAAAAGGAACTTTATAACCATAAAGTCGTAAAAATTAGAGAACTTCCTTCAAGGGATGTAGGAACTATTACAATTGATGGAAGGGAAGAATTTCATGCTTTCCATACGTTTGCGATTGACGCCGGAATTTTCATTAAGAACTCAATTCTTGAGGATTTTTATCTTCCTGTGACAGCGGATGGTCGTGGTTCAGATATCACAACTCTACCGGGAGGAGAATCGTTAGGTCAGATTGATGATTTGAGAAACTGGAATAATAAGCTTATTCGAGGATTGAAGATCCCAAGTTCATATTTGCCGTTTGGTCCTGATGATGGTACACAAACATTCAATGATGGACGAACTGGGCAAGTACTTGTTCAAGAAATACGATTTGCTAAGTATTGTCAGCGTTTACAGAGTAACTTCTCACCGACTTTTGATTCTGAATTCAAGAAATTCTTAGAGTTCAGAGGTTATAATATTGATATAAGTGATTTTGAATTACGATTCAATAGGCCAATGAATTTTGCTGAGTGGACAAAAATTGAAATGATGAACAGTTCAATTTCATTGTTCACACAAATGGTGGAGATGCCGTTTATCTCTAAACGTCTTGCTATGGAAGAATTCTTGCAATGGGATGAAGAAAAAATTGCAAGAAACGCAAGAATGTGGAGAGAAGAAAATCCATCCAAACTCAAAGGCCTTGCTGGTATGGTAGCGGATGATGATTTGCTAGATGGCGCGCCCGGATTACAATCAGTCGGTGTCGCGCCTGGAAATGATTTTGATATGGAACCGGACGAAGGTTCCGGTGATGAATTTGGAAACGAAGAAGGACTCTCGAGTCCGCTTGGAGGGTCCGAAGGGCCAGCGGAGGAAATTTAATATGAAGCACTCTGATATTATGGAAGCATCAGACATTTACGACCCCGAACTTGACCGTTCATATCGCAAGATGTCTGATACGAGAAAACCGAAAATTACTCTTCGTAACTTGAATCGTCTGCGCAAAATGAGAGAGGTAAAGAAAGCTGAACAGCAGAAAACTCTCTCGACTCTGGAAGTTCAATACAAGAAACCAGAAGCCGCCGGCGAATAATTTTACTGAATATTAAAGAAAAAATGCGAAAGTAGCACTTTTGGTGTTATTTGGTGTATCGCCATGCCTATTCTTCCTAAATATATTTGAAAAACCGTGTTTACTCAACCTTACGTAAGGAGTTATTCAAAATGAAAACAAAGAACATCAGTAAGCTCTATGAAGCTTTTGATGCATTCACAAATAAGGAGTTCGATGCTTCGTCTCAGAAGCTTCATGAATTCTTTGTTATGAATGCCAAAGAGGAGCTCAAGGAAACTTGGGATGCTCCAATGGAAGATGACAACGAAGATGAATTCTTCGGTGACGAAGTTGGTGGAGATGTGGGTGACAGTTTCGAAGACGATGTAACTGATTCCCCAGAAGACGACCTCGGCGCATCCATGGACGTAGACGTTGATACCGACGTTGACGACGACTCTGATGGTCCTGCATCTAAACAGGACGTTATGGACCTTGAAGATAAGATTGATGATCTTGTTAAGATGTTCAAAGACGAAGCAGAATTCGACTTTGATGACGAAGAAGGAGAAGGCGACGATTTTGGTTCAGATGATGACGACGTTGATGGTGATGAAGACGGAAGCTTTGGCGACGACGAAGAAGAACTTGAATTAGACGAATCCGAAGAAAAAGACGATGACGACGAGGATGACGATAAGGATGAAGTTGACGAAGGCGTTAGTTATTCCGAAACCGGAAGCGTTAAGTCTGGCGACAATGGCGCGAATGCAAAATCCCCTCATCCAAAGCAGAACAAAGGTGGAAAGATCGAAGGTGGAATGGGCAAGACTGCTAAGGAAGAAACAGGTCGTGCAGCTCCTTCAGTAAAAGACGAAGTCCAAACAAAGGACGGAAACCAGGGTTCCGGTAAAGAACGCCAGAAGAAGGTTCCCGACAGCGACAAGGCGTCTAAGACACCATCAAAAGACGACAACGTCAAGTCCCCAATGAATAAGGTTTAATTACCATGAACAAACCGCTCCTTCAAGAAGTACTTTCTCAGCAACAAGCGAAGCTTGTCGTTGAAGCTGACCAGAATGATTCTGGTGAGAAGAGGTACCATATGGAGGGAATTTTTATCCAGGGTAACCAAAAAAATCATAATGGTAGGGTTTATCCAAACGGTGAAATTTCAGCCGCGGTTACAGACATCCAAGCTAAGATTGATAGCGGTTTTTCGGTTACTGGTGAGTTGGATCATCCGGATTCACTCACCATTAATCTCGACCGGATTAGCCATGTAATTGATCGTATGTGGATGAACGGGGACAACGGCATGGGCCGTTTAACTATTCTTCCTACCCCGTGTGGTCAGATTGCGGAAGCACTTCTAAAAAGTGGAGTGAAGCTTGGTGTCAGTTCAAGGGGATCAGGAAATGTAAACGAAGCAACTGGATCAGTTTCAGACTTTGAAATTATCACAGTTGACCTCGTTATGCAGCCGTCGGCTCCGGATGCCTACCCGACACCAATCTACGAAAGTATTTTCGGTAGTCGAACGGGGCGGCAAACCCTAGACGTATTCGAGGCAAATAGTGATGGAGATCGCATTGCTGCAAAATACGTTAAGTCACAAATGACTGAATTTATCAAATCACTCAATGGTAGGAGACCTTGAAATGGCAGATTTAAAGAAAAAACTAAAAGAGGGTAATCTTCCTGAAGAAATTCAGGTTGAAATCCTCGAAACTTGGGAAGCAGAACGCACTGCCGACCGAGAGCAAATCACTGCCGACCTACGTGAAGAGTTTGCGGCCAAGTACGAACGCGACCGTGAGCAGACTGTTACAGCAATGAACGAAATGATTCAAGACGTGATTGCTGAAGAAACCAAAAGCATTAAAGAAGAGCGAGCGGCTCTTGCTAAAGATCGTGTCAAGATGAAGGAGAACATTCAGAAGTTTGCTGAATTTGCTATCCGTAAGCTTGGTGCAGAAATGGTTGAACTTCACGAAGATCGTAAAGCTCTCGAAAAGAACATGGTTCTTTTCAAAGAGTTCTTCCTACGTCAAGTAGGACAGGAACTCACTGAATTCCGTGGTGAAACTAAAGCATTGGCTGAGGCTCGTGTTAAGGTTCTAAGCGAAGGACGTGAAAAAATTAAGGAAGCAAAAGCTGAATTCGTTAAGCGTGCTTCCGAAGCTGCAGCAAAATGGATTGCTACAGAAACTAAAAGAGAATTCGGAGAGTTCCGTAAGGAAATCAATGAAGCTCGCAAGATTAGGTTCGGACAGAAAATCTTTGAGTCGGTGGCTGAAGAATTCCGTGCTTATTTCTACAACGAAGACGCACACATCAAGCAATTGTCAGATGCAATTGCAGAACGTGAGCAAAAACTCGAGGAAGCGAATAAGTCTCTCGAGGCAAAAGAACAGGCAATTCAGGAAGCTCAAAAGGCCGCCCGCGTTGCTAACGACCGTATTATCCGAGAGAGTAAGATCAATTCGTCTCTCGGCCATCTCCCACGCGACAAGCGTCAAGTGATGATGGAACTTCTTGAGGACGTTCAGACTTCCAAATTGGATGAATCAATCAAGAAATATTTGCCAATGGTACTGAAAGAACAGAGTTCAGTTTCTACTCGTGAGAAAAAGGTACTCTCAGAAGCAGACCGGAAAGCAGCAAAAAAGATCGTCACTGGCGATCGCACCGAGAATGTCCTAGCAGAAGCAACTGAAGTGGCCGAAGCAGAAGACGAAATTGATCGCATCGTATTCCTAGGAACACGTTCCTAATCGATAAGGAGAAAAAAGAAAATGAGTATGCTACTTGAAAATAAAAAGTGGGGAATCGTTAAAGAGAAGTTGACTGAAGGCCTAACAGGCAAGAAGAAAGAAACTCTTGGCGTCGTCCTCGAAAACCAGCGTCGTTGGCTTACAGAAGCTGCAACGTCTGGCGCAACCACAGCAGGTAATATTGCAGCGTTGAACAAGGTTATCCTTCCAGTCATTCGCCGTGTTATGCCAACTGTTATTGCAAACGAAATCATCGGTGTTCAGCCAATGACTGGCCCAGTTGGTCAGATTCACACACTTCGTATTCAGTATGCTGATACGGTTCCTGCTGCAGGTACCGGTGCAGTTGCAGGCGACGAAGCTCTTAGCCCGTTCAACATCGAACGTCATTACTCCGGTAATGAAGATCCTTCCGCTCCTTCCTCAGCTAAGACAGCTGCACTCGAAGGCCGTATGGGTAACAGAATGAACATCCGTGTCTTGAAGGAAACTGTGGAAGCAGAATCCCGTAGACTTTCCGCAACCTGGACCATCGAATCCATGCAGGACGCACAGTCCCAGCACGGTATCGATATTGAAGCAGAAATCATGGCAGCACTTGCTCAGGAAATCACTGCTGAAATTGACCAGGAAATTTTGAACAACCTTCGTACCTTGGCAGGTACCGCAACAGCTACTTTCGACCAGTCAGCTGTTTCAGGTGTGGCAACCTCAGTCGTTGATGAGCATGCAGCTTTGGCTGTTCTTATCAACCAGCAGGCAAACCGTATCTCACAGCGTACTCGCCGTGGTGCAGGTAACTGGTGTGTGGTTAACCCACTAGTCGTGACTGTTCTTCAGTCCGCAGGTGCATCCGCATTCGCGCGTACCACCGAAGGAACTTTCGAAGCACCAACCAACACCAAGTTCATTGGAACCTTGAACGGTTCAATGAGAGTTTATGTTGACACTTACGCAGGTGACAACATCGACGTTCTCGTTGGTTATAAGGGAACAACGGAATCTGACGCAGCAGCATTCTACTGCCCGTACATTCCTTTGATGAGCTCCGGTTCCGTTATGGACCCTAACACAGGCGAGATGGTAACAACCTTCTTGACACGCTACGGCTACCTGGAGCTTAAGGACCAAGCATCGTCCCTTGGCAACGCGGCGGATTACCTTGGTAAGGTTGCGGTTTCTAACTTGCGCTTCTATTAAGTTAGGCGCTCGTTAAGAGCAAAGAAAGAAAAGCCCGGGCAGAAATGCTCGGGCTTTTCCATGTTCAGAATATCAATCCTAGAACTCAAGGACTATAAATAAAAGAAACAAAGGAGAAACCATGAAAGAGTTCTATGTTTACGCATTACTTGATACACGCTATCCGCACAAACCGGTATTCTATATCGGAAAGGGTAAGGGATTGAGGGCTAATAGCCATGCTTTAGAAAGTCAACAACGGTTTCACAAGAACACGATGAAGATAAACAAAGTTAAAGCCATTCAAAACGCCGGTCACGAACATGAAGTTTTCTATATTAAGAATGACATGAGTGAAAAGGATGCGCACAAACTCGAAGTGGATTTGATCGCATTTTACGGACGAATCGATATCGGTACTGGATCACTTACAAACATGACCGACGGCGGCGACGGTCAGTCTGGTCGTAAATGGACCGATGAACAGCGAAAGAGATTTTCCGAAAAGAAGAAGCAGCTATGCCAAGATCCCGAACATAAACGACGTGCTTCAGAAGCACAGAAGAAACGCTATGCTAAACCTGGGGCGCATGAGAAAATGCAAGAAGCAGCAAAGAACAGACCTAAAACCGAGAAATATCTAAAGGCTATGAAGAAAGCTGGAGAGAAAAGAAGAGGTATGAAAATTCCCGGACATTCGAAAAGACAATCAGAGTCGATGAAGAGAGTTTGGACTGAAAGAAAACGTAAAACCGAACAGAATATTTGACAATTCGGAGATAAGAAAGCGATTCCTAGTCCCATGGAGGAAAATATGCCATCGCCTAAGTACGATACTATCGAACCCACTGAAAATCAAAAATGTTCTTTTGGGTGTGATCAACCAGCTAATTTCATTTTTACGAACACCCAGCGACTTTGTTGCTCGAAGACCCCATCAGGTTGTTCCGGTCATCAGCAGAAGAAGAGACAGGTCTATCGTGCCAAAACAGGATATGATAACCCTGCTCAGAATCCAGAAGTCCGGAAGAAGATGGAAAAGACCTGCACCGAAAGATTCGGTGTTCCCTTCCCCGGCCAAGCCGAAGAAGTGAAAAAGAAAGCCAAAGAAAACGCCATCCAAAAATATGGTGTCGACCATCACATGAAAGATCCGGAGATCAAACAACGACATCGTGATGCAACACTGGCGAAAGGAGGGTTCACCTTCCAGCGCGACGAGTCAAAGCAAAAGGCACGACAAACGACACTCGAACGATACGGACACGAAAACTATTTCGGTTCTGATGAAGGCAAGGAACGTGTCAAATCTATCATGCAGGAGAAGTATGGTGTTGACCATCCATCCCAATTACCAGATTTTTTAGAAAAGAGAGAACAAGTTTATTTAGGGAGACGAGATCTTTGAAATGCATGGTCCCGTCATCGTCTTGGCAAAGATATTCAGCGGGCCAGCCATCGAGCAGGATTTCATCACCAGGAAGAATGCTCATTACGGTTTTCATTACTTTAATCTCCTTCTCCTCAATGTCTAAGTATGATAACATCAAGATGAACAAAACCAAGCATTTTTCTTTCAACGTACCACACTTAATTGCTGATTTTTCTGAAATGTATGTTCTTGAAATTCTTACTAAAATATACGAGTTTATGCCAGTTCTTCTTCGCGTTGCCACTCCACACGACTGAACCCACCTTCTTTAATAACTGAAAGAACATTTGAGCACCGAGAAATCAATTCCTCACGGTGAGACACGATGAACACATTCTTGGATCGTTCTCGCCCCATAGATTTTAGCGTTTTCAAAGCAGACTCGATACCAGCTGAATCAATTCCGTTGTCTAGTACTTCGTCAATAAACAAAAGGTTGATTGGTTGATTGAGGCTTTCCCAAACATCACGGAACGCAAATGTCAGACCAAGTGTCAGGCGAGCTCGCTCTCCTCTAGATAATGAAGCAAAATCGTAATCGTTACCAAGTAGCGTAATTTCAGTACTCAAATCGTTTTGAAACTCGACCTCATGTTGAAGTCCGAGTTTCTCAAGATACAGGCTTAATCTCGCATTCAGATAACTGATGTTCTGATTGATGATTCTTTTTCGTACGCTGGAATCTTTAGATGTGAGTAGCTTGTATAGGAATTCTTGGTGATCTCGCAATTGCAGAAGGTCGTCACGTAATTCATAGTTAATTTCCTGAATAGGAGCATCCGGCTGCGATGTGAGCTGCTCAAGATAAGGATTTTCATTTTTCTTTTCGTTTCTGAGATTATCCTTCAGAGATTTCAGCGTGCTTTTGTGTTTATATGCGTCCTTGATGTCATCGTAGAAGACTTCTGGTTTGGGACCGAGATCGAATTCGTTCTTTTCGAGATCTTTTAATCGAGCTTGGACTTGGTCAAGATCCGATTGCTCGGTATTTTTTTGGTTTTGGTAAAATTTAATTTTCTCTTCGATACTAGAAAGAACATCCGAATGCTTTTGGTTATGGACATCCTGTCCGCAAGTAGGGCACCTGTTAGCTTTTGCAGAACTTAGGTCATGCTGCAAGTCCTTCAACCGATTTTCTGCTTGTTGGATTGCGCGTTCGTGTCTTCCGCGTTCAACATTCGTACGTTCCAAATCAGCCAGGATTTTATCCTGTTCGGCTTTCTTCTTAATCCAATCAGATAGATCTTCTTGGTTTTTGATTTCTTGATTGATGTTGATATTTGAAAGCTCGTTGATTGCGGTCTCTAGCTCAGATATGGACATGTCGTGATCGAGCTGCCATTTATTCGATCGCGCGGTTAAATCTTCCACAGTCTTTTCGTGATTGCGAATGATTCGAGCGTTCGTTTCCTGAAGAGTCGTGATCTTGAATTCTTCTTTATCCAACTGGGTTTTAGTCTCTCGAAGCATTTCTTTCAAACTCGAGGCTTTTTCAGACAGCTGAGTAATCCCTAATAACTCTTCAATCAATTCTCGCTGTTTCCCAGACCCCAACGCTGGGAATGGTTCGACGTAGGTAGAAAGAAGTGTGGATTGATTGAACATATCCGGTGTAATACCAAGAACTCGATTAATCTCGAGCTGGGTATTTGCCATTTCTCCCTGACCTTCATCACCGCCTTGCTCATTTACGAGATTATCATCAACATAAAATTCTAATCGTTCCGGCTTTCGGAATCGTTTGATGGTATAGGTATTGTTTCCTTTGGTAAACCGCAGAATAACTTCTAGATTCTTTTCATTTGTTTTGTTTACTAGATTAGGTTTTTTAATTTTGTTACCGACTGCCATACCAAAAAGAGCAAAGTGAATTGCCATTAGAATGCTAGATTTTCCAACGCCATTTCTTTCACCGGAGTCTTCTCCCTTGTCCATATTCTCACCAAGAACCAGAGTTAACGGATCTCGATTTAAAGGAATCACTTCTGTTACATTTCCAAAACTCATAAAATTTCGGATTGACAGTTCTTCAAACTCAATCATTTTTGGATCCTATTAAAGCGCTTGGTAAATTGAAATTAGGAGATTTGAATCGAAAACCTTTGAATCGACCGTTTGTAATTGTCCGATGACAACCGAATCAACCGATTCGAAATCTGCTTCCTCGGAATCGATTTCAAGTACTTCTTCACTTCTCTTCTTTGGTAAGAAGGTAAATTCTCGAAGGTCATATAGCGATGATAAAGTCTCGCGAATGAAATTTGCGTCATCGAAATTAATATCCACGTCTAATGTCGCTCGAATGTAGGTTTTATCTCCTAAGAAATAATCAGGATTGTCCAAGAGATCTGAAACTCTTGCGTATC
>Ga0100403_1001741_pt1 | contig 18819 bp, 25 predicted proteins | sample CryGeymet201501t_FD_83663 | JGI IMG/M metagenome (GOLD analysis project Ga0100403, IMG submission 83663) | Groundwater microbial communities from Crystal Geyser aquifers in Utah, USA - Crystal Geyser metaG 2015-01t | ecosystem: Environmental > Aquatic > Deep subsurface > Groundwater | place...
AGATTTAACGGAGAACCCCCGTCCGTCCACGCGAAGGCGGGAGAGGTCAGCAGAGCAAGGCAGAGGGCAAGGGCGTATCTCATAGAATCTCCAGTAGTTCAAGGTCCGTCGTTCCCTGCTTGATGTTGTAGGTCACACCCACAACCTTCATGTGCTTGTCGCGGAGGATGACATTGCCGGGGTCCCCGAACTCCGCGTTTTCCCAGGTCATGAGGTTGTCGCCAATCATGGGATGGCGCTTCTTCGGGTCGGTGAAGTAGGAAACGGAAACGATATCCGCAAGGTCGATGTGCGGCGTCATCCAGAGGGTGAGGTTCACGCGGGCGCGGGGGGTCCGTCCGTCGTAGAGGACGCGGGCGCGGGCGGCCCCGAGGTTCAAATCGTTTGCCAGGAGGTAGGGCATGGACTCCGATTTGATCTTGGAGGAATACTTCTCCTGGGAGGTGGGCGAGGACTCGGAGGCCAGGGTCGCGTTGTACTCGGCGTAATACTGCGACTCGGCCCCGTAGCGCACTTGCCCGATGTTGGTTATCCGGTCCCACCCAGGACGATACTGCGTCATCTCTAGGATGGCGTTGTCCTGGTCGAGGTCGAAATCTGCGTCACCGGAAACAGTCTTAGACCGGAAGAAGAAGTCCCCGTCCCCCTCGAAGCCCCACTCGTAATCGGAAATCTTGGCTAGGTCGGTTATCGCCTGGAAACAGTTCTTTCCCTTGAAGATGGCGATGGTTAGGTTGATGGCGCTGACCTGGAAATTAGCCACCAGCTCGTCGAGTTGCGGGGACACGCCAGACGAGGAGAGGGTGAAGGTCGCCCGGACCTTGAAGTAGCGGGCGAGGGTGGATTGCATGACCCCGCCGGAAATGTCGGCGTAAGCCTCGTAGGTCACATTGTCCGACGAGGAAGCCGTCGCGTAGGTGATCGTCCCGCCGTTGAGGGTTTCGGTGTATTCCAATGTTCCCCAGGCTGTAGGCGTGGAGAGGATGTCCTGGACGGCGGACTCAAAGACGGCCACTGTTTCGGTAGCCTCGTCTCCGGTCGCGTCCACGACTCCGGATACATATATATTGTCAATAGAGAAGGCGTAATCACCGCCTCCGCCTCCGCCCGGTGCGTTGAACCTAATCTGCTCGCACGTTGTATAATCGGCATCTGTAGCTGTCTGCCTGAGAGTTCCGTTTATGTATAGCTTCATTTCTCCGGCAGTTGAACGGGTAACTCGAACCGTAAATGGGGCCGTGCTTGTGTCCATCGTGTACGGAGAACCAAGCGCGGCTCCGTTTTTGCTAAACCCCACCGTCCCGGCCGCGCCAGAGCCGCCAAAAATAACGCCATAGGAATTTCCACCGCTAGTTCTGATAAATTGAAAGTCTGCATCGGCTGAGATAGAGTCGGCCCAATTATGCAAATCGGCTTGCCATGAACCGTAGGCGATGGCAGACGCTTTATACCCGTATCCGGCCCCCCCGCTCACATCTAGCCTATAATCTGACCCTTCGAAATTAATTATGGTGGCCACACCGCTAAGCGTAAACCCGTCGGATGAGCCGCCGTCAAAGTCCGCAATTTCACGCCACGCTCCCGAAATAATCGAGTCTGGTGCATTCGTCGTGTTTATGTATGATAAGACGGTCCCCGCCTCCCAATCGGCCTGGGTCGTGATGGTCTTGGAACCGGACGCGGAGCCGGGGATAATCACCGGGTTAATCGTCCTGACCCCCGACCCAATCCCCGCCTCGTCGCACAGCAATCCGATGAGGGTTTCGATTGCCTGGTTGGCCTTCCACTTCTTCCCCGTTACCTTCATGGTGTGTCCCGCCGTCGGGGCCGTGACCATAGTGATTAGGGCGGGTCCGGTTTCGTCGAGTTGGGAGAGTTTGTAGTGCGTCCCCTGCGTTTTCTCGACGGAGTTTTGCTCAAGTGAGGATATCTGCCAGACGCCTACGGAGGTCGTGTAAAATTCGGTATTGGTCCCGTCGGCCGTCGCGGGGGAACAGTCCTCTAGCGTGAAGGCGTCAGACACATTCTGCGCGTCGGCCTGCTCTAGCAGAATCTCCGACCCCTTGATGGTGTAGGTGACGGTTGACTCGCCCCCTCGGATGGACAGGTCAGCGAGGTAGCCAAGGAACAAGGACACAAGCTCCGTCGTCCCGTCGTCCAGGACATAACCGTGCTGGATGCGGAACTTGGTCATGTATGGCTCGTAGCCCAAGGTGGCCGTAGCGTCCACGGCGAAGATGGAGGGCTCGTATGTGGTCGGGAGCCACTTGCCGCCCGAGTTGTCCAGGGTCAGGGAAACATTGGAGGCGAGGATGGTGTTCTGTGTCGTGGTGTCGAGCTTCCACGAAATGCCGCTAGGGGGCGGGTTGTCGGACGGGTCCATGACCGTCCAGGCCGCTTGGTAGACATAGGCCGAGCCGTTCCAGTACCGTTTCTTGTACTCCACGGTGAAGGTTTCATGCCGTCCGTGCTTGCGCTTCCAGACGGAATTAGCGGCGGCGGTTAGGGTTTTCAAGAGCCGCCGACCCCCTCGAACTCAAAGGAGATGTCGTAACCGGCTCCGATGTACTCAGTCGAGAACGGATCTTTGAAGGAACCTTGTCTGAACTTGCCGAGGGACAACGTTCTGACCTGATCCCCTGGAAACGGGTAGAACAGGAACGGGGCCGCGGTGTTCTTGATGTCCCTCAGTGAGGTCCGTTCAGCCGCCGGGACGAAGCGGAACCCTGCAGAGGCGGCGTACATCTCAAAGCTGTTGTCGGCGCTGTAGATGTAGGCGTACTGCTTGGTCCGGTTGGCCATCTCCGAGGCCATCTCAGCCTCAATCCACTCGGCCTCGTAGGAGGTAAACCCCTTTGCCATCTGGAGCGTCCCGAGCGCGGCGACGAACTGACCGATGGACTTCTCGGCGTTGGCCGTCTGTGTGGTCGTCATCGTCAGGCGTATCTTGTTCGCTGAAACGGGAGAGGCGAGGGAGATGATGAAATCCTCCGATGCGTGGACGGTCTGCGTCCCGCCCGTAAAGGCGGTGTAGGAGGCCCCGTCGTTGGCTGAGTATTCCAGGACGAAGCCCTTAAGGTTGATGTTCAGCAGGGCGATGAAGTCGATAGAACGGGTAGCGAGGAGGTTGCCCTGGTAAAGGCCAATCGTTATCGTTTCCGTCGTCTCGTCGGAGGAACCGACGGAGTTCCAGGGTCCGGTGGGGTCGCCGTCGTACAGCCGCCGCTTGATGGTGTCGCCAGAGGAAACGGCCACAGCCGAGGCGTTGTAACAGTCCCGGTTGATGTAGTTCTTGGACAGGAAGGCGGGGGTCGCGCCCGAGGTGAGCGTTATCTGTGCCATTATGCCGCCAGTCCTTGATTGAGATTTGAGAGGTTGCTCATGCGGAGCGCGAGGGTGATGGCGTCCACGGTTTCAGACCGGATTTCCTCGGCCAACTCGCGGGCAAGCCCGCGCCCTCCGCTGTTGCCGTTCATTCTGATGTTGATCCCACCGACATTCACATTGACGCCACCGGAACCGCCCAAAGCGCCCCTAAGCCTCCGCGCTGTGCGCGGGTCGTCGAGGGGGATGACGGCCTCGTCCCTGCCGCCTTCTCCGATGGTTGCCCTCATACCACCTGGGCGGGCCGTGACAAGGCCGCCTTCTGCCATCTGTACCCCGGCGATGTTCGCAACCTGGGCGGCGCCAGCGACTCCGACGAGTCCGGCGACGACGAAGTTAAGCGGGAAGGGGACCGTCGCCATGGCAAGAGTGATGCCCTGGAATGTATTGATGGTCGCCATGGCCATCGCCGCCGCTTTGCCGATGGCCGCAAGTTCCTTATTCTTGGCGCTGGCGAGTGTGCCGATGGTGTTGAGGAGGGACATATGTGCCTGCGCCTTGGCCTGGTTGAGAATCTTCTCCTTGCTCAGTTCTTGGGCGCGGCGAACATCGTCAGCCGCATCCTTCCCGAACTGACGCTCCACCTCGGCGGCGTCGAACTGGTCTTGAAGGTCGGCAAGTTCCTGGTGGGACATGGTGGCCGAGAGATACTTCTGGTTGGCCGACTCGTCGAGGAGGAGTTGCTCCTCATGGAGTTTGAGGGCCGCCGCGTTGTCGGTCTTGGCTCCGCCTTTTGATTTCGGCGCTGGCTCCTCGGGAGAGGCGGGCAGAGATGCAATTATCCTGGCCCTGTCGGCGTAAGCCTTGGACGCGATGTCGATATCCTTGGCGAGTTGCTGATATCTGCGCCCATTGTCGCTTGCGAGGTCCCCGACTCCCGTCAATCCCGCCATCTCGCGCTTCATGTTCTCGATGTTTAGGCGCATCGAGATTTGAACCTTGTCCTTGGACTTGGTGAGGTTGTCGTCGGCCTGGACTTGCTTTTCAACCCAGGTCAGGCCCTGAGAGAGCCACCGCGTCCACGCCTCGGCAACGGGCACAAGTTCCTTGCCGATCTTCTCTTTGAGGTCGTCGAAGCGGTTGGTGAGGACCGCCACGCGCCCCGCATAGGTGGTCGCCTCTGCCTGCGCGGCCCCGCCGAACCGCTGATTGACCTGTGTCATTACGGCGGCGAACTTATCTGCACCCTTGGCGGTTTCGTCGATCTTGAGCCCGTACCTGGAAAGGGCGCTTGTTTCCCCGGCGAACGCCTTGCCCATCAGCAGGGTCGCGGATCGGAGGTCAATACCAAGCCCGGAGGCGAGGTCTATGGTCGCCTTCGTGGTCTTGTTAAGTTCCTCCCCCGCTAGACCAAAGGTGGTCAGTAGGGTTTGCGTTTCGACGATGGCCTCATCTGAGTGGATGGAAACGGCCTGTAGCGCCGTCGCTTGGGCCAGGAGGGCTTCGGTGTAGCCCTTGGAGGTAATGCCCTGATTCTTTACGGCGTGGTCGAGCCGGGAAGCGGCTTTTTCCGCGTCGGCAAACGCCTTGAGCGATTCCCGCCCGAACCTGATGACGGCCCCCGCCGCTTCCCGGCCATACCTGACAACCACATCAGCCGCCAGGATGTTGAATTGCGTGTTCTGCTTCTTAGCCCCGTCGGAGAGCTTATCCATCCCCTTATTGAGGGAATCGAGTTGCTTGCTGAACTTGTCTACTACCTCGATGGGGATTTGGATACCGGCCATTACATCCTCCTAAGAAGTTGCTCCCGAACCTGTTGCCTTTGTAACTCGTCAGCTTCCGCCTTTTCTTCCCGCATCCGGTCTTCGTACCGCAAGAACTCCAAGCTGCTTATCTCGCCTATCTCCGAGGGGAACCTGTTAAACAGTCTGGCAATCGTTATCTGATTGCCGACCTCCACCCCGGAGGCTATGCGTTTTTTGCTACGGCCTCCGTCAGACCGGACAAGCGCCAGACCTCATCGACGATCCTCTGAATGGGGGCTGGGTGATGTTCGTTGATGACCTTAACGGCCTCGTCGTAGGTCATGACGGGCTCGATAAGGCCGTGCTGCATCGTCCCTGCGGCGAACTTCACGTTGTCCACCTTGTCCCCGTTCATCGACTTCTGACCGATTTCCCACCGAGCCGCCATGGAGAGTGTGCGGCACTTGACCGTCCCTCCCCACTCCGGGACCGCAACCTCAGACTCCCGGAAGTCCTTTGCCTTGTGAATCTCATCTAGTTTCAACACTCGCCGCGCCTCCTTTGCTGATTAGTAAGTCGTGCTGGCGTTGGTGACGATGATGGAAGCCGCCGCCCCCGCCGTGGACTGATAGAACGCCTTGAACGCCACACTCGCCCCGAGCAGGCCGTCCTTCTCGCCGTCGAAGGGGACCGCCGTATACTTGCAGGCCGGGAGGGTGACGAGCATCTTGAAGTTCGACGTGGCCAGGGCCGCGCCCGTCAGGTTGAACTCGATCTTCTTTGAGGTGTTCGCCAGGTAGTCGGCGCGTTCAGCCGTCGAGGTGAAGTACATATCGAAGCCGCCCTCGATGGCCGGGCGCTTGGCGACGATGATATCCTCACAGTCCTGGCTCTGGTTGTAGCGCCACAGGGCCTCGGCCCCGTTGTCGATTTTCAGCTTCAAGCCGCCGATGCGCAAGCCCGCCGTGGTGTCGTCAATCTCCACCTGAGCCTCGTAGAACATGAACGGGTCGGGGGTGTAGTGGGAAGCCGTCGAGGCGGCGCGGGTCTGCTCGGACTTGAACAGCCACTCCGTAGCCGCCTTTCCCCTGCCCTTGTTATCGAGGGAGAACTCCAGGGACTTGCAGATGCCGAGGTTGTAGCCGAAATAATCAACTCCCCGTTCCGCGAACAGTGTGTAAGCCGGATGCTGGGTCGAGGAGGTCTTGGTGAAGGTGTGATCGTAGGCCGTGGTCGCGCCGACCTGTGCCCCGGAGTAAGCCCCCATGAGCGAGTAAAGCACCTCGCCAATCGTCGCGGCCTCAAGGTCCATGGAGAACTTACCCTTGCCGACCTTGCGGCCCGCCTCGGGGGCGAACTCGCCCGCGTTCTGCGAACCGATGGCCTCATGCTCAACGTGCTCCAGGTCGTAGGCCAGCTCGGCGTCCCGCGCCACGTAGAGCCACTTGGTCGGGGCGGTTTCCACGGTCCCGCGCACGGCCTCGGGGGCAAGTCCGAACTGCTTGCGATCGACAATATAGTTAGCCATTAGAGGTTCTCCTGGAATTGAACGATGACCGTCATAAGGAAGCCCACGAAGGGCTTTGCGACGAACTGCTGCTTGTTTCCGAACCCGTCCCCACCGACCTCGACTTCGGTCACATGGGTATTGTCAGCGTAGCCGCCGCGACTACGGTCCTCGTAAAGTTTCTCCCGCACGTCCTGGATGAGGTTCATCACGGCGGTTGCGGGGGCAGAGTGGGCGATGAGTGCGCCTTGAATCTTGAAGGTCAACTCCCCTTCCTGACGCGGGGATGAGCCGATACCGTGAACGTCGTACTTGATGGACTCGTCAAAAATGGCCAGGAGCGGGAGTTTGGTCCCCTTGATGGTCTGCGGGTCCACGAACTGCCGATTGACCGTGGCGACGGTGGTACGGAAAGCGGAGGCCGTCGTGCTGATGGTGGCGAGTTTGGTCGCCACATCGGCCAGGATTGACTCGGGCTTGGGGGTGGTCTGAGCCATTAGAGTCCGAGCCTCTTAAGCCCCTGACCTATCTTGCGGTCCAGTTGGTTTACAAGCGCGTTGACCTCATCCGTCGCGGTGAGGCTAAAGAAATTGCGCTTCTTCGAGTTGCCCGCGGCGATGTTCGCCATGGTCGAGTCGCGGAACACAACGGCAGACTTACCCGTTCCAAGGAACAGCGCGTGGATGTTGCGGAGCATCTTCCCGGACCAGGTAAGGTCGGGCTTAAGCGAGCGCCCCGCCTTGGCGCGTTTCTTGGCGTAGTCGTCCGTATAGGGGTCGAAGTAGGACCCGTCGGCGTCCCGGCCTTCCTGGGTGCGATTCTGGACGATGGTCCCGGCCTGTAGGGCGAGGTCCGTCATCGTTTCCTCCCCCACCAGAAGATTACGCAACGCGGACGAGGCGTTCTGAATCGCCTTGACGTTGAGGTTCATCTTCTGGACGTTGAGTTGAATCATCGCTCTAGCGTCCCGCCCGTAATCCCCATCTTGCGCTCGGAGGTCGAGATAACATCGTCCTGGTCCGAGTCGATGAGGAGGTCAGGAGCGAGTTCCTTGTAGGTTTCCTGGAATCGATGCCGGTAGAGGGATTGTTTCATGTCCCAGAAGTCACCGACGCTCTGGACGAGTTCGAGCGCGGCGTAGTGGAGGGCCAGGAAGGCCGCGGCGGGGGTGAGAATTAGTGGATTCTTGATGAGGTCCAGCACATCGGCCTCGATGTAGAAGGACAGGGATCCAGCCGTGGCCGCGAAGGCCGGGGAACACCCCGTCAGCGTGGTCGCCGTAACCCCGGTGAAGGTGTAGACGCCCACATCATCCCCAGAGTAAATCCACAGGCGGGCAGAGGTCGTGACCTTGTTCAGTGAGAATGAACTGCCCGAAGAAGTGAACGTGGTCCCCTCGGCAACCGTCGCCCCGTCCACGCCCTCCTCGACGGGCCGCATCTTGGCCTTGTAGTCGCTGAGTCTGAGCCTGAGAAGTCGGCCTATCTCGTTCTTGGCGAGGGTGTGCTTGTTGGCGAGGGAAGTAACCCCGACGGAGGCGATGGTCGGCTCGATGGGGGTCAGGTCCGTATCACCGGAGAGGTTCACATTGGCCCAGACTGTTCTAGCCATTACTTTTTCTCCATGACCGACTCGGCTGCGCGGTAGCACATCTCACGGAAGCGGGCGAGGATGCCCTTCTTCGTCGTTAGGGAGTGGCCCATCTTGGCCTCGTAATGCTCCAGGGCCACATCTCGGAGGTAGGAAACATCCGACTCGGTAACATTGGTGATGGTCCCGTCCTCCGCGACATGGATGGGCCTGGGCGGGTCATTGGTAAAGACCTTTCGCGAAGGGACGAGGGTCCCGTCCGGCTGTCGCTCGTAGATGCCGGGAGGAAGGTCGCCGTCGAGGATTTGATTACCGAACATCGACAATCCCCTGCTCGAAGGAAAGGCGGCTCTTATTGTCAGCCGGGAGCGAGGCGAAGTACGCCTTAGCCGACTCCAGAGCCCCCCTGTTCATGTCCCGGTTGGCCTCCATGACGCCCAGGTGGCCGCACTGGATGGACGGGTCGATCCAGACCTTGACCCCGGCCTTGTGCATATTGGCGCACCAGAACATATCCTCGGAGATTTCGTTTGCATCCCCGTTCTTCGGGCCTTTCATTGGGTCGGGGGCGTACTTAAAGAACGGATACTCCAACTTGGCCCACATGGAGGCTTTGGTCATCACGCAACCCACGCCAATCACATCAGCGCGGAATAGCTTGTCCTCGGGCCAGTAATGCGGGCCGCACCACCTGACGAGCTGGTGAGCGCCTTTGCTGTGCTCCTCGTCGCCACACTCCCCGTGACACACGAACCCCTGCTTGTCGAGGTAGTCGTGATCCATCCCCGCTTCCCATCCGGTGAACGGGCCAAGGACGGGGCGGAAGGGCGGGTTCTTCATGAAGTACATCCCCGCCAAAGCCTCAATCTCCGAACCATCGGGCGCGGGCTTGTGGATGCGCTCCCACATCTCCACGATGGTCGAGGGCTTGAAGGTCTGGTCGGTGTCGAGGTTCATGATGTAGTCGGCCCCGAACTGCTCGATAGCCACCCTCGCGCTCTTGTTACGGTTGTGGTCAATCGGGAAGTCGGAGCAGATGTTTACGAGCATCCTCACCTTCTGGCTGTCGAAATACTGATAGGCCGAACCGGCGCACATCCCGAGGCACGACTCGAAGAAGGGGCGGTGGACCCAGTTCCCCGTCATGGGGAGGTTGACGACCAGTATCCGGTAGCCCATCTCCTTCAACTTCTTCGCGCCCTCGATCATCTCGAAGCGGTCCAAGTCTGTCCTAGTGCCGTATTGGAACTCGTTATGTTTAACGCTCGCCGCGATAGCCATAGGCCCTCCGGTTTTACTCGTCGTTCGCTCCCGCCGCCCCCATCAAGACAGGGACGGCGGGTTACTCATTCTTTAGTGGGCGACGTTGTTCTGTGCGGTGCCGATCTGGAGCCAGTAAGAGCCCATGCCGACGACGCGCATGGAGTGCTTGGTGCCGAGGACGACGTTGGCGTTGCCGAAGGTCACGAAGGATGCATTGTCATCGAGCGTAATGACGAAGGTCCCCGAGTTCACAATGTCCATAACGCAACCCTCTTTGCCCGCGTTGCTGTTGAGGGTGCCGATGGTGTACGAGGTGGACGTAGTGCGGGCCGCGGTGGCCGTGATGCGCTTGACTCCACCGCAGGCGTCTGCCTGGATGGTGTCGGCAGCGCCAATGACCTGGGCGGCGGGGAAGACGGACGGGTGCTGATACCACTGGCGGCCACCGGGGCCGGACGCGGCGACGACACCGACAAGGCCGAGAACGAACAGTCCGGCGGTGAGGATGATGCGTTTCATGAAATTCTCCTTTGCTTCAAGATGTTCCGGCCCCCAAGGACCGCCAGGAGGTTGCCCTCCTGACGGCGGCTTAGAGGTCGGCGGCGAGCGCGACCTTTAGCCCTTAGTATGTCTGGGACTTGACCAACACGAACGCACCGGCGCGGATAACGCCCGCGTCGGAGTAGAAGTTCATGATGACCTCGTTGAGGGCCTTGCTCGCATCGCGCTGAATCTCGATAGGAGCCCCGATGTTCTTGACCGCGTAGCCCAACTCTTTGCCGTTAAAGAGCTGGCCGAGGTAGACATCGTTGATGTCCGTGCCGGTGCCAACGCGCATCGAGCTGATGACGCGGGCGCCGAACAGGGACTTGCGGGAAAGGCCACCATCGACCATCGCGCTCTGACCGATAGCGGAACGGTCCGAGTCGGACGAGGAAGTGACCACCAGATCATCCAGGAGGTGCGCTTCCTGTTTGGGATGGATGGCGAGGACGAGGTTATCGTTGGCCTCGTTGACCTTGAGGGTCAGGAGTCCCGCGAGGACGTTCTCGGGGGTGATGGATGTCGCGTTGGTGGCACCCACCGAGGAGGTCCAGGCCGTGCCGACCTGGGCCAGACACTCGGTTTCCTCCGCCTTCACACGGGCGTTGCCCATGAGGCGGCCCGCCGTGGCCGACGGGGACTCACCCGCCGACGCTTGCTGCGCCAGATCCGACACATCAACCCGGATGGACTTGCGAACCACCGTTAGGGTCGCAAACGTGGGCTGGATGATGGACGAGGTGCTGTGGTCGGTCGTCTCGTTGCCCGCCGTCTGGGCGTACTGAGTGACCGTGGTATGGATGGGGAAATCGGCGGTCAGTCCGGGGCGGCTGGACAGATCGACGACGTTGATGAGGGGCAGTAGTTCCGCATTGATCTGGAAAGCAAGGCGGGCCTCCTGGAGGACTTCCGTGGGAACCAATTTCCCAAGGGCTGATGCAGTGGTTTCGTCCATATCGTTACGCTCCTATTCGCAAGACAGCTAGAACCCGCCTCGGACTGACCCGTTCACATCGAGAGGCCGGTTGTGTTTCTTCCACTCCTGGTACTGCGGTCCCGTCAAGGTCGAGAAGCGCTCGTCCTCAGTCGTCAACTCCAGGAACCACTTATCAGGCTGTAGACCCACCTTCGGCTTCTGTGAGAATGTCTTGTCCGGCGACTTCTGCTCACTTCCAAACAATCCCGACTTCTTTGCCTTCTTCACCCAAGCGAGGCGACTATGAGCCGGACCCTCGGGAATCAGGGACTTATGCTCATCGGATAGACCGTCCGTTTCCTCGGCCAGGTACGCCTCAACCGATGCCGACATCTCATCGGCCAGTTTGGCCTTCGGGCTGACGGACTCGTAGAGTTCCTTGAACTTGTTCTGCTCGATGAGGGCGGCTTTCGTCGCCTCCTCGGTAGCCTTGCTCATGGCCTCCAGCTTCTTCTCCGCTTCATGACGGCGAGCGACTTCCGCGTCAAGGCGCGCCTTGGGGATTGACTCCTCAGACTTGGCCTTAACTTCCTTCGATGCTTCCGTCTTCGCTTCCATCTTGACTTCTTCACTCATGGCTTGCGCCTCCCTCTTGGTTATGGTGGATAGGAGCCACCGCTGCGCTGTTATGGTCACGCAAGACCGCCGCCGCTACAGAACTATCGACGGGTTCTTCCTGTGTGTGGGTTAAGAACCAATCGCCAATGAAAATCATCCGGCCCGACCCTTGCGAACCATGCGCTTGACCCACTCCTTAAGCTCGATGACCTCGCACAGGATCACATCAAGCCTCTCGTCGGACATGCAGCCGGGACCGACCTGTAATTCCTTCGGAACTTCGACTCTCGCCGCTTCTTTCTTCGCCATTGCTCCCCCTTATTTGTGAGTCGCGTAAGACAACCCAGCTTCACAGCCGGTGTTCACCATCAAAAGTCCGTACTGCATAGACTGGAAAAGCGGGAAGCTGTTGGGCGTTCCGCAAGAGAACGTCCCGACAAGCCGCCGCGAGGTCGTCGAGGTCGTGGACGAGTCGTAGACCTTGAACAGCGCATTGCCGGACACCGCCGAGCCGATGGTCACGTAGGCCAGGACGGAATCGGACTTAGCCTGGGCGTGGCCCGTCCCCACGGTCAGCGTTTCCGTGCCGCTGGAGGCCGTGCCGAGGAACACCGTCATCCGACCCGTGCCGTACTGGCTCTGGGCCTTGGCGTCCTCCCACATAAGGGCCGTGCCGACGAAAGCGATGGCGAACACAACGACACAGGCAAGGAAAAACTCTTGGTATTTCTTCAAGCTGCGACCTCCTGAGATAACTCCGCGGCGACTTCAACGCTGATGGGCGAAAATTGGTGTCTGCACCGGTAACCGCCCCCGAATTGGGCCACAGGCAACCCCTGCCCGTTATCCATCCCCTCGATCTGCTCCTTCGTGTAGATGGGCTCGTCGCCGTCAACCGTGGGGATGTTGAACTCCCGGCTTCCATTCATCGAGAGAACGGCTGAGCAGAAGGGGCGGGTAATCCCGTCATCCGGCCCCAGGTAGATGAAGGTTTCGATACCGGCCACCGCGGCCTGACGGTTACTTATGGTGCGGTCAAATCCCATAAGGGTCGTGTTGGCGATGGTTTCGGCGCGGGACCGGAAGGCAGGGGCGCGTTCACCGTCGCCCAGCAAGGCGTTCTCGATGCGGGTAGCCATGTCATCGAAGGACGAGCCCGACACAACCGAGTCCATGATGGACTGATGGAGGACCCCGGCCAACTCCTGACCCTGGCGCTCCCACCGGGAGAGGTCGAGGTCTTTGAGGGCCACGATGGCGCGGGCGTTGGTCTGGCTGAAAGCGTCCCTGACCCCGGCGTACTTGAAGCCGCGCATGGACATATCCGCAACCATGTCGTAGGACTTCATCAGATTGGTCGTGGCGTCACGGTAGCCCGACTCCAGAAGCATCTCCTCGATCTGCGCCTGGGCGTTGACGGCGCGGGTGAGGTTGCGCTGATTGGACAGGACGCGCTCGCCCCCCTCGATCTCCCGCGTCCACTTGGCCATCTTGGCGTTGAGTCGGGACAGGGCCTTATCCACATCGCGGAGGAACGCCGCTGTGGCGTTGTCGATGATGTCTATCTTGGCCGCGTTGACGGCTTTGATTTTGCGTAGGCTCACGCCTTACCTCCCATCAGGAAGGGGGGCTTGGCCTTCTCGGCGGGGTCCTTGGCATCTGCCTCCATCGGCTTGCCGTCCGGCCCCATCTTGGGCCTGCCCGTCAGCGCGTCTATAAGTTCCGAGGGGTCGCCAGAGGGGAGGGCCGAGCGCGTCTTGGCGTTTATCTCCATGTTCGACTCGATCTTCTCGACGGCCTCCTCATCGGTCTTGATATCGGGGTCGATGGACATGAGCCACTGAGCGCGGGAGCGCACGTTCTGGTTGATCTGGGTTATCCACCTCTGGTCCTCGGCGGCGGGGTCCTCGGGGAAGTTCAACTCCGCGAAATTGATGGACAACTCGGCCTTGTCCGGGATTTCCTCGCCACCAGGGCAATGCGCGTTCCAGACGGCCCTCATCACGTTAAACAGTTCGCGCTCGTAATCCATGTAGAGCGCCACATCGTCCTCGCGGCGCTCTATCAGACGGATGTTGGAGAGTTTGAGTGACAGGCCCGAGGCCGGGGAGCCGGACAGCTTGAAGGAGTCCATGGACAGTCCCCAATCGTCGGCAATCCGGCGCACTTGCTCGCGGATGACCTCGATGATCTCCGCTATCTTGGGCGAGGGGCTGACGAACTTAAAGTCGGGCTGGCCCTTGCCAGCCGTCGCGTCACTAAGCGGAATCGAGATGAAGTTGGATGGGTCAACAGTCACACCCTCGGGAGGGGCGTCACCGATGATAACCGGGACGCTGAAGCTCTGCATCTTGACCAACTGATTAAGCTCGGTCAGGAAAACATTGAGCGTTTCCTGGGCGTTGATGAGGTCGAAGGACCCCTCGTTCCAGAAGTAGGAATCCGGGTAGGAGTCGCGGAAGAAAACGATGGGGATCATCCCGTAAGGGTTGGCCCCGGACTCGTTGGCCAGATCGGGGCGGGGGCGGCCCTGCTCGTCAAAGACCTGATGCGATTCCTCGGTCCAGGCGATGAAAAGCGAGGTAGCGCCGAAAGGGTTTGACGGCCCCTCAAGCGTCACGGTGTCGGCGTAGCCCTGCTCGATGATGACCGCAGAGGCTTGCGTGGGGTCCATCGCGTTCTGAACCACGTTGAGGATATCGGGCGTCAGCACATCAAGGGCCACGGCCTCATTGCGCCACACCGCCTGAACTCCGATAGTATTCAGGAGGTTTGTGTAGCGGTTGACCTTCTTCAAGACCGCATCGGCGCGGGCATTCTCGTACATCTTGGAGAAGGCGTCGGCACCCTTGCCCTCGACCTTCTTCCCGTTGATCATGAGGGAGCGTTGCGCGGGGCGCTTGTAGACGACGGACACCTCGTTAATGATACGCCGGACGATGTTGGAGAAGGTGGGCTGTAGGCGCAGGCGCTCGGGATGCTTGAACTGCTTGGCCAGGACGCGCATAAGATGCTGTTCCTGGTCGCCGCGGTAGTAGTCGAGGCGCTTGGCAGACTCGATCTTGCGCTCGGCGTTGGCGGCGAGCTTGGCCCGCATGATGCTCTCTCTAATCATCTGGAGAGAAACGATTGGAATGGCCCCGAGGTTTTCCATTAGTGGACCGTGACCTTCGCCCGCGGCAAGAGCTGCTGAGTGTGCGCGGCAACCGCGAGCGCCAAGGCGCAAACGGTGTCGTCGTGCTGACCCTCGGGGGCGGTGTACCTCACGCCCGTCCGGGTGTACTCGTACTCGTAAGCCTCAAGCTCGGAGGGGATGATGCCCTCGGGATAGGCGACCTTCTTGGTCTGTATGCGAACCGCAAGCCCTTCCATGAGCTTCTGCTTGCTCTCGGATGAGAACTTGTAGCCCTCGAAATGCAGACGCCCACCACCGCGCTGCAATCCCTCCAGGATGGGGTCGCCAACCCCGGTGGAGTCAACGAGGGTCGGGGTAGAACCGCACACCGCGCTTACCCTGGCGATGGTTTCAGTCCAGGGGGCCTGGAAGCGGGATAGGTGGCAAGTGTCCCCTGCCACGTTGAGGCCGATAATCACGGTCCAATCGACGCTCTTAGCGAGGTCCACGCCGAAAGCGATAGCAGGGCCTTGACCCAACGGCTTTACGCAAGCCAGTATGGCGTCAAGGCCGAAAGGGTTTCCCCCGTCATCTGAGGGCTCGGCGTTGAACAGTTCTTTGAACACCGCATCGGGCAGGGTGCGGCGGGCGTCCTCGACCTCGCCGGTGTCAAGGATTCCGGCCTTGACCGCATCCTGGGCGGTGATCTTGGAGTAGGTATGCCCCGGCTCCCCCGCTTGCGCCTTGCGGCACATGGAGTAGAACCAGTTGCGGCGTCCCTTGACGTTGCCGATGAGCCTGACCTTGCCCTGCGTGGATGTCAGCGTAGACCGGAGCGCGAACCATGACTCCTCGCGGGAGCGGGAAGCCTCGTCCAGGACCGCGGCGTGCACATCCTCACCGTAGAGGTTGTCGGGCTTCTCGGCGCTCTTGAACCAGATGACCGCTCCATTGGGCAGGGTGATGGTCAGGTCGGACTCGTTCACCGTGCGATGCTCCATGTCTAGGGCTTGCTTCAAGCGCCGGAATGCGATAGCGGCCTGGGGATAGACCGGGGCGACCCACCAGTAGTTCTTCCCGGCCCCACCACCCAGCGCGGCCTGCTCGGCAAGCCAGACGAGGCAGGCATGGGTCTTGCCTGACTTGGTTGACGCCTCAATCTCGGCATATCGGCTATCGTTGAAGATGGCGGCGATCTGGTAGGCGGCGAGTGGCGGGCGAACATAGGTGATGACTCTCAAGACGGCACCTTGTCGCCCATGCGGATCGTCATGAACAGCGGAGCCCCGTCGGCCCCGGTGACTTCGTTTTGAGTAACCCTCGGGAGGCCACACCGATCAAACGCCACTTCCAGGAGATGCGTCAGCTCGGGCGGGCGTAGCTTCCCGAGATACTTGGCATCGTGAATCATCGCGTGGAGAATAACGATTGAGGCGGCCAGCGTTTCAGACCGCAGGCGCTTTATATCCTCGGGCAACTTCGGACGCCCGCCGGGATTTGGCGTTGACCCCTTTTTGAATGAGGTTATGTTCGCCTTGGGGTGCCTATTCTGAGGCATTACGGATTCACCACAAAAAGAGCCTCCACGACTTCGGCCCGTTCCTGATTGGGATTGATCGCCGTAAGGGGAGGCTGAATTAAAAAAACCCTCGTCGATTTTCTCGACGGGGCGGGTGCTAATTCCGATGCTTGGGTCGGAGGGGTGGGTACAACGAAAAGGGTCGTGCTCATTTAAGAGCCGACCCAAGCCCGACTAGTGTACGCCTAACCCTTCCGGATAGCCATAGACGGAAGGTTAGATTTCAATGATTTTATTGTAAATACTATTTAACGGGAATATACGGCTGTTCGCAGTAGAATCCCCCTCTCCCGTCAGGGGTGCAATGGGTCCGGGTGTCGTGGTAGTCCTTGAGGGCGGCGCAGCCGGACAGAAGGACGGCAAGCAGTAGAAGTTTCATTATGCCTCCTGTAACTCTTGCGGAAAGTCATTGTGGCACGAACATCGGCAGTTCTGGACTGAGCATTTGCCGTGCTTCCCCGACTTGCACTTAGAACCAACCTCCACCCGCGGCTTACCCCTTGCGGCTTCGTTCTTTCTCATGGCTCTCCTCATGGCATTCACAGACGCAACCGGCGCAAGCGCGGCGCGTTCTGCCCTGCTCGACTATTAACTCTTTGCCAAGTCGGGAGACCTGACCCTCCAGTTCCCCGATTCTCTTAACCGCCATTGACTCTGCCGCTATAACCCCCTCGCCGTATCCTGCGTCCATGGCTTCCCGCATCTCGCTCGAAGGCGGGGGAGAGGGGCGGGAGAGCCGTTCAACCTCGTCCAGAATGTCGGGCACGAAATGGCGAGAGAATCCCTCGGCCTCTCCATTCGCCACAGCTTCAAGCCAAGATGCCCTCATGTCGTTGATGTTCACTTGGTCCTCTCTACGGATTCGTTATTGTGCCAATGAGGGAGCCCCGCGCCTTTGCACCCGCACTCTCCACGCTCCTTCATGATAGCGGTAGCGATCATTACGGCGGTCTCGCCCGCGTATCCTTCGGCAATTCTACCCGCGCGATTCAGGCCCTCCCAATGCGCCTCCCCCCTCGCTAACTCAACTATTCCCTCACAACGCACCCGCCCGTTGTGAATCTCGTCGTGGTACTTCTTTCGCAGAACCTCATTCTCTTTGCGGAGATGGTCGGCCTCGCATGACGGCCCGCAATACGGGACGCCAGGTGGTAGGCGGCACTCACAACTGGGGCATCTATTTTCTTCGCTCACTTGCCACCTCCCCGAGAAGCCTTTATTGCGGCGGGAACAACAAAGTCCGGGAGGTTCAGTGCTGGATTTGCATACCCCGTCTTCATGCCGCAGTTCCAACAGTGCGATTGCGGCATCCCGTAGTATGGCCCAGTTTTTTTGCACCCGAACCATCGACACCACCACGACGGCGAGACTAAGTTTTTCATCCCCCCCACCTCCCCCGACTCGCCCAGGAGGCGGCGGTAATGGTCGATGATGTTCGATACGATAAACTCGTCCATCTCGTAGCGGGATGCCATTGCGCTGACGAACTTCCCCTCGACCTCTTCACTCAATTCCGCGACCTCAATTCTGCCGATATATTCCGCGACTTCCTCAGTGGGCCAACCTCTGCCGCGATCTTCCTGTTGACGGACAATGCGGCGCAATTCATCGGACTTCTTCATCAATTCCAGATTCTTCATTTCGATTCTCCGGTTAGATTTCGTACAAACTTCGCTAAGGCGTATGAGTGACGCTCGCCGTTTGTTCGGAACAGGAAACGCAGGGAGGACGTCCTGTCCGTAATCGCCGTCCTCTTGCTCGACTTGCGGGGGATTTCATCAGGCACTCAGCGCGAAGCTGGTTCTTTGATTCCAAAGTCTCACCGCATTTTTCGCGCCGTACCTGGAGCCGCTCCTTGAACCGCAATTCAAGCACTCTACCCACCAGTATTTCGTGTGGGTCCGCTGTATTTCGGCCTCGCAGTTACAGAAGGGGCAATCTTTTAGAGTGTGGTTGTATTTCCTCTCCATCGCTTTGGTGTACTTCTCCTTATGGTCCACCCAGGATTTCATTTGGCCTCCGTCGGCATCGGGCCTTCACCGCAAGACTCGCAGGAAACATTGTTCCCCATGTCAGCCTGCTCCGCCCCGCACTCGGGGCACTCCACGAATTTAATATCTTCGCTCATCTCATATCTCCTTTCCGTCCTCTTGCTCGACTTGCGGGGGATTTCATCGGGGCTCCGTGGCGGCTTTGTCGTAGTCGGCCTTGCTGTTCTCGGCCACCAACTCCATAACTTTGATGTTCGCCTCGTACCACTTCGCGTAATAGGTATTCTTGTGGGTAGCCTTGACGAGCGCGGCGAACTCTCTGAGCGTCACGGTTTTACACCCACAATGGACCATGTAGCCGCCTTCTTCCCATCGCGCCCAGGTGTAGGAGTTGCGGGAACCTCCGGGGCCGAAGGAGTGATAGCCGTACAGGTCGGCCCTGGACAAGTCGGCCGTGGACAGATTGGCCCCGTACAGGTTGGCCCCGTACAGGTTGGCCCCGTACAGGTTGGCCCCGGACAGGTCGGCCCTGGACAGGTTGGCCTCGGACAGGTTGGCCCTGTACAGGTTGGCCCTGGACAGGTCGGCCCTGGACAGGTCGGCCCTGGACAGGTTGGCCTCGGAC
>Ga0100403_1001742_pt1 | contig 18810 bp, 27 predicted proteins | sample CryGeymet201501t_FD_83663 | JGI IMG/M metagenome (GOLD analysis project Ga0100403, IMG submission 83663) | Groundwater microbial communities from Crystal Geyser aquifers in Utah, USA - Crystal Geyser metaG 2015-01t | ecosystem: Environmental > Aquatic > Deep subsurface > Groundwater | place...
TGGTTAATAATCTTACAAGATAGAAAGCTTCTCCCGCTTTACTGCGGTATATTTTTCGACCCGTTACCCGCGGGTCAGTAGAAATGGGAAGACCTACGGTTACCTGTCCATTGGACGCGTCAGTCGTTATGCTGGTAGGACTTGAGGTCTTCGGCTGCGTTTCTCCCATCGCGGTTGTAAATGTTGTAAAATAATAATGAACTCCAGCGTCTACATTCCCAGGAGACGCGATCAACGCGATTGTGGGAGCCACCGAGTTTGTTACCGGGCTTATTTCAAACCCAACTTGAGAGCGTATCGCGTCTTCTGCCACCGTGCCGGCTACATCAAGTTCATATGTTGGAGCAATCCCGATGCCGAGCGCCCCCGTCATCGTATCGCCAGCTTTTGCCACGTATAATCCGCTTGCGGTATCGGTAAGACATACGCCGTCTTCAGCTACGCAACCATCATTGATTACATCGATCCCATTCGCGAACGTACTCGTCGCCGTGGTGTTTGTCGCCGTGAAGTAGCTCGCGGATACATCTCCGTCAAATATAGCGGTAGACGAAGCGTAGAGCGTGTCTTTTAGCCAGACAGGGATGGTTGTTGAGGGTGTAAGGGAAAGCGCATTATAAGTTGTACCAAATGACCAGTTACTGCCACTGCCACCACCGCCGCCGTCTTGGCACGCGCTCCACGAACCTCCGCTATTCTTACACTCCAATATACCCCCATTGTCTCGTATTCCATAACCAGAAGAACCAGATATAAAGTTAAAATTTACATATTTATCCACTCCGTTAATTAAAATATCCCTACCTTCGCCCCATTGTGTTTCTATGTAGGAACTTACACGCTCCTGCCAAATATTATCTGTTCGAGCAGCTAATGTTAATATAGGATTATTTATCATCAAAAATATTCCTATTATAAAGAATATGTATTTATTCATATTTAATACCAGCTTGTTCAAATTTTGCCTTTATGGCAACCTCTTTACGATTCAGGTTATTTTCCCTAACAGAAATATCCAAAATTCTCTTTGTAGCATTCTTATACTCATCTTCTTTATTTTTAATATCCACAACTAAAGCATTTAATACAGAATCTTTATCTATTTTTTCTTTTTCAAGCGTTTCAATTTCAGAATTTATGTTTTGTATATTACTATTTAATAATGAATATTTTTCCTGTAAAGATGCAGTCTTTTGCTCTATATCTATCATTTCTTTAGATAATTTATCAACCCTATTTGTAAGATTTAAGAGAAAATCCTCTTTATTTAAAATATCATTTGACAAAACACTTTTTCTCGTTGTTAAATAGGAAATATCAACTTCTAATAAACTAACAATAGATTTCTTTGATTCTATAATTTTATCAAATTTAATAATCTGGTTATTACCATCCTTAATAGATAATTCATTTTTTTGTTTGATTTCTTCTGTTTTCTTTTTTAATTCATTTAAAGAAGAAATACTATTATTTTCTATTTCTAATTTTTTATTTTCCAATACAGAAATAGAATTAAGTAATTCCGTATTTCTCTTAATTAAATTACTGTTTAATTTTTCTTTTTCTATTATTTCATGATTCAATTTAATATTCTTATCAGAATATTGTTCTAAAGTTTTATTCAAATTTAAAATATGTTCATCTAAATCATTTTTAAGTGATTTTAAACGAACTATCTCATCTTGTTCATTCTGCAATGTTTTAAAAACATCTTTTTCTTTCTGTTTTAGAAGTTCAATATTCTTTTTAATGTCTTCAAATTCATTCATAAATTATTGACTATTATATAATGTAACAAAAACAGTCAGTTCGCCTTGTGTTCGTGCAGTAATTCTTACATTTAACCAGTTAAGACCATTCACATTAACTTCAAATATTCTATGGTTATCTGCTGTAACTACTACAAAACCAATATCTCCATCAATCGAAGAACCATCCTCTAAATCCTTCATTTGTATAAAATCATAAGAATTTGACATAGTTTGGGCTGCTGTAAAATCAGGACAATCTTCTTTTACAGAACCTACTAATTTAGCTGTAAGAGCAGCATCACCACCACCATCGGTATCAAAATGTAATATTGCATGAGTAAAATCTTTACAAAAGATATTATTTCCAATACCAGTTGCTCCTTTGGCAGTCATTATCGTATATGTTTTAGAATCTCGTGTTGACATAATATATTTATTATTATTTTTAATATTTTATAACCTCATCCCTGCCTCCATAAAGAAGCAGAGTGGGGTCACAAATTATGCGTTATCAAACAGTGTACCAACGCCAACGACAGTACCGACTTCATTTGCACCAGCAATGTAGTTCCGAGCTGCGTATACTTTCGATGCAATCGGAATAGCTACGTTAGCTGCTATGTCAGCAGTTTTCATATCATTATCAGTAATACGACCACTTGATGCTGTTCCTGTTGTAATTACAAGCACTCCCACAGAACCGTCTATCTGACCAGTCTGTACGAAGTTTCCTCGGACATCGAGACCTAGGAATTCAGCAGCACCACCAGTCAAAAGACCTGCGGTAGTTGCGGCGTGGACAACATAGTTGTCGTAAAACTTCAAGTCATTATGTGCTGCTGCTGTGACACAGAGCCCAAGCTGACCAACATCCGCAGTACGCAAATAGTTACGCTCCCATCGGCAACCATCAGAGATGTTCGCAGCACCGAGAGTATAACAATTGATAAAATTGAATGTTGAAGTTGCATAGAACTCAATATCAACATACTCCGTATTCTGTGCAGCAGTAACATGCAAGAATGCAGTTACAACATTATCAATTCCAGCCTGTACACGAAGGTTTTGAAGCCTACAATTTGCTGCTGTGACATTGATAGTAGAATCAGTCGCACCAAAAGTTAAGGTTGGCTTTAATGAGCCAGTACCAAGACCAATGATTTTTACTCCTGCAACATCAACATTAAGACTTGTATTTGTGACTGCTTCAGTATGACCAGGAGCCACAAGAATAACGTCACCTGCGTTTGCAGTACAGGCACCAATCGCAGCCTCAATCGTTGCAAAGAAGCGCACTTCTCCTTCTGCGTCAGGAACAAAAATATCCTTAATAACATCAAGATTTTTTGTACCCGAATCTCCAACCACGAACAATTTACCTGAAAGAGGTACTTGCGCGTGCAGTGCGTGTGCAAGAGCTGCACCATACCCTGAATTTATATTAAAGTTCATAATTTTTAAGCGCTAGTAGTCCACCTCCGTCCTAAAGAGAGAAACTCTCTCTCATAACCCTATTCGCAATTAGCTAACAATATACTTAGGCAGCCGCATCACCAGATGAGAATCCAATCCAAGATGCAGACACGGCAACAACCATGTATCCTGCTCTTGTACCAAAATTCCAATCATCAGTGCTGAACTCCTCCGCATTTGAACCTTCAGCAGGTGGCTTCTTAAGGTGCGATTCCTCGTGCATACCAAGGTATAGCGTTGAGTATTCACTCGATGCGATACCCCAATATTTAGCCTTTGTGCTATCAGGCGCACCATCCTTGTCAGTTGCTACACGAGGTAGAACTACATGACGATACTTATTCTGATAGACGTTTACAACACCTTCGTTGTTTTGAGTTGGGTTCGATGTTGAACGAAGCAACTCACGAGCGGTATTGATTGTGTTTGGGTCATCGGTTGTCCAAAGGATGTCATCCGTAATGTACATTTTCTGACCGAACTGGTTGTAACAGTTTTCGACACGCATCTTCTCCATCGCTTCAAGAGCGCCACGAGACAATTGAGGATTGTTCGCAAGGCGGTTCCTAAAGGTTGTTGGAGAACCATTCAAGGTGTGGGTTGTATAGAACAACTGGAAAGTATCCCCTACAGTTGTGTCAACATTTACACCATCCTGGTCAACATAGGAAGTTGCAGTACCGAATCCAATCCGGTGAGCCAAATCGAGGTCTATACGATTTGGTGCAAGCTTTCCAAGGTTGGTAAGTTTTTGCTTTATCTCGAAGTATTTGCCTTGGGTTCGCATTTCATGAGAAATACCAATATCCTTAGCAATTCGATAAAGCGTGCCAACTTTTGCATAGCCTTGCTGAACTCTCGCTCGTTGAGCTTGGTCACTCTCACCTTTGCGAGATGCGTATTCTTCCAAGTCAATCTCCGTGAATTCACGGGTATTACCTGTAAGCATAGGAATCGGAATCTCTTTTACGAGACCCGAACCACGCATTACCTGTGGAACAGACTTTTTACCCATGTTCCACATGATTTCTGCATTACGCACGAAGTCAGATAGATTGTTAATATTTAATTCCATGTTTTAAGGATTAAACTAACTAATAAAGTGTGAATGTTAATAAGAACCGTTAATCTTAAGGTATCCACGAACCTTTTTACCTGAACCACTAATAACTTTAAATGCGTCATTAGTTATATCGTCCAAGTCAACAGTCGTTGAGTTTGCAATACCGCACTCAACCCCACGGTGAGTAGCAGCAACAAACGTATCGGCTGTGTCAGCTTCCCAAACAACGTGTCGCTCAATGGGAACCAAAATAGGAACCTGTCTTGCAGTTGCATAATCGTCATCGGTAGAAGCAATCGCTTTGATAAGAACACCAGCGATGTCGGTATCGTCAACATCTGCATCAGCAATAAAACCTGAAGTCCACTCTACGAGTGAATCTTTAGATAATACTGTTGATACAGTGACATCGAGCCACTCAACTTTTGTCTTACCTTTTACTTTTTTGAAAGCCATAATAATAATTTACTTATGTGCCAGATAAATAATACTGTCTTGTTTGTTTACTAGGGATGTCTCCCCGATGTGAGGTTACCCATCTAACACTACGGACCTCGGACAGTGATTTTTTGACTACGGTTTTCTCCACGAATCAGCCTTGCGAGCTGGAGTGAGATGATGGTCACCATCAATCACCTCACTTCAACTAACAAGAAAAGCGGACATGAATATTCCCTTTCGAGAATTATTCAATGTCCGCCTTTCTTTGGTGGGACGATATTAAATTGATACAGAACTAATACCTCTTAATTATAGACAACTCAACGTCATATAGCAACTATTCTGTCTGTGGATAACCTTCCACAGAACCAAGTCTGTGACGATTTACAGTTTTTAGAATATCTTGTGGTAAGCCATCCCTCAACTGTAGCTCAATAACACCAAACCTATACTGGTGACGTATAAGCCAAATAAGTTCAACCTCTTTTGGATGTAATTCTCCAAGGTCTTTACTTGTTATCTGTTTTTGGTTCTTCAGTTGAGACATCTGGTGTTAAAGTTATAATCCTATGAGCCTCAAGAAGGGAGCAGTCAAGAACAGCATTTGCTCCTGGAGTAAATGAATTACTCTCACCCTTCCATAATATATGGGTAGCCTTATTGAATGAATTATAAAGCTCATTTGTTATTGAGTTTGAAAGACTTTCAATCTCATCACCCCTTAAATGATGTTCTGCTATAACAGCAAGAATATCTCTAGTGAGTAGTTTAATCTTCTTAGCTCCAAACACGGTAAAGTCTATAGGTTTATCATCAACAAGATTTTCATAAGCATCTTTAGGCATTATCTCTTTATATCCACCAGAATAATGAACAGTGACAACATCATTTCCACCGTATGTTTTGAACTCCTCAATAACAACGTGGGAGACTTTTCTAGGACCGACATAAGAAGCTTTTTCCTCTATTTTATTTTCTTCTGACATATTTAATTTAAAAATTTAATTGGTAATGTTACCTCACGACCATCAGGGAGATGAACCGTAAATTCAATCTGACCATCTTGGTTTTTTGATTCCTTAATAACTTCCCCTTCTACCTTTTGACAAATTCTTGAGAATGTTCTATAAGACATAGCACTTGTCTCAATTGGAGCTTCATCCCCTTCTTCATTCTTATCAAGAACAACAAGTTTTATTTGTTGGTCTTCATGTAATTTGCCAGCTTCATCAAAGAACACATCATCTTTTACCTTAAACCAACCAACAACAATCTTTCCTTCCCATGTATTTACTTTTGCACTCTTTACAAGTTTTCCTTGATTTCGAGCTGCCTGGATTCTGTTTAGACGACCTATATCAGCAGCTTGTTTAAGGTCATCAATATCTTGTTTTTGTGATTCTACTGTATCTACAAGTTTCCTAAGAATCTCTGCATCAACCTCAACTGTCTTTTTTGGTTTTTTATCTCCTGACACAGAAGAAGTTTGTGGGTTTATTGCTCGTGGTTTATTATCAACAGAGTCAGCATTAGGTTCAGGTGTCTTTCCTGTGCCTGATGTTATGTTTATATTTGGAGTTTTATTATCTTTCATATTTTTTAAAATTAACTATTAAGATTGTGGTGCATTATCTTTTGCATCCTTATCAGAAATACCAAAAGCCTTTCTCATTGCCTTAGCATTATCTGATTCTTCTCCAGCACTTTCTCTACCAGCACCATGCTGTCCCTCACCCCTTGAACTACCGGAGGTTACTCCATCCATAAAGTTTGGGGTAACTTGCTTACCTGTCGCTAATAAAAACGCCTTTTCTAATCTATGCTGAACCTCGACTTCGTTAGCAGGAGCAGTCTTGCCTTCATTGTATTGGTCATATTCAAACTCAATTTTCTTCTTAAGTTCTGGGTCGCCCTTAGACATCTTCTCAATCATCTTCATCTTAGCACCAGAAACAAATCCTTCTTTCATTTCGTTAATTTGTTTAGTGAAGTCAGCATTAAGATTCTCAAGAGAATTTTCAGCATCTTTTTTCTGCTGAATTAGACGCTTTTTTTGTGCATCATTACCACCCCCAGCTTCCTCATATTCTTTTAATTTATTTGATGCTTCTTCTAATTTAGTATTAGCTTCTTCAAGCTCTTTACTTTTATCAGGATTCTTCTTCGCATATTCATCAATTACTTCTTTTTGTTTCGCTTCAAGTTCTTCTTTGGTGAATCCCTCTACCTCATTACCATTTTCATCGTAGAATTTAGCCATAATTTAATTTAATTTATCTTTTAATATTTCTGTTTCCTCCTCACTAATTCCTTGTTGGTTGGCAATCTGTTCGTTAATCATCACTTCACCCCACTCATCAAGCAACCAACCAAAATTTATAGCACCCTTAAGGTACAAATCATATTCATCTTGAGTTAAACTAAAGGTATTCCGATTGACCTTCTCGAACTCACCTCTTAATGTTGTGATTATCTGTCTAATTTTAGGAGACAAATAATCTTTATGGAAGCCAGCTACCTGTGCAACATACATTTTACGTTTTTTAATATCATCAGGAATAGGGTCCCCGATTGTAACATCAAGTAATGGACGTTCCTTTAATTTTTGGTTCCTAAAAATAGTAAGCTCTATATCTGCATTAAGAAGTTTCGCTTCTAATACTTCATACTGCTGGTAAGAAACACCACCCAGTAGATGAATAATTTTTTCTTTCATATTTTATTCAGCAGCTACTGTACTTGGAACACTTCCTCCTGGTACACCTGACTGGTTGATGCGACCCTGTACCTTCTGCCCTAAAGCAGACGATACACCAACCGTGTCAGGTGTGCCTTTACTGAACAGTTTGGAACGATTCACATTCCACGCCTTTGAATACTGCTCCTCCAAACCATCCATGTTCGGAACTGAACCAAGTTGCATCATTGTAAGAATGTCAGCCAGTTGCTCTCTAAACAGTAATTTGAAGAACGCAGAAGTCTCTTTTTCTCTTGGAGTTATAACAATGTACCAGCGAATTTTTGCGACTTTCATACCTTCAGGATTTAAGAAAATTTTTCGTACAGGAATGCCTCGCTGTTTTTCTTCAGCTCTTTCCATCTCACGGATGACTTCTGATGAAGGAACAGGACTATCTGCTGTAGGAATCACTTGTCTTTCTCCTAACCCCTCACCCTCAATATTTGTTTCTCTTGTAACATTTCTATAAGTATTTACATACTTACGAACATCATTAACAGTAACAATTTTTGTTTCAAGTGGCTCATACCAATTTTCAATAATATTCCACAAGCGAAGGTATGCAAGTTTAAGTTCAAGGAATTCACATGCTGCAATAGTAAGACCGAGTGTAAGTTTTGCTTGACGTTGTAATTCAACAACTTCAGTAGCAGTTGTCCCAGCTTTTCCTTGCTGACCTGCAAACTGATTTGATACAGTCGTCTTATCGATACGGTCCTGAAGCTCCTTAAGAATATTGTATTCATTCGCTGTAACTCCCTGACCTTCATCACCAATTTTTTGGAGAGCATCGGGAGGAATACCCATAGAAATACGACCAGCAGAAAGAACCTTTCTTGATATAACTTTATTGGATGTATTGATGTATGGCGGAGCATAACTCTTTCTTGTTTTAAGAACAAAGAGTTTCAACATTTCATCAATAAGTTTAGAAATTTCACGAACAGAACCAAGTCTTACAAATGATTTACCATAAGCAAACTTTGATGAGATTGGTCTAAAGACTTGTTTAACAACATTGTATTCTCCACCAGGGGTAACTGCCGAAAGAGGAAAACCAATTGATACCATAAGAACGCCACTGATGATAATTTGGAACTCGTCATTAGGCTTATCCTGATATAAAATAATTTCTACGTTCTCATCTTTAATTTCGGTTAATCGCCATTTGTTATTATAGATTGTTTTTTCAGTTTCAATAGCGGAATCAGTAACCTTACCCTTTTTAACATACTTCCAGTTCTCAAACTTCCTATATTTTGTTTTTGCTAAATCATAATTCTGTTCAATAACAACAAAGAAGTACGGCTGATTCTCCATAAAGTATTCAGTAATGTCGCCAAGATAAACATTCGGTCCATGTAAAAGAGTTCTTCCAGGACCTTCAAAAACAAGTTCAAGTGCTTCATCCCATTTCTTCCAATCTTTAAATTCACCGTTATATTTTTCCTGAAGTTTTTTTCTTCTCTCAAATTTACGCACCCATTCTTCCTGCACAAAAACTGCATTCTGTGAAAGTAATTCTCTCTGTCGAAGAAGTTTCTTTTCTTTGTCCCCTGCAATCTCTCCGCCATCACGTTGTTCAGTAAAAAATATTGTATCAGTAAGAGCATTACCAAGTTCACTAATACGATTGTTTTCTCTATCAAAAGATAAAACTTCTGGTCCAAGGTCAAGATTTTGAACATGCGCCAAAAGTGCATCAAGTTTAGATTCAACTGTACCAGCAGAAACAATTACATCATCATCGTTTTTCTTAGCCGGTAATTTTGTGTTAGCAGTCTTGATGTTCTCATTATAATCATGGGCATAAGTATGACCATCAAATTCTTCATAAGGCTGGTTACGTTGGTCTCTTGCACGTTCTAGCCTTTTCTGTAAATAGTTTAAATACACCTTATCTTCAGGTGTATAAAGAGTAGTGACATTCAAGTCCTCCTTCTTCTCTTTGTCTAAAGGATTGTTGCTTGAATCGCCTCTTAATTCTTCTGTTGCTCCAGGTATCAGTATCATAAGTGATTTAATTATAGCAAGTCATATAATTATCTAAAAGACAACTTGCTGTGGATAAACTATTAACTTTATATTCTAATCTGCAAAAAACGACTGGTCTGTCTTCCTTTCCCATTGTTCTTTCTCGTAATCTGTGGGAAAGGTCATCTCCTCGTTCCAAACCATACACCCTGTTCTAACAGCATCCGCAAAGTGGGAATTTTCATCATGTCGAGGTAGATTTTTAAATACCCCCAACCTTGCATCCCACTCCTTCCTGTAATTTGCTAAAGAATCATAAAGTTTTTTCGTGTGTACTTCGTCAAAGTAAAATCGTGAAAACAAACCACGAACTCTCTCAATCCCATCATTCCTGTCTTGAGGTTTTGGTGAAACCTGAATATTAAAAAGACCAAGGTCATACAAAGTTTGTTTTCTAGTCTTTCCACTACTCAAATCTCTAACCTCAACGTCATGCGGTAAAATCTGTCGTCCGTATCTATAACCCCTCTCCCTTAAAACATCAACGTAGTAGGCGAGTTTATATCCATGATTATAATACAAATCAATAAAATAAATCGCTGGACCAATTGTCTGTGTAAATATTAAAACATTAAAATCATTCATACCTAAGTCCCACCACACATCAACAGTACCTTCATCCCTTACTGGAAAGTGCGCAATACGATTTTGTAAATATACCCGATTCATTTCTTTTGAATAGTAAGCGCCCTCTGTTGAAACAGAAAAAGCCTCATCTAAAGTTGAAGGATATTCAGCAAACATCTTATCTCCATTAAGCTCTTTCTTTTTTACCCACCAACGTTTTTGTAGGTCTATAAGTTTTATATTATGTTTATTTTCAAGTGTAGAAAAATAATCTTTATATTCCTTCGCAATCGCAAAAGTAGCATCAAGTATATATCTATCATCAATCCACCACGGGAAGAAAAAGATTTTAAAATCCATAGCAGTGAGTTGTCGTCCTTCCTTTCGCAACTTCTCCGCTTTCTCACAAAAATCAAAAAAGTATCCCTCACGCCCTTCAGCCGTTGATTCAATAGAAACCATACAACCTGCGTGTACAGAGTTAATAGCACCCGTCACAATTTCTTCTGCTTTATCAGGATACTTCGCACAAATCTTTCCGAATTCTGAAATATGGAGAAATTGCACCGTGTCAGAACGTGAAGAAAGAGACACTGAAATCACTGACCCATTCGGAAAAGAAAGTTCGTTTGCCGTGTTTGTATTAGGACTTCCTATTTCATTTTTGAGCCATGGGTGGAGATTGTCCCACGCAAATTTTATTTTATTACGAAAGATTTTTTTCATATCTTTCTCCGTGTGAGCAATAATTGTCGCAGTCTGATTATCCTTAAAAATAACCTGGTCGAGATAAAGTATTGTAAAAAAAGTTGTGATACCCAATTGTCGAGCTTTCGGTACGAGATTAAAAAACCATAAATTATCGTGCAAGTATTGTTGGACTTTATTCATCCTAAAAAGAACCTTCTTTCCATTTTCATCCTTCACATAATAAAGATTGTTCATCCTCCAATTCCTATCATGGAAATGTTCCTGTATTGTTTTTAAATCCATACTATTTTAAAAGTTGATTTATGTCGGTTATCTTTTCACTCCCCTTCGTTTTTATAAAAAAAGCTCGACCACTTTCTTCGTTAACTAAATTACTTTTATCCCCATTTTTTCTCACAAACTCCACAGCCATAGCAACCATGTTTGCATCATCATTACCATCACCTCCACCACCTATACCCTTCCTACGATTAAATTCATTCGGATACCGTGCCTCAAGAAGCCATTGTGCCAATTTATCATCAGAGGTCCTCGCTTTTGCGGATATATTTTTTAGAAGACCACGCTTATATTCCAAATCCTTCATCTCAATCAAATCTTTGACAATCGGATTGTTATTTTTAAATGTAATAAAAACTTCATACGGGTAACTCGCAATCATACAGGCTTCCTGTTCTGAAAGCCCAATAACCGAAACCTCGTAAGCAATCTTTTTTAACACCCTCACAAGGATAGGAGGAAATCTTACTTCAATCTCTTTTTCTAACTCTACCGTTGCAGTAGCAAATTCGTCCAACTCATTTTGTATCGTTTGTTCGGATATTTTATTTTTTTTTGAGGATGGTGATGGCGACATAAATATATTATACCGACATTTTAAGTTAATGTCACGTAAATGCAGTTCGATACTTTTCTAAAAGCTGTTCATTGGTGACATGCGTGTATCTTTGTGGGTGACAAGGGAAGCGTGACCTAAAAGTTCCTGAACAGAACGAATATCCATTCCTCGTTTTAAAAGATTTGTCGCATAACAGTGCCTTAAGGTGTGAACGGAGATGTTTAGACCAAGATTTTTTGACTTTCTTGTTACCCAACGCTGGGCTGTCCTTCGTGAAGCCTCAAAAAGCAGAGAGCGTTTGGTTTTATTGTGATTTTTTTCATATTCACGGACAAGTTGTACGACACTTGGGAGACAAACCACAAAACGCTCCTTTGCCCCTTTCCCAACGATAGTAAAAGTTTCCTCTACTTCGCCTGTTTTGAGCCGTAGGGCTTCATCAAGGCGAAGACCTGTTGCATATATCAAATTTACGAATAAATCTGCCTGTGGGTCATCCTGGAACTGCAGGAGGCGTTGTATATCGCCTTCAGAAGGCAGTTCAAGCTTATCGTGACCATTTCTATTCCTAAAGGATTCAAGAACCCTAAAATCAGGCACACTTACACCCTTAATACGTAAATAAGATAAAAACATCCTAATAGGCACAAGTCTTAAATTTTTAGTCTTATAACTCTCTTTCCTCACTTCAACTATACCCCTGTAATTGATTAAGTCTTTTTCTGTGAGTTTTGTCACATCATCCTTTTTCAAGGATTGAATAAAATCCTCTATAGCTGATGTATAAAGCTTAATAGTATGGGGGGAATAGCCCTGCTCATTTTGCAGGTAGTTGATGTAGAGTTGTTTTGCTTTTTCTGTTTTCATATTTGTTAATTGTCAACTATTTGTTAATTGTCAAGGAAACGACCACCTTCCTTAATCCAAACATAATTGACATAAGAATTATTTATAATACTTCTATCTTATATGACACATAATTTTATGTCAAGAACAAAGTGTGGAAAACCAAAAAATTTTAAAATGAGATAGATGGGACCCACTTTTTTCTATGGAAATCTTAGGGTAGGGGTGGGGTCTTCTAAAATTGGAGATACTTTTGGAGGAACCACCCTTGGAGTATTTTTCCACAAGCACGGGGGGTCGGTTCTGGGGGTATAGGGGGTACTTCATTATGTGTCAATTAGTGCTAAAAATGCTTATTTTTTGGGGCTTAATAAGTGGCGTATAATGTTATGTTATAAGACAAACATCAAACGGGGGCTTTGTTAAGCCATTTCTGGGGCTTTGCTTCTTTCCGCCTCGCAGGGGTTGCACAAAAAGCCACAAAAGAGAGGGAGGTTTTTTAGCCCTTTATATATGTTTATATAATAATATATTTTTTTTTTTTTTTTAAATTTTTATAAATAAGACACTATTGACAACAGCAAGAAAGTATGGTGAATAAATATAATAAACAAGAAAATAAAAAGGTTTTTTTCCATAAAAATATATAGGGGGGTGTAAATAAAAGGCAAAACAACACACAATCCACGGCTTAAAATATAGACCAACACTTGACATCAAAAGGCAAAATGTGTTCTATTCCATATTTTGCACTTATCCACACATTAAGAAATTGACACTATATAAACAATAATATAGTATTAAGTTATAAGCATATAGTATTTACTTAATACTAACTTATAAAAGGCAAAACAATGAATAAAATACATATAAAAATAATTGTCAAGTTTTTAATACTAACTTAATATATGAAAAAAATACCACATAAAGATAAAATACATTACATACAAGGTTTTGAATATCCACAAATAATTGAAACAGAGCAAGGCGACAAAATACACAAAGCTCTTACATTATTAGAGATTGATAATTTTAGGGTTGTATTAAGAAAACATGAAGCAAAACATATTAAAAAAGCTTTATTGTCAATGACAAAAGAGCAAAAGGAATATATAAAAAAGCACTTTGCTCAAATAAAATATGACAGTAAACAAAGAGGACAACAGATAGACAATGACACAATTATAAACATCATTATCAATAAAATAATATAAATATATGTATAGTACATTAAAGAAGCCACAATATAAGACATTAAGTGAACAGTTGAAAATAGAGAGAAGAAAAAAAGCTATTAAAAATGCTTGGAATAAATACATCAAGCCACTATGTATAGCGGTTATTGTTTTTCCTTTTCTTTATATTCTGTTAGTTGGTGCAATGCTTGTATTACAAAGTGAAGCAGAATATAAACATTTGGATTATCCACAGTCAGAATTGACACGATAATACATTATGATAACATAGTAGTATATTAGTATTAAGTTGAAATAATATGACAAAAGAATTTGCACAAAAGATATATGAATATCTAAAAGAAAAAAATATGGGTTTTTGTTTCACCGCTCACTATGGATTGATAAGCCGTGAATATTTAGAAGAAAATTTTAATCTAAAATTTTAATATGTTTGATACAAAGTACAAAAAAATATATGTATGTGAGAATTGCGAGAATGAATGGACACAAGAACAAGAAGACGAAAAGGACGACACAATGTTATTACATTGTGCGGACTGCTTAAGCTTAAAAGTTAAAATAAAAAATATATGATTATATATTATTTTGCAGGGCGATATATTGCACTATTAAGAAATCCGAGCGAAAAAGGGGGCTTTATAGGGAATGGAGCGACAAGAATGGAAGCGATGATGAGATGTTTTGAGCTTGCAGGGCTTATATAGTTTTGAACTTTCCGCACTGTTTCCATTTTGAGGAATGGAGGCAGAACGGAGGGCTTAACGCTTTCCACGCTTTCCTTTTGCTAGTAACTAGTAAAGCGAAGCACTTTGACAGCTTAATAATATAAAAAAACTTATGCAAAACAACACAAAAAATGTGTTTATCACTGTTGATATTATTGGCGACAACGAAAGAATGTCGAGCGAGTATGAAAACGGAATGCAAGGCTTCAGACTAACAGAAGACTTTGGTAACTTTTTGGATTATGTACAAAATTATTGCGACATAGCCACAGAGGATGAGAAGAAAACAGCCGGGAGCTTTGCTGATACCTTTCCGCAATCACTAGGCGACATTGAAATGTGGATCGACGAGGACGGAGGCGGACATAATGCAATCTATGAGAAATGGACTAACGAAACGATCTACGAGGAACGCTATCAAGTACCGATGATGAATTGCTTGCGATACTTTCCGAGCTTGGTCAGTTTTGAGGAAGAAGACCGCTATAAAGTGGCGAGCAATACTTGTCTATTATATGACAATGAGCGAGAAGCTTTTGCGGTTGGAATGACTGGCGGAGGTATGGACTTATCACCGCATTTGCTTGATACATTTATACAGCTTGATAAAGGCGTACCGCTTGAGCTTGCTGAAAGTGTACGAGCAAATTATAACGCCTATGTATCACAAGAGCGACACGCTGAAAATTGCGAACTTGTAGCCGGTGCATTGCTTAATTACGGGGTGCAATTGATAGCAAAGGGGCAGGAATTAAGCGAGAAGTTAAAAAGTGACAACACAATTAAAAGACACTTGAGAGGCTTGCAAAATAGACAAAAATAAATTTTCCTTTTTTGTTTCTTTGGTTTTTTCTTTGAGGCTTTGAGCCTTAAGCACAAAACAGAAACATACAAAAAAGCACAATTCTACTAGCGAATTTGTGCTTTTTTTGTTGTTGACAATAAGCCTTATAATATTGACAATAATATAAAAAAGTTGTGAAATAAAAACACTTTTTGTAGGAAATCAAAAATGTTATTGGAATAAGGGGGTTTTGGAATAAGGGAAAATATATTAAGTAGTCAGAAAATTATTAGTGTAAATGTAAATGATATGAATGATACAAATAATGTGTCAAGCAAATACAAAGTTGTGCAAGAATACACTACCTTATTATTGAATTAAATTAAGTATATGAAAGAAATATTACAAAACCTTGCACTGATTGACTGTATCAATTTTTGCAAAGAAAAAAAAATAGACTGTTCCGGTACTCATATATATAAGTATCCTGGACTATATACTTATGCACTTATTAGAAATGAGGACGGATTAGTACTTGTAACAGTAACATTTTATAAGAACCGTGTACCGTCTTACTCATTTAACAAATAAAAATATGAACTTACACAAAACATAGGAAGTTGGGGAACACTTTTTAGAGCAATTGTTTTTATCACTTGTCTTAAGGTGTTTGGGGCTTTAATTGCTACTTTTATGTTGGTATTGCTTTTTATCCCTTATAAAAAATTATGGAAAAAAAATGTTTAAGATGTGGGGCTGAAGTTGAGCGGGGGGGGGCAAAGGCAAACAATAAAAAGTATTGTTCGGACACTTGCAGGGACACAGCTTACACAGAAAGGAATAGAGAAAAACATAATGCTTGGCAACGAGCGAGGTGGCAACGCAAGGCAAAAGGCGAGAAAATACAATGCTTAATATGTGGTGAAGAACATAGACAAGTAGGAAGCCATATTGTGCAAAGACATAAAATGACAGCACGAGAGTATAGAGAAAAATATGGTTTTGATGTGAAGCGAGGACAATTACCAAAAGACTTGAGGAAGAAAAAAGCTGATTATGTGTTTGAGAATAACACTGTTGAAAATCTAAAGGCAGGAAAAAAATATTACTTTAAGAAAGCACAAAAAGGAATTGGAAAATATAAAAGAAGTGAGCAGACAGAAAAAAGGTTAAAAGAACACTGGAATAAAATAAGTTGGAAAGGCAGAAAAAATACAAAGGTTGACAAAATGAAAATAAATTGTGCTGAATGTGGTGTTGAAAAGGAAATCTATCCACGACACTACAAGAAGAACAATAATTTTTGTGGAGTGAAGTGTAGAAACATTAGCAATAATAAAAAACGATATAAAATCAAAACATATTGACAATCCTTACTATGCCTTAAAACACAGTTTTGAGCATAGTATAGGGCGGTTAATAATGAACGCCTTACACTATTTTCTAGTAGTGGTGTACATTGATAATTAAATAAAAATGCTATGAGAAAAACAAAAAAAAGCTTGTTAGAGAGCTATTCGTTTTTTCATTTTGATGATGTAAAAGAGTTTGAAACTTTTTTACAAAACGAATATGAAAAAGGTGATGAAAAAATTGACTATGTGGATATTGGAGGCATTTTATACACAATGGAAGAATACGATATGAGCGGTAAAACTATATCTTATTACAATAAGCGTACCGGATTAGGTTTTACAGTAGAAACACAAGATAGATATTCTTTATTGGGGTTTAGTGATGCTGAAGTGTGTGAGCCTTATGAAGTTGGATGTTGGAGGAATGATATTAGCTATATAGATTAAGCTTATGGACTACACACAAATAACACTAGGGCAATTGCTATCCTTTTTTAGGGATGACCAGACAATACAAAGAAACGCAACAGCAATCCTTAAGAGGTTACAGAGTGGGGAATAGCAATCTACAACAAAGAAGACGAGCTTGTTGGGGTTGTTGTAAGGCAAAAGAAGGCAAGAGCATTCGTTTCTTACAAATGTGAACAGCATTCTGAAGATGAAATTATTGTCTTGATAAATGGGAGTGAAAACATCCTTCCCTTGGAATAAGGGAGTTATCCACAACATATATGTTGCGGATAAAGTTAATACTGATATAGTATAAGAATTATGGAAGAAACAATAGAAACAATAAATGTGCAAGTTGATTTTGTAAATGGGAAGGTTGGTACTTATGAGTGCTACCAGAGACCTTTCTTCTATAAAAATAACACAGCAAGTATAAGTTTGGTCGATGGTGCCACTCTGGTAATCTCAATGGCTCAAGTAATAATGATAACTTATTAAATTATGTCGAGAGTAAAAACAAAACAAATACCAATCGGTTTTACAGAACGTCATCGTGAAATGATTGAAGAAATTAAAGTATCAAAGGGCTATCCCTCTGTTGCTGCGGTAGTGCAACAAGCAGTAATTGAAATGCACGGAAATGTATTCAAGGATTATGTTGTTGCTAAAAAGATAAGAGCTGAACAACCTTTAACAAAGGAGATAAGAAAAACAAACCAAACAGACAAAGCTAAAGGTCTTTGTGATGCTCTTGGTGGTACAACAGTTGAAAAAAATGGTTCTCTTTATTGTATTTACCATACCTATGAGCGTAAAAATAGGTATGAACAAGAAGTTCCTCTTGATACTTTGAACCAAAGTCATGTCGATAGGCAATATTTCCCTTCAAAAGAAGAAGTGGAAAAGATTAAAAAAGAAGGTAAAGCTAATTATTAGAATGTATGCACCCAAAACACAAAAAAGCTTTTAAGAGAAAGCATGTTGTTGCTCGGAAAAGACGGCAAGAATTTCTCAATCAAGCATCACCTGCTGTAAGAGCGGCTCAATATTATCAACATATTTGTAGGGTTATTAAACACTACGGTAAGGAAACGGAGGAATATAAGAAACTCTTACAAATGAAGACGGCATACGAGGAGTTTCAAAAAAAGAAGTCTGCAGAAAAGAAAGACAAAGCTCCAAAAATTCTCAAACCTTATCGTGTGGTTCAATTCACTGAAAAACTTGATAAAGTCGAAATCAAAATTAAGGAGTGCCAGGACTCAAAAGAACTTGAAAAACTAAAGATAAGAAAAGCTCTATTAAAAACTAAACTTAACCTTAAGTAGAATATGACAGACACAGCAGTACACGCAGAATATTGTGACAAGATACACAGGTCTGGTAATTATCTTTGTTCTGAAGAAAAAGAGTGGCGAGAAAAAACAGTACAGGAACATCAGAATAATTTGGTACAAGATACTGCAGAAAAAATTGAGAACTCATATTATGCCATTGATGATGTTGCTCTTGAGGAGTTCAAAAAAATCATTGAGGTTGTCTATCCACAAGACATTCATCGAAAGAATCGTGGTTTATGGGCGGAGGAGATTAAAAAAATGACCCATCCTCAACTTGGTTTTGCGATGCTTGATGGTAAGGAGTACAGTGATTTGATTTACAAGCTTATCAAATCGAAGGGAAGCACGCATTATAAGATGAGCAGTAAAAAGTTAATTCAGGAAGATGGCAAAATCACAGGTTCAATTCACACAAGATAATGAATACTATACCCCGAAAGAGTTTGTAGCCCGCTTTGGCAACTTTGATTATGACCCAGCAACCACGAAAGAA
>Ga0100403_1001744_pt1 | contig 18804 bp, 2 predicted proteins | sample CryGeymet201501t_FD_83663 | JGI IMG/M metagenome (GOLD analysis project Ga0100403, IMG submission 83663) | Groundwater microbial communities from Crystal Geyser aquifers in Utah, USA - Crystal Geyser metaG 2015-01t | ecosystem: Environmental > Aquatic > Deep subsurface > Groundwater | place: USA...
ATGGTGGTGTAGACAAAGACATGTTAAAAACTAATTTGTCTGATTTGATTGAATTGTCTTTGAGAAAGGAGGCTTTCTTGAAAGAATATGATGAAATAAAAAATAATCCTCTTACATATACTAGATCAGAAGATTTTATTCAAGACAATTTTGGTCAAGATATAACTATTCCTTCAGAAAATGCAGATACGATCATCACTGTTGGGATGCAATATTCATTAAAAGATTCATTAGTTCAAGATGGAAATGAATTAACGCTTTCTCCTAAATTAACTGTTATTTCTAAAACACTTTCTGGAGAGTATGAAGTGCAATTGCCAAACGGAAAAATCACATTCTTAACACCAGAAGAATTAGGAAAATATGAATTGTCTGCTGACAATAATACATCACAAGAATTAAATGATATTTTTGATAATACAATCAAGAATGTATTAGCTAACGAACAATTTTCAGAATATCAAGAGGAACTTAAAGAAGCACAGAAAAATGCTAACTTTAATTATTTAGATTTTGTTAATTCATTGAATGACAATAATTTATCTACAGCAGTTAATAAACAATTTAAAAAAGACTCTGAGAGTTATTTTTCAAAAGTTAGAAAATCAAAAGAAACTTTAGAAAACTTACAAAAGAAATCTGAAGAATTAAAAAAATTACAAGAACAATTTAGTCCTACAGAAGATTATGATATTTTAAATGACATTATTACAATTGTTGAAAATGATGATCGAAACAGTAAATTAAAAGCTACAGAGATTTTATTTACAAGTGGTACAACAGAATCTGAGGATTTAAATGATGTTACAAAATCTTTACCACATGTAAAACGTGCAAGAAATTTCTTAAATAAAATAGACAGTTTTCCAAAAAGAAATAAAATGCGTGCTGTTTTAATTACACCAAAAAATGCTGTTGCGTTAGGTCTTGGTGGAATTGAAAATTTAAGTGTAAATGTAGAATATGATGTCAATGATGTTGAAACAGGCTTTGTAGCACAATTGTTTGTTTTACAAGAACGTGGAAAAACATATTTGGTAAACGAAAATGGAGAAATTCTTAAAAATGCCAAAGGTAAAAATGTTCAATTAGGTCAACCTGCTGATTTAAATCAAATTGTATTTCAAACTATGCCAACAACAAGTTTGTATTACAATATAGCTGATAAACAAGGAAACCTAAAACCAAGATTTAGACAAGGGGATGATGAACTAGCTACACAATATTCAGAAGCTTGGAAAGAAAAACGTAAAGAATTATTTGCTGATGATTCTACATCTCCTGAGATTTATAAATTCACTGTATCAAGAGGGATACCGAATCGTACAGAAATAAATGCTGATGGTAACAGACAACGTAACAATGCTGTTGAAGTGTTATTAAATAATGATGATTCTATTATTTCAGATGAACAAGGATTGTTGAAGATTTCTATTACAGGACAAATCTCTCACAACAATAAAGTGATAGAAGTACCAAAAGGTGTTGTAGTTCTTACACATGGAGAAGCTACACAAGAATTTTTGAACAATAAACAATTTACATCTTCAGAAGGAAAAGCTATCTACAAGGTAATAGAACTTCTAGCAAATGATGTACTATCACAAATAGCTTCTAAACAAGCTATGAAGTTAAATAGCAAGTATGTAAACTTTTTAAGTAGTGTTTTATCATGGAGAAAAGGAAAACCAACAACTAACAATCAAATAAGAATTGAAGATGGAAAATTAGAGCTAGGAAGCAAAACTTATCTACTAACAGAAATAGCTAATTTTGAAAATGAAATAATAGCACAATTAGAAAATGCTTACAACTCTGTAAACAAAGACAATTTAACAAAAAAATTCAATAATAGTTTTATAGAATTTTATGTTGATAAAAGCGGTGACTTGAAAGAAAGAGAATGGACAAACTATCAAACGTATTTATTATCAAACAAATATCCTGATGGCTCTTCAAGAGGAACAGATTTTACACCACTAACAACAACAGTGGCTAAACCCTCTGCAACAAAACCAAATTCTTTCAAACAACGTTATGCTACATTACAAGATTTAGGGTTACGTATTTCTGTTCCAGCTCAAGTTGTTGCTACACCAACAGCTTCTCCCGTAGTAACACCACCTACAGCTACTATTCTTTCAGAAACTAAAACTATTCAATTGACAAATGGTGTTATTGAATACACTGTTGATAATGCAGGAAATATTACTATTCCTGACACAGAAAACAATACAGATGTTATTAAAAAAACATTACAAGCATCAGACACAATTAAAAATGGACTGTTGGCTGATCCAAATATTGATTCAGAAATATTCAACACAGGAACACCAAAGCAACAAGAAGAATTTTTAATAATTGAAACAAAGAATATTATCATTAATGCTATTAAAAATCAACCACAAGCTCCTGCAGCATTAAAGCAAGAAGAAGCCCCTGTTGTAGATGATAATAATATTGTAAACCAAACACCACCACCATCAACATCTCCTAAAATTACAAACAATCCTTTTGACAAACATAAACCTGAAGGACCTAGTGATAACTTCAGACTTATTGGAAAACAGGAAGAAGGGCGAATGACAGAAGAAGAGTTTGAATTATTCAAACAATGGCATTCTGAAAATGTTCCTAATATTCCTTTTGAAGTGTTAGAGAATGTTATTATTGTCAATTCCACAACTAAAGCTTGGGGTGTTTTCGAAAATGGTGTTGCTAAATTTGTAAAAGGTGGACTTAAAGGAACAGAATATCATGAAATCTTTGAAGCAATTTGGGCTGGTATGCTAAATAAAACACAACAGGAACAATTGCTTGCAGAATTCAGAGCTTCAAAAGGAACATTTATAGACAGAAGAACAGGAAAAGAATATTTAAAAGATGAAAGCTCTGTTTCTGATAACATGATAAAAGAAAGAATAGCTGATGATTTTGCTGATTTCAGAATTGGAAAACTTCCAGGAAGAACATTAGGAGAAAAAATTAGAAATTTTTTCAAAAACATTTTAGATTTTTTCAAATCATTTGTTCAAAAACCTTCTTTAAAAGAACAACTATTCAAAGCAATTGATACAGGAAAATTCAAAGAACAAAAATTAGCTAATGCTAAATATGCTCCAGAATATAGTGCAAGAGATACAGGGAAATTAACAGCTAAACAATTCAATGAATTTGTGCAAGATATGACAGCAAGAGCTGCTGGATTATTATATGCTGAAGGACGTAAAGAATTGTTATTTTCTCCTTCAGAAATATCAAGTGAGGATATGTTTGAGAAAATTGCTGAGCGATATAGAGTGGAAAAAGTGGGACCTTTTACTAAAATGGAAGTACTAGAAGGAGAAACTTGGGATAAATTAAAAAAGAGAACAACACAAAAATTACGTACCATGGGTATTTCATTTGATGAAAATACAGACATGCCTACGTTAAATGAAGAAAACTCTAACAGAAACGATTATATAAAAGATACATTTAAAGTGGATTGGAAGAAAAATTCTTCTGGTGCCATTAAATTTTCATTAGCATCTTTAATGCAAGTAGAACAAAAAAGAGAGAAAGGAAAACTTCCAAAACCAATTACATCTTCTGTAGGAGGATATAAACTTGTAAGTTTCAGTAAAGTGTTTGCTATTCTTGCTAATACATTATCAAACACAGCTAGCAAAGAAAAAGCTGTTGAGAAATTAGTGGAACTAGCTAAAAAAGATGCTACATATGTTCGTTTATTAAAATTGTTGAACATTAATGAAGATGGTTCTGTTAATTTTAGTAATTACGGTGATAGTGCTGATTGGGATTATTTTATAGAATTTATGAAATTTACAAGACAGAAACCTGATGCTCTTATTCAATACCAATCTGCTGACGGAGAAACTTACACAGCTCCAGCAAATATGTTTTCTGCTGTCAAACTAACACAAGCTAATTGGATAACAAATATCAAATTATTGGCTGAGGAAAAAGACTCATTGATAAAATTAGACAAGAAAACAAAAACGTATAATGTCAATAAAGAGGCTCTTTCTAAATTACCAAACAAAACTGTTAATGAGAGAATTGCATTATTAAATGCTTTAGGAATTGATTTTAGAAAAGAGCAATTCAAAAAACTAAAAGCTGATAAAATAAGCACACAAAAAAATTCTGATCAAGACAAATTTAATAACGCTGTTCTTAGTTTACAAAAATACTTAGGAGAAGAAAATCAATTATTAAGCATTTCTGGGAACTTATTAGGTGTAAATGGACCATTATCTACATTGGCTCAATTACAAGTGAATGCTGTCAACCCTAATCAAGAAAACACACATTTTGATATTAATGGAGAAAGAAGAAATGATTATGCTGATGATAATTTTGTTTCTGTTCTTGAAAATGAATTTAATGAATCTGAAAACTTAGCAGAATTATTAGAGAAAAGACCAGAATTAAATGACATTTTTTCTAAGAATAGTTTAGTGTTAAAGAAAGGTGGATTGTTTTTCAACAATAGAGGAAATAGAATTCGAGATATTAAAATTTCTGTTATTGAGGGAACTAAAAAATTAGGAGATGAAAAGAATTTTTCAACATCTGTGTTATCATTAGGTGATAGATTTGTTCAAGAAATAAATCAAAACCTTAATGGTAATTATTATATACTTGTTCCTGCAGATAGTGCGACAGAATGGATGATCAGTTTAGGTAACCCTGTTAGCTTCTCACAAATCGAATTTTCTGATTTAGATAAAGTGTATAATATTTTTACAAATTATTTAATTGACGACATCAATTTAGCAAAAGATAATGCTAATAGAGAACATTTAAAAAATGTAAAAAATCAAATAAAAGATTTACGATTTTTCAAAGATATTCTTTTTCAAAAGGAACTAGAAGGATTGAATGAATTAATTGCTAATAAAGCTAATGATACAGACATAAAAGAATTCTTAGCAAACAATAAAGCAAAAATAAATGAAGCTGTTTTAGCTTATTTAGAGAGCTCTGTAGAAAACACAAAAAAAGTTTTATTACAATCAAATAGTGTTATTACAACAATTAAAAAGGATGTAATTACATATTCATATAAAAACTTAGACAGCAATTTTGCTGCATCTGAAAAAATTGATGAAACAAATATGTCTGAAAAAACATTAGAAGATATTTTAATGTTTGCAAATGTAAATTATATTATTAATGGTATAGAAATGCACAAAATAATGTTTGGTGATCCTTATCAATTTAAAATTAAAAATGGGACATTAGACCAAACAAAACGTATCAAATCATTTTTATCACCTCGTGCTATATTATTTGATGACATTGAATTGAATAATTTTTTAAATAGAGAACAAAACAAAATTAATGAAGAAATTGTTTTGAAAAAAGGAGAACCAGGGCATCACACATATAAAGATTTTACAAAAACTATTACATTGACAGATGTTAATTTAGTAGGAAGTTTAGCAAATGTTGTGAAGAGAATTGACGAAAATAGTGATTATGACTTTGTAAATCAAGCTGATGGTATGTCATGGTTAATGGATAATACGTATAAAGAAGTAATGATTAAAGCTAGAAAATGGTCAAAAGAAGCACAAGCTTTCCATGATTATGAAATGGCTTATACACGTAAAAATGCTAAATTTTTCACATATTCTAATGATGCCAGAGGTAAAGCTTTAGAAAAACATGACAATGAGTTATTAGCCAACCCAAGACCTGAACATAAAATATTTGTATTAAAACCTATTGTTTCTGGATACAAGCAAGGACAAAATCACATAGAACTTGTGCTAGACAAATATTCTCAAATGCCCATTTACTTTAGTATGGTGGAAGGTACTAATATGGAAAAAATATATGAGAGAATGTTTTTAGAAAATGTAGGCTATGCTGTTGTAGAATCAGGAAGAAAAGTAGGAATAGAAGAAACCTACTCATTATACACTTCTGAAGGAATATTAAACAACGCTCCTTTTGAAAATAATCATATTGTGAACATTCCATGGAAACATTATGGAATTCAACAAGAAACAACACAAGAAAAAGATAAACAACAAACAAGAGGAACACAACCCACTAAAATTGTTTCAGCAGATTTGTTTGAAAATGGAGAACCAATTGGAGCAACACCAGAAAGACAAGAAGTTATCAAAAATGCTTATTTGAAAAACACAAGATTGTTAGATGAGATTCACCAAAATGCTTACAACAATTTATTAAAAAAATTAAACATTCAAGAAATTGATGGAGAGTTTGTGTTAGAGGATAAAGCAGCAATCTCAGAAGCACTGATGTATGAATTACTAAGACGTGAGGCTTCTGAAAATATGATGGATGCATTAGAATTAGATGAGTTTAATGAATTCAAATTACCATTTGAAGCTACACCTTCTTTTAATCAAATTAGAGACATTATGTATTCTATGATAGACAAAGCTGTTCTTTCTCCTAAAATGTCAGGAGGAGCTCACGTACAAGTTCCTGTGACGTTATTAGACAAACTTGGAAACAATAAAGCGTTATTGAAGAAAAACCCTATTACAAATATGTGGGAACCAATAACAACACAAACCTATAATTCTCTTTCTGAAGAAGATAAAAAGAAAGTGATGTTATCAGATAACACATTGAAATTTTATGAAAATGCTGACGGAAAAAGACACATGGAAGTAATGGTGCCACATTGGTTTAAAAAACAATTTGGTAAAAAGTCTGATGTAGAAATTTTAAAATATCTAAACAAGCCAGAAAATCAAAAAATATTAAGAGGAATAGGGTTTCGTATTCCTACACAAGCAGTTTCTTCTATTGAAGTGTTTGTTGTAAAAGGATTTCTTCCACAATACATGGGATCAACAGTGGTGGTTCCTACAGAAATAACAATGAAAGCTGGTTCCGATTTTGATATTGATAAATTGAACATGTATTTGAAGTCTGTTTATAGAAACAGCAATGGAGAAATCAAATTAATTGAATATAAAAACAATGAAGAAGATACAAAAGAATTTTACAGAAATGAATTTGATAAAATTATTGAAAGCAAAATCTTAAACAAAAAATACATTTTAGATGTTATTGATTTTGAACAATCTAAACTTGAAAAAAAATTAAAAGATGAACCAATTTTAGATTCTTTATTAGACGTTTTGTTTGATGATGAAAAAACAATAGAAAAAATAAAACTGGATTTAGAAAAACTTAATGACGCTGAACTACAAACAGAATTGAAAAATACGTTTGTAGAAAAAATGTACACAAAATCTTTAGAGAATGCGTATTATGAGTCTATGGAAGAATTGTTGACATTACCTGAAGTGTTTGACAGACTCGTAACACCATTAAATGATGCAGGACTTAAAGATGATGCATTGGCTCTAGACAAATACAGAGGATATGACGAAACAGGAATTAAAAACAGAATTCTTGATAGAAATTATATGACAAGTTTACGTCATTCATTTTTGATGGGTAAAAAATGGATAGGAATTGCTGCTGTAAGTATTACAAATCTTTCATTAAGACAAAAAAGTAAAGTGTACATTAACACAGATAAATTAGCTTTTTTACCTATAGAAGACACTAAATTCTTAGGTGACGGAAATATTGCTTTGAAACACAACACTGTTACAATTGATGGTGTAGAATATGCTTCATTATCGGGAATTTATACACACGACCAATCAGAAACTATTTCAAACAGATATTCTGGTTATGCTACATCATTTGTGGACATTGCTAAAGATGATTACATCACTAAAATTATTCAAAGTGATTTGATTGTAGGAACGTTCATGTTTTTAGAAAATATTGGAACAGGGAGACAAACAGGTTTATTTTTAAATCAACCAATCATTGAACAATACATAAAATATTTAGATTCAATTAATTACAAATATTTATTCAATGAAAAACATATACAAAAGATTAAAAATAATTTTATAACAGAAGAATCTGCAATATTTAAAAATCCTATTGATGTTTCTGAAAATAATTTGATAAAAAATATTGAAGATTACAACAAAAACAAATTGACGTTTGAGCAAAATGAAGAACAAATCAATATTTTAGATGAGTTTTTGAAATATGCTAAAATGGCCCAATATAATTTCTTGTTTACACAAGCTACTAATTATGATACTAGTTCCTTTAGAAGTGCTGAAGGATTTTTAAGAAAACAATACAGAACTCAAGAAGCGAGAACAAATAATATTATTAGCTCTGTTGACAACATATTGTCTACAACATTCTTAAAAGAACAAGTGAATGTGTTAGATAAATTAGTGACAGCTATGGGACAAGTGTTCAAGTTAGATCAAGCACAATTTCAAGTAATTACAAATGATGTATTATTACCATATATGAAAGGTAGATTATCGAATGATAAGTTTGAGAAAGTTGCCAAAGAAGTGAAAATGGCTTTCTTAGATTTTATTATTCAAACAAAATCTTCTCCAGAAATCAATAAGCAAATTAAAGACTTATTAATTGATGGTGAAAATAGAATTGACCAAAGAATTAAAACATTACAAGATAGCTTTGGAAATTTAGAAGCTAGTGGAATGTTTGAAGTTGTTAGTGGTAATAGAGTGAATGGTGCCAAGTCAATAAAGCTAAAAGTAAAAGCTGATGATGCTTTACAAGAAGATGCTTACATTAGTGCTATGAGAGAACTTAGAGATTATAATGATTTTACAAGACAATTATATTATGATATTATTACAGTGAGTTTATTACAAGGAAATTATGAATCTGCAATATCATTTAAACGAATAATTCCTTTAGAAGATTATAGTGAGATTATTTCTCCAATAATTCAAACATTAAGAGCAGATAATACATTATATGCATTTTCTGAAGGAATATTTGAAAGAAATAATTTTAGAAATACAGAAATAATGCCTATATTTATGCCAGCATTTTTTGAAACTGATGAAAGTCAAATGAATCCTGAGTTTCAATACACAGATTCAGGAATGCCTTATGCTGAATTATTACGTTATACAACAAACATGTTCCCAACAATAACAACAAAAGATGGTGTTGTTCATACAAGCTCTAACAGAAGAATAATGTTGTTGAGTGAAAAATATAATAGTTTTAATTTAAAAAATGATTTTATAAAAGTACCAAGAGTGGTGACAAATCCAATTAATAAAGATAGTGTGGATGTACTTACAAATACAACTATTACAAAATTAGATTATGTACGTAGAAAAGCAAAAGGCGATCCTTCTCTCAATGATGTTCTTGGTTATAAAAAAGTATATTACAAAGCATTAGATGAAAATGGAAACAAAATTCCTCTTTTAGTTTATAATTCAAAAGGAGAGGTGCAACATGTGTACAAACTAATTAATTTATTAGGTGATGGTGATAGAGTATCAGAAAATTACAATGAGTTACAAAAATCTGTAATTGACAATGGAACATTTAGAATTAATAATGAAATTTCTGACGAAGCTATTATTGAATTCTACAGCCCAAAAGCCAAAATGGAAGTTCCCATTTCGGAAGCAGAAGCTCCAATTAATCAAACTATTTCTTCTAAAGCATCTAATGATTTATTGTTCGCAACTAAGGTGAATCAATTTAATTATACATATAATCCTGTTACAGGAGAAGTGATACATAATGCAAAAGCTGGAGATAAGATTGAAACTAATGAAACTCAGATTGGTAAAGTGTTAGCAGAATATGCTAAAAAAAATAATTTACCAACAAAAGAATTTAATAAACAATCTTATGCTAAAATAGGAGAAAGAATTGTAAATATTAATAATGGGTCTATTGTAACCCAAAAACAAATATTTGATTTGTTTATTCAACAAAAAGTTAAAATAGAACAACAACCATTAAAAGAAAAATCAAGCAATCAATTTACTTATAATGGTGTTACAATAGACACAGATTTTCAATTAACAAACCAACAAACACAAGCTTTAGAAAGACTTGTTGATTTTTCTACTAAAGAATCTTATCATGACAAAGAATGGAAAAACAATGCCATTACATTAAATGGGTTTGCAGGAACAGGAAAAACAAGTATTATTGGTTATTTACAAAAGTATTTAAAAGCTAGTAATCAAAATGTTAAAATTAATTACTTAGCTCCAACACATGCAGCTACAGTGGAGCTAGCTTTTGCTACAATAAAAACTGGAAATAAAGATATGCCTCAAACAGTGGCATCTGGTATAGCTGAAGTTGTAAATAAATTAACAAACCGAAAAGAGATTCAAATTAGAAAAAAACTAGCAGATAAAATGGCTATGTTTGGTGATAATATATTTGTAATTGATGAGTTGTCAATGTTAAATTCTTCTGATTATGCTGCGTTGAAATTTATAGCTACGTTAAAGTCAAATTTAAAAATTATTTTTATGGGAGATGTAATGCAAATCCCAGAAGTAACAGAAGGAAGAACTAAAAAAGAAATTTCTAGAGGCTTTTCTGAATTAGAACAAATTAATCTTACAGAAATAAAAAGAGTAAGTGATAACAGCATATTAAATCTTTTAAACACTATAAGAAAAAATATAAATAGTTTAATTCCAATTTTCAACAATACAGATAAATTAAAATATTTTAACAGCAATGATTTTAACAAATCTCTTAGAGCAAGTTTTTTAAACAATCCTTTGGAAACAGTGGTGATTGCTTACAAAAAAGCTACAATAAAATCTCTAAATAAAAGAATTAGAGAAAAAGTGTTCAATATATCAGGAGATCTTCAAAAGGGAGAAGTATTAGTAGGATATTTAGGGTATCAATCTAAAGAAGTGGAAAAAGGACATTTAGCCAATTCTATCAGATATAAAGTAGAAAATATAAAAAAGTTAAATTCTTTCTATGGTGTAACTCTAAGCTCTGATAAATTAAAAGAATTGAAAGAAAAAGGAATGAATGTTTCAGAATTTGCAAGAATGGATTATTATCAATTAAGCGCACAAGATTCTTTGAATTTTTCAGAATTGACACAAGATGATTTTGAAGTAAATAATCAATATATAGCAAGTGAATTTAAAAAATTATATGATGCTTTATTGTTAGCAAAACAAACAAACTCTGGATATAATTGGTCTAAATATTATGATGTACAATCAAAATTAAAAAAATTGTTTGCTAAAATTAATTTAGGAAATGATTATATTTACAATCCTGTAACAAATAAAATGGAATTGTTTGATAGATTTGTTCATAAAAATATTCCTTCTGATATGAAAATTGAAAAAGGAGTTGATTTTGGGTATGGTGTAAATACACATAAAACACAAGGACAAACCATTAAAAATGTATTTTATGATACATCAGATTTACCACAAGGAAATGTTGCTGAATTATTTTTAAATGGAAAATCTGTAGGATATGAAAAACATTCTTTGAATTATGTAGCCTTGAGCAGAGCAAGTGAAAAATTAACAATTTTAACAGAAAATAGTTCTCAGTTTTATACAACAAAAGAAGGAACGTTACAAAATTCATCATTATCTTTGTCAGACGCAGAAATATTAGATTCAGAAGAATTTAAAGAATTTGCAAAAAAAGAATTAGAAAAAGCTCCAAATGTTACTATAGAAGACATATTGGAATATTATAAAAAATGTAAATAATATGGTTGTTATTAAAAGTTGTTTAAATCTGTCAGACAAAAATGTAGCTTTAATGGCTAAACATTTTGGTGAAGTACAAGTGTCTAAATTAGTAAGCAGTGAATTCAATGGAATTACTCCTAAATATGAAGATTTTGTAAAAAATAAAACTGTCATTAAAGAATTAGGAATTGTTCCTATTTCTAAAGTGAAAACAGAATTAAACACGTCTTACAGAAATAAAATTAGCCAAGCTCAAATAAAAATATTTAATAGTGTAATTAGCCGAGCAAATAACAAAATGCAAGGAGTTAATTACAGACTGCACACAAGACAACAAGGTGAAGCAGCAAATGATAATTTCTTTTGGATATTACAAAAATTAAATGGTAACATCAATCTTGATGCTAAAATAGAAAGAGCTAAAAACAGAATAACAGATGCTGCACAAAACATAAGTAGTATCACTAAACTAGAAGATTTAAGAGAGAAACGTAATAGTAATAATGACCAATTAAGCTTGTTTCAAAAATCACAAATTAGTACATCACAATATGAAACACTAATTGAACAAGAAAAACAAAACTTTCTTTCTGAAGGAATAACACTATCACAAAAACACAACATTCCGATAATAAACAAACTATTATATAGAACAATAACTCCAGCAACATACAATTTAAAATCTATTTTAACAAAAGGAATGTATTCGTTATTTGTAGGAAGAAACTACGCTGATTTTAAAAACACAATAGCACTTTTAAAAAAATTAAATGTAAAAATGCCTGAATGGGCTAACAACATCTCAGAAGAACAATATAACAAAAGAGATGATGCTTGGGCATTAAGCAATGGTCTTCCACAAAAACACAACACATTTAAATTTGTAGGAAAAGGATATATTGAAAATGGAAATATTGTTTTTGATGTTAATGGAGAAGATGTTTATGATTTTGTCAATCCTGTATTTAATGACGTTGATATAAACAAAGTATATAAAAAAGGATTTGCTACAGATAAAACTAATTTTGTAATGGGTAATTATGGAGTATCAACAGGTAGAGATGCTACAGGATATTATATTCGTTATACAGATAGATGGGATTTAGATATAACAAACCAATTTGTTCAGAAAGTTATTGACATTACACAAAAACCTTTTATTGTTTCTGGAAAATTATATAAAGCTTTAACGTACACCCAAGAAGGTGAGGAACAAATTTATTACACGTCTGTTACTAGTAATTCTGACATACAGAATTATATCCAAGTGATGGCAAGATTTAACAGTGAAGAAGCTTTTCAAGAAAACAGAGTAAATGCGTCACCAACAATATCTTCAAAAGCTTCTCCAGAAACAATCAAATTAGTTAAAGATTTAATCAAACAAATTGGTGTTGATTATAAAACTGTAGAGAATATTGTTGTTAATGGAAAGAAACAAGATGCTAATGGTGTTGCTTTAACAATGCAAAAGATTATTGAAGTGGTTAATGGAAAAGAATCTTCAACTCTTCCTGAAGAAGCTATGCATTTTGTTGTAGAAATTATTAAGCAAACCAATCCAAAATTATATAAACAATTATTAAAAGAAATTAATAATTATAAAATAAAAAATAAAGTGTTTGCTGAATATGGCTCTGATTACCAAAAAGATGGTAAACCAGATGTTATTAAACTTAAAGAAGAAGCTATTGCCAAATTACTTGTAGAAGTGATTATTAAAAAACAAGAAGGCATTACAGATAAACCAGAATTAATTGCTAAAGTGGAAACTTCTTGGTGGGAATCTATTAAGAATTGGATTAGAAGTTTATTTATTAAAAATGGTTTTGATAAACTAGCATTAGATATTATTTCTGGTAAAAGCATTGGAACAGCTGATGATATTAAACAAGGCTCTATATTTCTTCAGAAGGATAATAAAGGAATTCAACAAGATAAGTTAATAAACAAATTAAAAGAAACAGCATCTATTGTTATTGAAGGTGAAAAAAGCGAAGATGGTTATACAGTGAATGGTGTGAAAACAAAAAGAGTTTCTGATTTATCAAAAACTTGGTATGATTTACGCTTTGCTGATAAGTCTTTATTAAAATCAGATTATCAACAAGCTGTTGATGATTTAGTTCAAGAAAAAGGAACTGCAGGACATGCTGATATAGAATACATTCATTCATTGTTTGTAAATAAAGATGGATATTTACGTGAACAAATATTGGATGATAGTAATTATGTTTCTAAAATAAATGAATTAAATAGAGATGCTTACATATTATTAAAAGAAAATTATAAACAACGTTTAACAACTTTTCCAAAAGGAACACGTTTTTTATCAGAGCAAATTGTGTACAATTCTAAAACAAACAGAGCTGGTAAAATAGATTTCTTGGCAATAACACCAGAAGGAAAAGTGAGTATATTAGATTGGAAGTTTATTAATTTAAACATTGATACATATAAAGATATTCCTTGGTTTAAAGTTCAAGCTTGGAATATTCAAATGCGAGAATATAAATCAATTTTAATGAATGCTTATGGTGTGAAAAATGAAGACTTTGAGCAAACTAGAATGATTCCTATCAAAACGTTTTACACAGAAACAAACGCTAAAACAAAAGTGTTACCAAAATTGATAAAAATTCAAATTGGTGAGGTGAACGTTAAAAACATTCAAGAAGATTATTTACTTCCTGTTCCATTAAAAGAAGAAAGAACACACAAAGAAGAAATTGATGTGTTGTTAGCTAAATTGAATAGTACATATGAAAAAATTTCTAAATCTCCTGTTTCTGAAAATCAAAAAAGAGCAAAAGCAGAAGAACTAAATACATTATTTACAACAATCAGACAATTACAAATGAAGGAAAGTTTAGAACCTTTATTGAACCAAGTCAGAGTGCTGGGAAAACGTGTTAAAAACACAATTAAAAAATATGAAAATGATTTTAAAGGAAAATCCTCAGAAGATTTTACATCACAAGAAGGAAATGAATTGATAAACACGTTTACAGGAGAAATTGCTATTTTACGTGAAGCTCTTCAAACGTATGAAGATATTGATGTTGACTTTAGTTATTTATTTACTAAGAACACAGAAGAAGACAAGAAATTAGAAAAAGATTTGAAAGATGTTGTGCATGACACTAAAGTGTTTGCTAGACAATTAGGTAAACTTGATATGGAGTTTACAGAAACTTTTATTGGAGGAACAAGTCAAGCTGAAAAAACTGTAAAAGGCATTTCTAAATTATTTGGTTCTACATCTACAATTCAAATAAAGTCATTACAAGCATTGTACAAAAAAGCCAATAGAGTTTTTGGATATGCAGGAATGGATGTTCAACAACAAAATAAAATTTTAACAGATTTAAAAAATAAATATCAAAAATGGGCAAACAGCAAAGGATTCACTACTAGAAATATGTTTGATATTTTAATGAAAAAAGACAAAAATGAGTTAATTGATGAATTCAATCCTGAGTTTTTTAAAGAAGCCAACAAAAGAATAAAAGATAAAGATGGAAGTTGGATAGCTCAAAATATTGATATCAAAGCATATGCGTTGTATTTAAAAGAAGTGAAAGAAAAAGAAAAAAAACATGCAAAAGAAAAATATGAAAGAAGTTTAAAAACAGAAAAAGATTTAAAAATTTTAGAAAGTGAAATAAACAATATTCCTAGACTATATGATATTTCTGACACATCAAAACCAGGCTTTTTATTGTACAATGAGATTAAAAAATTTCCAAAAAGAGAACTTTGGGAATCACAAGAATGGAAAAATTTAAATGCTATTGGAAATGAACCTGCATTAGCTTTTTATAATTACATCAAAGAAAGAAATGAAACTTATAGAGAAATAGGATATATTTCACATAAAAAAGCAAGAGTATTTCTTCCATGGGTAAAAAAGAGTTTAACAGATAAAATTATGTTTGGAGGAAATGTTACATTAGGAGAACAATTTGTTAGAAATATTTCTGTTGATAGCAATAACACTACGTATGGAAGTTATGATCCAATTACAGGTAAATTAATTGACAGAATCCCAAAATACCTAGTCAATCCTTCAGAAGGAATAAAAGATAATTATTCAAAAGATTTGTTCAAAACAATGTCTATGTATAATGAGTTTGCAATAAAATTTAAATATTTATCAAGTATAGAAGATCAAGCAAGGGCATTAATAAGATTAGAACAAAACAAACAAGCAATAGCTACATCAGCATTTGGCAAAATTGAAAGAGATGAATTTGGAAATATAAAATTAACAGAAGATAACAAAGCAAATGCAAAATTTGTAGAAGACATGGTAAAAGCTATTGTTTATCAACAAAAATATATTCAAAGTGAATCTACAGACACATTATTAGCTAAATTTGGAACAGGATTTGAAAAAATAAATAAAATATTAGGATATGAAGTTTTTCCGAAAGATATTTCAGAGAGACAATTAAGTGTAAACAAAACTATTGATACCCTTAACACAACATTCCAAATGACAACATTAGGATTGAATTTATTATCAGCAACATCAAACTTTTTTGGTGGTAAAGCTCTTTCAATTATTAATTCTGGAAAATATTTTACAAAACAAGAACATTTTGCAACAGAAATGTGGCTTTTAGCAAATAAAATGGGAGGAGAAGATAAAATCAAAAACTTAGCTGCTTTAGATTATTTTCTTCCTTTCACAGAAAATTATAATAGAGATGGTGCCAAAAATTTATCATTAGCAAAATTAGATAGTCAAGGAGTTCAAGATTTTTTAATGATTTTAATGAGACAAACAGATAGAGCTGTACAAACAACAAATTTCTTTTCTTTTGCTAGACATGCTATTGTTGAAAATGGAAAAATTGTAAATGTTAGAGAATATCTAAGAACACTTCCTAAATATCAAAATATGTATAAAGGAGCTACACAAGAAGAACGTAATAAATTAAGAGCTGAATTTGAAAAAGAAGCTTCAACAATTGCTAAAGAACGCAACATTATAAAAATTGGAAAATTAGAAAACAATGAATTTGTAATTCCAGGGATAGAACAACGTTCTGAAAGTGTTATAGAACTTAGAAGACTTGTGCAAAGTTTTACAGCAGATGCTTTAGGGAATATGACAGAAGAAAACAAACGTTTAATTAATATGAGTATTTATGGAAATTCATTTATGGTATTTAAAAATTGGATTCCTAGATTGGCAGATGTTCGGTTTGGTAATATAAAATATAATGCTGCTTCCGAAGCATACGAATGGGGAAGAATGCGTCTTATGGTAAATATTATTTCTGATGATATTTCTACAAAAAGTATGAATTTATACAATTCTTTAGCAGGAAATGATAAAGGAATTGAATACTTACGAGCATTATATGAACGTAAAAAAGATAGCTATAAACAAGAAACTAACAAAGAATTAGAAATGACAGAAGATGAGTTCATAGAACTTGTTAGAAACAATATTAAAAATCAAACAATGGAACTTGTTACATTATTATCTCTTTGGTCATTAGTATTATTATTAGGTGCAATGACTCCTGATGATGATGAACCAGAAGAAGTTAGAAATTCTTGGAAATTTGTACTAAAAGCAACAGATAAATTAAAAGATGAGCTTCAATATTTTTACAATCCAGCAAGTCCTTTTGATATTCTTTCTGCAGGAGTATTTCCTTCTATGTCATTGATTAAAAATTATGTTACAGTGATTAAAAATTTTGGTAAAGAAGCATATGCAATAGGTGTTAATGATGAAGAATTACAAGACAAAAATAATGTAATTAAATATTTCATGAAATCATTTCCTATTACAAATCAATTTGCAGCTTATTTACCAATGTTCTATCCAGAACTAGCAAAAGATTTAGGAATTAGAATTCAATCACAATATGGAATTAGATAATAATAAAATAAAAATTCTTTATGCTATATTATGTAAATTATATATAAATAGCATTTTATTATCTCAATAATATATTATAAATTTGTAATATATTTTTATTTACATAAAAAAATTTAAATGGAACTATATAAAAAATATAAAACATTATTAACTAAAAATAATATTACTTCACCATTTAGATTAGCTCATTTTTTTGCTCAAATACATTACGAATCTAATTTAAAACCAATAAGTGAAAATTTAAATTATTCTTCTATTGGATTACAAAAAACATTTAAAAAATATTTTCCAACAAAAGAATTAGCAAATGCTTATGCTAGACAACCAGAAAAAATAGCTAATAAAGTGTATTCTAACAGAATGGGTAATGGAGATGAAAATTCTGGAGATGGTTGGAAATTTAGAGGAAGAGGATTCATTCAACTCACTGGAAAAAATAATTATAAAGCATTAAGAAAAGCTACAACAATTGATTATATAAATAATCCAGATTTATTATTAACAGAAGCAGATGCTATGATAGCAGCAATATGGTTTTGGACTGAAAATAATTTAAATTATTATGCAGATAAAGACGATATAAAAATTATAACTAAAAAAATTAATGGTGGTTATAATGGGCTTAAACGTAGAAAAATCTTATTAGAATATTATAAAAATATATTTTTAAATTAAAATATTATGAGTCAACAAATAGGTCAAACTAATGAAGCAAAATTGTTATACAATATAGTTAATCAGTTAAAATTTTTAACTCAAGTTGCTAGTAAAAATACAGGTGGTGGTGGTGGAACAGGAGCTTCTATTAGTGATGCTGTATATAGTGGTTCTTGGAATGGTGATACTTCACAAGGAGCAAGTAGAAATGCTTTATATGATAAAATAAATTTAATTGATGGAAATATTTCCAATCTTTCAAGTAGTAAACAAAATACACTCATAAGTGGTACAAACATTAAGACTATAAATGGAACTTCTATTTTAGGTTCAGGAGATATAGTTATAAGTGGAGGTGGTGGCACTATGGCAACCACAACTTTCACACCTTATTTAACCATTACAAGCACAAATGGTCAAGCAGCAGTTGAAGAGTTAAAAGATGAATTAGATGCAGCAGTTATAGCAAGTGGAACAGACGTTGCACCTATGAGTTATACAACCGTTGGTGGAGAAACCACATGGGTTATTGGTCAAACCATACCAAGTCAACATAAACTATTTATAAATGGCTTAAAAATAATTGAAGGAGTTGATTACACTATTACAGGAACTACTATAACTTATATTGGTACTATTTTAGCAGGAGAAGTACATGAGCTA
>Ga0100403_1001745_pt1 | contig 18794 bp, 18 predicted proteins | sample CryGeymet201501t_FD_83663 | JGI IMG/M metagenome (GOLD analysis project Ga0100403, IMG submission 83663) | Groundwater microbial communities from Crystal Geyser aquifers in Utah, USA - Crystal Geyser metaG 2015-01t | ecosystem: Environmental > Aquatic > Deep subsurface > Groundwater | place...
AAACGATTAGGTCAAATATCCACGACGTTGCTGATCGCGCTCGATGGAACGGAACAAAGCCCCAAAATTCCCTTCTCCGAAAGCAAAATTGTTCTTTCTTTGAATTATTTCAACAAAGATTGGGCCAATAATGTTCTTGGTGAAAATTTGAAGCAAATAACCTCTTTCATCACCATCAATCAAGATTTGATATTTTTGCAGTTCTTTGTGATTTTCAGTAACGTTTGGTACCCGATCAAAGACCTCGGCATAATATTCATCATCAATATCGAGGGTCTCAATTGGACTACCTTCGAGTTTCTTCAGAGAACTTACGATGTCATGAGTAATAAAGGCCAAATGCTGAACGCCTGGGCCCTTGTACTCTTCTAAATATTCATTGATCTGACTCTTGGCCTCTGTCCCTTCGTTGATAGGAATACAGAATGAACGATCTGGAGATTGAAGAGCAAACGAAGTAAGACCTGTCTTTGCTCCACGAATATCGAAGTAACGAACTTCGGTGAAGCCAAAAATACCTTTATAAAAATCGCACCATTTCGCCATTTCACCTTTGTAAACATTGTTCGTGAGATGATCGATGGCAATAAAACCTTTATTTACACCTAGGTCTGGTTTTTCAAGCGGAACGAATCCCATTTTGGCATAGCGATCTTGATCACTAAAATCTTCAATAAAATAAATCAAACTATCGCCAATTCCATAGATGGTTGGAATCTCGCCCTTGTCGTTAGAATAATCGCTTGGACCTTTTTTTGCTCCACGCTCGACAGCCAAGCTTTGGGCCTTGCGAGCATCATCCATTCTCCATCCCATTGAACAAATAGAAGGGCCATGCTTGCCTTTAAAATGATCGCCAAAACTTCCCTGCTCACGATTGATAAAAAAGTGAATATCGTTTTGCTTGTAATAATCGATTTTTTTCGTTTTATGCTGAGCGATGCGCGAAAATCCAAACTCGAGAAAAAGTTTATGAAGTGACTCTGGATTTGGTGAAGTAAATTCAACAAACTCAATGCCGCGAAGACCCAAATAATTTTGCCCTGACATACATTCTCCTCGATTCAAAATTGCCCTAGTTGACCACACTTTAGGCCCATCGTGAAGTACTTCATGGTGGACGAATAAGCTGCTTCGCCCTAAGCTTTGTTTCTCAATCTTCAACCAGGAATTATTGATGAGAAAGATCATTTTCTTATGCGCCCTTTGCTTTGTTTCATCATGCAGCACAACAATTGATTATCAAGGAAGCACGAATACTTATACTTCACCAGAAGTGGCCGGCGAAACCATGGGAATCAGCGGGCAACTGGAATTCGGAAATTCAACCAAATTTTCACTCGCCACTTTAGAGCAGGCCAATATTTTTAGCACCAATATTAATGTCGATTTAAGTTCGGGAATGGCAAAGGATAATGTTCTCTCTGCTCAAGCAGCTTTAGGGCTTGGAGAAAAGTTTGAACTTTATTATCGGGCCCTTGCCGACTCTCCCGATCTGTTTGGTGGTAAATTTCAAATTTTAGGAGACGGAGCCATTAAAAAAGCTGACGGCTTCAAACTTCTCGTTTTCGGAGGCTATGGCCCTGGAATGGATGATAATGAAAAGTTCACCGCTACTAATGGTTCAGGTGGTTCTCGAGAATACGATTCAAAGCTCAATGTTTCTATGTATGAATTCGGATTATCTTTAGGTCAACGCTTTAAAAAAATGTATGTTGCTTACTTAACTCCATTTTATCGTGAATTTAAAGCTGATGCGACTCTTACGAGTACCATTAATCCAACAGTTCAAATTAACAAAAAATCAATTGTGAAAGGATGTAATGTTGGAGTCCGCCTCGAAACTGATACAAAGTTTTTTATTAATCTGGAAGCGGGCTATGCCCATTCTCAATACTCCTCTACTGTGCAAAGAGATGATTACACTCTTGGCGGTGCTGCAGGAATAACTTCTTTTTAAGGGAAAAATATGAGCGAACTTTTATACTCAGTCGAAAACACAACCGCCTTGATTAAAATTAATCGCCCCACCGTTTTTAATGCTCTCAATAGAGAATCAAAACTGGCGTTGATTGAATTAATTAAACGGGCCAATGCCGATTCTGCCGTCAAAACAATTATCTTAACCGCTGAAGGTAAAGCATTTTGCTCTGGCCAAGATTTAAACGATCGCACTGTTCAATCAAAAGATCAGCGAGTCGATCTTGGACACACTTTGGAAACAGAATGGAACCCACTAGTGCAAGCCTTGCGTACATCGGAAAAGATTGTGGTTGGTGCTATCAATGGAGTTTGTGCCGGGGCTGGAGTTTCCGTTGCCATGGCCTGCGATCTCATCGTCGCCCACGCACAAGTGAAATTCGTTTCAGGCTTCTCTAAAATCGGTCTGATTCCCGACGCTGGCTCAAATCACGTTTTTGTTAGGGCCCTTGGTCGCGCACGTGCGATGGAATTTTTTCTCTTCAATCAACCTTTAATGGCCGAACAAATGCATATGGCCGGCTTAATTAACGCCATCGATGAAAATCCAGTGGCCTGGGCTTCGAAGAAGACAGCAGAAATAAATGCCATGGCCCCTATTGCCGTCAAACTGATTAAAAAGAATTTAAACTTTGCTTGTGATCACTCTTTTAGCGATGTTTTGAAAGAAGAAATTGGTGCTCAAAGAACTTGTGGTAACAGCGATGATTATCAAGAAGGACTCAAGGCCTTCTTTGATAAAAGACCAGCGCAATTTAAAGGAAAGTAAAATGGCCCTGCAATTAAAATCAATGGCCGTGATCGGAGCTGGAACCATGGGCAAAGGTATTGCTCAGTGGTTTGCTCAACAAGGTCTTCAAGTTCAATTAGTCGACACAAAAATAGAAATTGCCAAAACGTCTTGTGATCAAATTGTGGCCAGCTGGAAAAAGCTGGTGGAAAAAAAGAAATTCACAGAAGAACAAGCTCTGATGTTTGAGACGATGCTTTCAGCTAAAACAATCGATGACATCAACCATTGCGACTTAGTCATAGAAGCAATTGTTGAGAAAAAAGAAATCAAAGATCAACTTTTCAAAAAGCTAGATGAAAAGTTGCCCGATAATTGCATCTTCGCTAGTAATACCAGTTCACTGTCAATTGCTGAACTCTCTCAAGCCGTCTCCCTTGAGCGACGAGCAAGATTTCTCGGCCTACACTTTTTTAATCCGGCCACCATTATGAAGTTAGTTGAAGTGGTTGGAACTTCCGATGTTGAAGATGGACTTGCCTCGCAAATCGCCTCTTGGTTTCAAGCTCACGGCAAGGAAGCTGCTCAATGCAAAGACGGACCGGGCTTTATCGTCAACCGCCTCGCCCGTAGTTTTTATGGCGAAGCTTTGCGCATCGTGGGTAAAGAAAATGCTGATCAAGAACGCGAAGTCGATTCAATTCTCAAACAAGTCGGTGGATTTCAAATGGGCCCATTCGAACTGATGGATTTGATAGGCATAGATATTAACCTCGATGTGACCAATATCGTGTGGCATGCTTTTCATAAAAATCCTCGATTTGCTCCTCATCCTTTGCAAGAAAAAATGGTGAAGGAAGGTCGCTTCGGCAAGAAAACTAAAAAAGGATTTTTCTCTTATGAATAAAGAAATTATTGTTCACGATGGTCATCATCCCCTTTTAGACACTTTAAAAAAATCAAAGTTGGGACATTACACACGAAGTGAAATGCTCGCTCAGAGACCTCAGATTGTTTGGGATTTTACTCTTGGGACGACTCTAGAGAAGCGAGAATTTTATCAACAACTGAGAAGCATGGGCGTAAACCAGATTCACGCCGATCTCACCACTTGTCATGGCTCCCTATTGATCAAAGAATTTCCTGAACTTCAAACAGCATTTGCCAGCGCCTGCTGGTCGCCAAAAGACAGTTATGAACTTTGGCAACGAGATCCTGAAGCTGAATTTGGACTGCTTGAAATACTCCCTATGCAACCCGTTGAAGTTCAATCTCCTGGGCATTGTTTTACTTATCCCCGAGTGATTTCGACCTTAATCAACGAAGCTCGATTTGCTGCTAAAGATGGACTTGCTAAAACCAGTGACCTCGATCGCGCCATGAAGTATGGAGTCAATTACCCACTCGGTCTGGTTCAATGGGAAGAAAGGATTGGAAAAGAAATCATCGATCTCATTCTAAGAGACTTAAGAGAAGAAACCAACTCTGATCGTTATAAAACTCTTTAAAGGTAGTAAGAGAAGGTCCACATCAATTTGAAATAACGTCCGCCGAGCTTTTGCCCGTCTTCTGTTCTTTGATCAAAGGGATCGTGGTACTGACCTAAGACGCCAGTTGAATATTCTGAATTAAGTTTAAGATCGGCACCAACACCCGCAGTCCAACCCATAACGGCCTTTGCATCACCATCAATTTTTTGTCCGTTGATATCGCGCTCAGCTTGAGGCCAGTAAAGACCTAAACCACCTTGAGCAAAAAAATCGAGTGAATCAAATGAATAGAGGTTGCCTTTCACTGAAGCATTGAAAGAAGTCATATTAATCGTTTGCGTTTTTTGTTCATTATCCATGCTGAAATGATGAGCGTTCACCATCAATTCATACATATAACTCGCGCGGTAGCCGTAATAAACATCAACACCCAATCCGTTATCACCAAGATCTCCGTAATCTCCACCAAGTGAGTTTTGACCTAAACCAACTGCGACTCTTTGGACGCGAGAACCAAGCGTTGGCATGGGAAAATTTTCAGTCGAACTCGACCCTGAATCAGCGGCCATAACTGAAGAAGAAACGATCATAACGAGCAAAAGAGCGAGTGATCTCATCAAGCAACTCCTATGAGGTACAAAGTGTGTATAAATTTAAGTTATCACAAGGTTGACCGAATGCATAGGGCGCAAGGCGTTAATTGACGGTCATTATTTTCAAGGCCAATTTCGCCACAGACTGATGAGAAAAGTGCTCAGACGCCCTTTGATAACTCTTTTCAAGAATATGCTGGCGCTCTGTCGAACTTAAATGGATGGCCTTTAAAATAATTTCTTTCAGGGCCTTCACGTCCCCCTCTTGAAAGCAATAGGGTGATTGGAGTTGCTCGAGAACTTCAGGGATCGCCCCCGAGCTCGATCCGGCCACAAGAACTTTTGAAGCCGCTGATTCAATCAGAACGCGTCCAAATTGCTCTTTCCAAAAAGGTTTAGTTAGCGAGGGCAAAATGAATAAATCGATATGATGAAAAAATTCAAAGGCCTTCTGATGGGGTAACAAACCCAAATATTTGACCCCTTCAAGCTGCTCGAATTCGCTTCGAAGAGGGCCATCACCAGCCAAGAGCAGCTCAAGATTCGGAATTTCTAAGCGCAGTTCTTGAAAAGCGGTCTTCAAAACTTGCATGCCTTTTTCTTCAGAAATTCTCCCCATGAATCCGAGTCGAAACTTGGAACTGGATTCAGAATGCGGTTTAAAAAGTTGGGGATCAAAAGAAAACGGCAGATAGCGAGAGGAAGGAGTGAGTCCTTTCCACTCATGAACGACTTCTGTTTCATGACAACAGCCCATGATCGAAGAGAGATTTCGCGTGATCAATCTCTCAAAAGGCCACAGCCACTTTAACTTTTCTTTCTTAATGTTCTGGCAGACCCACAAAAAAGTCTTGGTTTTATTATTGAAGGTGAAGAAACGAATCAATTGCAGGCTCGCCAGCGCCAAGCTCCAAGTCTCTTGTGTTAGCAATATTCCATCATATTTGTTTTTTCTCAACACGCTCCAAAGACTGAAGGGATTAAAAAAGAAAAAACTCGCCTTTCCAGGGAAACAAACTCTCAAAGAATAAATGTGGCGAAGATGAGAATCTGTTTCAGTGTTAGGCGAAAATTGCAGTTGCTTGATGAGATTTGAATTCCATCTGGCGGGCACGACCAAATCCACTTCAATGTCAGGCAGCTTGGCCATTTCATTCCAAACTGTACGATTAGCATCCACTACCAACGGATGCCCTAAAATCAAAAAAGATTTTTTGGCCATGAATCGATTATATCAGCTAAACTATTGTGATGAAACTAGCGCTTTTCGTTCATGAGCTTTTTTATGAGATTGGTCATTCAAAGGCCCTAATTGAATACATCAGACATTTACCCCAAGATCAAATCAGTGAACTTCATCTGGTGGTTTATGAAACCGCAGATCCTAGTCAACTTTTTCCCCAGTTTAAGGGCAAAGTCATTGTTCATCAAATTGAAGGCAATGGTTTAAAACCTTCGCTTGTTCGCTTTTCTTGGTATCACGTGCGTTCGTGGTTTATTTCAAAAGCTTTATCTCCTGATGTGATTAAGATTGGCATCGGAGTGGCCTCGATTGCTGTTGATATCGTCAATATTCAATTTATTCATCGCCAATGGTCGCAAAGATATTTTGCTCAGAATCAGGCGAATATGGTCACTACAATTTACAAGAAAATACTCTTTGCTTATCTGAACATGTGTGAAGATTTTCTTTTTAAAAAAACGACTACGCGCTTTTTAGTGATTGCAGATTTTTTAAAATCAGCGTTGCAAAAAGATTTTCATATCGATGAAGCAAAAATCGCTGTCGCCCATTCAAGCGCAGATACCAGCTTTTTTGCCCCCTCACCTCTGTCTCGCGAAAATCTTTACTCACAGATGGTGAAATCCTACCCTTCACTTCAAGGACTCGATCTCACCCAACCCATTGCTCTTTTTGTTGGAGCCTTTCAACGCAAAGGACTTCCACGTCTGCTCAAAGAAATGGGACAAGGTACAGATCAACACTTTCAACTGATCGCTGTTGGTCGCTCTGAAAAAGGTCACACTCTCCAAATTCCACCTAACGTAACGTTCAAGGAAGTTTCTTTTACCAAAGAGCTACCTCTTTTTTATTCGCTGGCCGATGCTTTTATTTTCCCCACTGAATACGAACCCTATGGTTTGGTGATCGTTGAAGCTGCGGTCATGGGACTGATGGTTCTCGTCACTCAAGAAGAAGTGGGAGCAAGTGAAGTTCTCGACAATTTATCAGGCATTCACCTCTTTTCACGCTATGCCCCTATTCCATTAAATGAATTGCGGTGTTTGGCCCCAGGAGAGAGAGAAAAATGGCGACATGAGCGACTAGAGCATCTCAAGAAGTCAGATTGGACCGTCGCCGCTCAAAAGTTAGTAGAGCTTTTAAAAAAATAGTTTTAACGCTTTGATTCATCTGACATTTCTCAATTTCTTTTCTATAATCAAGTTCTCTTAAACTTATGATCTAGGAATCTTTATGAAGCCAGTCTATCTTGTGCACGCTCAACGAACTCCCATCGGAAAACTTAACGGTGCCCTGTCATCTTTTAGACCCGATGATTTATTAGCGGCATTGTTTGAAGAGCATCTCAAAGGGCTTCCTTATGATCCGAAAGAAATTGGCGATATTTTAGTTGGATGTGCCAATCAAGCTGGCGAAGATAATCGAAACGTCGGTCGAATGAGTGCCGTGCTTGCTCAAATTCCTTATGAAGTTCCAGCAACAACTCTCAATCGTCTCTGTGGTTCTTCTTTGGATGCAGTCATTGGTGGTTGGTCTCGTATTCAAGCAGGACTGGCTGATTGCATTTGGATTGGCGGCGTGGAAAGTATGACTCGCGCTCCATATGCCTTATCAAAAACAGCGGCCCCCTTTGGTCGCGATCAAAAAATTTACGACACAACTTTTGGGTGGCGTTTTACCAATCCTAAGATGGAAGAAATGTTTCCACTCTTTGGAATGGGTGAAACTGCGGAAGAAGTCCAAAAACTTTATAAAATCTCGCGCGAAGAACAAGATCAATTTGCTTACAACTCCCATATGAAAGCAGTTAATGCTTGGAACAACGGCGCTTTTAAATATGAAGTTCTGCCAGTTTCGCAGAAACTTAAGAAAGAAACGATTATCATTAGCAAAGATGAAGGACCTCGCGAAGATACAACCTTAGAAAAATTGGCAAAGCTCTCTGCTGTCTTTAGAAAAGACGGAACAGTGACTGCTGGAAATGCTTCGATGATGAATGATGGAGCTTCGATGGGAGTGCTCGTTTCAGAAGAGTTTTTAAAGCGCCACAAGCTAACTCCGCTGGTTGAAATCACTGGAGCTGGTGTTCGCGGTGTTCATCCTAATACGATGGGATTGGGGCCGATTGAAGCGGTTAAAAATCTTTGCCAAAAATTTAATAAAAAAGTTTCTCAATTTGATGTGGTTGAACTCAACGAAGCCTTTGCCGTGCAAGTTTTGGCCTGCATGAAAGATCTCGAGATTGATCCTGCTAAAGTAAACTTAAATGGTGGCGCCATCTCACTTGGCCACCCGCTTGGTTGCTCTGGCATGAGAATTTTGGGAACACTCACCCACATTATGCAAAATAATAAAAACCTAAAAGAAGGTATAGCTTCAATGTGCATTGGAGTTGGTCAAGGTGTTGCGGTTAGTGTGAGAAACTGTCGTTAAGCATAGGCCAAACAAATCACTCCTACTAAAATAAAAAGTATAGCGATAACTCTATTTCGACCGACGCTTTCTTTGAATACGAATTTTCCATAGACAGCACTTAAGATAATTCCACTGGCGCGAGCTGAAACGGTGTAACTCACGGGTGTCGTCTGCATCGCTAATAAAATAATGGCGTAAGCTCCGGCCATAAAGGCCGAACCCAAAAAGGGCTTCATTCCAGAGTGCTCCCATTCCTTTTTGACTCGCTCAAATCGAAAGACAAACGGCGCCAACATTAAGCTAGAGTAAAAAATCATGATAGCGACATAGTCGATAGAACGAGGAAGGGTACGAATGCCTCTGGTATCAAGCACCAGATAACTGCCGATCATAATTCCCGTAAAAAGGGTAAAGAGTATTCCCCTTTTTTGAAGAGCAGATCTTTTTGATCTTAAACTTAAGATCGGTTCAATCATAGTTCCTGACAAAGCCAATGAAATACCAATCCAACCAAGAGCACTTGGACTCTCTCCTAAAAAGATTATTCCTCCAAGGGTTGCAACAATAGTTCCAATGCCTCGGCAATAAGGATAAACAAAACTGAGATCAGCATATTGATAGGCATTCGCGAGAAGGTAAAAATAGAGGGAATGAATAATACTTGTGGCAAACAAAAAAAGATGTGTCGTTTGAGAGTAAGTTTCAAAAAGCAAAAAGAAGAAACCAAAGAATCCAGGTATAATAAGGGCAAGCCAAAGAAAAAGGAGTTGATCACGACCTTTCTTGGTTAAAATATTCCAACCAAGATGAAAAACTGATCCTAATAAAATAATAAGTAGTGATTGTAGTTGCATAAAAAAAGCCTCTCATATGAGAGGCTTACTTGTATAGAATCTTATTGTTCATCTTCGAGTTTAAGCTTTACAGCTACCGCTAGACCAGTATCACAAGACATCGTTTCTTTCTGCACGACACACTCAATTGCTTTCATTTGAGATTCAGTTGAAATTTCAGCATCTTTCATTTGAATATTCATGCCACGAAGAGTATTAAAACCAACTTCTTCCAAGACATCTTGATAAAGAGCGAGGATCTCTTCGCTAGCAATTTTAATTGATTTCACTTTGCCAGTGAAAGTTCTGTCAATATCAGCTTTAACAATAACGTCTATATTCAATTTTTTTCCATTTATAACGGATTGATCAATAAGCCTGACAGTATTTCTACCTACTGGCTGAATTGAGTATTCAGCTGTTTCATCTAATCTTTCTGATTTAGGCTCGGTCACATCAGCAATAATAGCTTCATCAGCTTTCATTAAAACATGAGTGTTGGTACTTACGATTGAATAGACTCGATAATACTTGCCCGTCTTTTGTTCAATTTGATAAAATTCATGCGAGTTCATCTTAACATCTAAATTGAGCTTGTACTCAATGGCGTAGGCCGAACTCATTGTTGCCAGGACCATAAATCCCATAATCCACTTCTTCATGTTGACTCCTTAAACGATTTTCAATTTGTTAAATCTTAAAGGCGATAGGTTTGAATCAGTAGAGATCGTGTAATCAATTCAGGGGGTGTCAAAAAAAAGCCCCTCCGAAGAGGGGCGAAAATTGCTTTAATTTTAACTACTTAACTAGTCTTGCACTTTAACTTCGCGATCAATTTGGGTAGAGAGATTGGCCGTGTTAGGAACCAATAAAGAACCCATATCGCTGTAATCGAGCTTGAAGACAATCTTCACTTCATGCTTCTTATTAAAGAAACCACCAAGCTTTGGAGCACCAAGTGCTCTCAGGTTGATTTTGATTGTTGTCTTTTGACCATCAAATGATCCTTTGTATTGAGAAGATGTAAGTGACTTTTCAAACTTTGTTTCATCTTTCTTGCGAATTCTTAGATCCATTGAAGATCTTGAGAGATCAACATTTCCAGGAAGAACAAACTCAAGGGCCTCAGACTCAAGATAGATATCTTGAATTCCACCATCAAGCGCCTTCATAATTTGCGATCTTTCGAACATGATGAGGTCGTACTTCGCATCGATTGAATTCACATCATTAGAATCTTGATTTTCAATAGTTTTCTTCAAGAAGATAATTGAACGTGTTGGTGGAACTTCTGTTGCTTTAACAGAGAGGTCACCTTGTGTTGTTAACTCAAACATAAAGTTAGCTTCAATCCCCGCTGCCTTTGGATCAAAATCAACTGTTACGTTTGCTTTATGAGTCTTCACAGTTACGACGTAAGGAACTTGAACTGTACGTGTACAGGCATAAGGCTCTTGACGGTAACGAGTCTCATCTTGGCAAACTCTTTCATTATAAGGAATGTTTTCACAAACTCTTTGATCTGGAATCCAGTCACATTGATTGCGTGGAACGTTTTGACAAACTTGTTCTTGGTAGGGAACTTGACGACAAGTTCTTTGCCCAGGCTCTGTTGTACATTCACGATCTTGGTAAGGAACCTGACGACAAATGCGTTGAGGAGGTTTGTTATCACAGATTTGTCTTGGTGGAATATCACGACAAACTTCGCCACTAGGAGTGTTACGACACTGTCTACGGCCTGGTTCAGTTCTACATGTCTGACCACCACCTGTATTGGTACATTCTTGACGATAACGAGTGACGTTGCGACAAATTTGACGTCCAGGTTCGGTACGACATTCTTGACGGTAACGAGTTTCATAACGACAGACTGGATCATACACAATTCTGCAATCTTGATGGCCAGGAACCGTACGACATTCTTGACGGTAACGAGTGACATCACGACAGACGTTTTCAGTATAAGGAATTTGACGGTAACAAGTATCAGGAACTTGTTCTTCGCGATAACGAGTTTCTTTAAGCCAGTTTTCGAGATCGAAAACTTCACCCGTTTGGCCTTGAAATGAAATGGTTTTTTCAGTAGCACTAAAGCTTGCTGATGATCCTAGCAATAATGCTAGTATCAAGAATTTTTGAAACATAAAGATCTCCCCTCTTTTTGGAACATAAAAAAAATGTACTTATTCTTTACCTGACTGCAATCATTAGACCATGACGCCATGAAAAATAGCAAAGCATCAAGAGACTGAATACGGGTATGGCTTTTTGCATCATGTATGATAAGTTCAGAAGTATTCTGACACTGGTGTCTGATTGACACCTATTTAAGAGGTGCACTTTGAAACAAAAGGTTCTTATTTCTGCTTGTCTGCTCGGGGTTGAATGTCGCTATGACGGTCAACATTGCAAAAGAGAATTTTTAATAGAAAAGCAAAATGATTTTGAATTCATCCCCGTCTGTCCCGAAGAATTGGGAGGACTACCAACTCCTAGACCTCCTGCTGAAATTCAAAGTAATGGAAGAGTTGAGACCCAAGACGGAGTTGATGTATCGGCACAGTATAGTGAAGGCGCAGAGAAGGCTTTTGAGTTTGTGAAAAATCACGATGTGAAATTGGCCTATTTAAAATCGCGATCCCCAATGTGTGGCTGCGGAGAAATATACGATGGAAGTTTTTCGGGCAAAAAAAAAGACGGGGATGGAATTCTCGCCCGTCTTTTGAAATCAAAAGGAATAAAAATCATTCCGGTTGATTAAGCTTTTTCATCTGCTTTCACGCCTTCTTTGTAGTGAGAATAAACATAAACTGGAATCTTGAGATCACCAAGTTGCTGCTTAAGAATTGGCAATACATGATCCCAACTTAAACCACCTACTCCTGTTGCCAGACGAGTAATGGCCAGACTTTTATAATCACCAGATTCAAGTTCTTTCTTCAGTTCATGCAAACAAGCATTCACATTATGTTCGGTCGCTTTGCCATGACCATGTTCACTCTCGAAGCTACCTTCTTGAGTAAAGAGGTTAATGACTCGCAATCCAGCACCACTCCAGGCCCAAAGAGTTCCAGTCTTTGGATGAGTAGTCTTGCAAAAGTGACGAAAGTCTTTATACATTGCAGGCCACTTTTCTCTTAGAGAAAGAGCTAGACCATGTTTAAAATCGTCATTAGGAGCAACCCCATGAACAATAGCATCAGCCTGAGTTAAACGAATGTCGCCTTCTACTTCATAAAACATATATTTCTCCTTTTTTGAGTTTAGTTCTTGTTAAGTACACGTGTATTCTAGGTTTAAAATGAGTGTCTGAAGTTGCGCGAACTCGGATTAAAAAGTGATATTTATCAGTATTTGCCTACGACAAATTCCAGCCTGAAATTGAAGCCTAAAACCTTTTTCCAGTCATATTCTTTAGGAAAATGAACATAGGGTGTCAGTTCTATAAAAATCCATTTCCGAAAGACAAGTTGCCGATATGTGACTTCAAATTGGTAATCATTAACGAACCATGTAGGTTTGGAGATACCTAAAACTTTTGCGTTATAACTTAAACCTCTTTTGTCACTTAATTTTTGATAAAGCACAGGACCAGATGAAAAAGTAAAATAATCATTTTTATCTGTCCAAGTCGCATCGTTTTCGTAGCGAGCAAGAAACATTTCGTTTATAGGTCTATCCAGATCAAGCTTAGTTGATTCACCAAAACCATCTGTTAAAAACCAAGAAAATTCTTGGGAAGGTCGCAACTCATAAGAACCAAAATGCCAACTTTTCAAAAGTCGTAAACGGGCAAAAGGTTCAGGAGGAATCTCTAAACGAATTCCTGATTCAAATTTCAAGCGCCATCTTAAAAGATCACTGGGATCATAATCGGGCGGTATAGTCTCTGTTTGAATTTCGTTACTTTCCTGAGGTGCTGTTTTTTGCTCACTCTCTTTTTCATACTTATTTTTAAAACTGACTTTGAATTTTTTTTGCGTCTCTACCAAAACAATATTCGCGCGAACAGCAGACTCTCCTTTTAAAGCCCGTCCCTCTTCTTTATTGGCGAGCCAGTAAAAGCGAAGTCTCGAACCATTGGGAAGATCATCGGCGCGAGCTCCTCCGAAAAAGGAGTCAATGCTATTTGAAAAATAAAAAAGGGAAGATGATAGCGAACGATGAGCTTGATCAATAAAAGTATTTTCTTCATTGGGATCAGTTGAGTCTTCTTCGGCCCAAAGATTTCCGATTCCAAATAGAATGAGAAAGAAATAAAAAACAAATTTCATCACTCACCTATTTTAAACTTTTATCAATGATAAACAACTGATATTATGCATCAATGATCAATATGCTGTTACTCACATTAGCGACGATGATATGGGGTTTCGGCTTTGTCGGCACTCGCTGGACCATGATCGACTATTCTCCACTATGGTCGAATGCCTTAAGATTTATCATTGCTGGCCTTTTGTCTCTCCCCTATTTAATGGTCAAGGGAAAACTCAAATCTTACAAATCCGTTATTATTGCCAGCATCCTTCTCTACACTGCCCTTCAGCTACAAACGACAGGGGTCAAAATCACCACTTTGGCGAAAAGCGGTTTCCTCACAACTTTTTACGCTATTTTCACTCCTATTTTTAGTATGATTTTTCAAAAGCAGCGATTTCGAAAAAGTTATTGGTTTTTAGTTTTTACTTCAATGATCGGAATTCTTTTTCTCTGTGAACTTCAAATCGACAACTTTAATCGAGGCGATTTCCTCATTTTGCTTTCAGCGATCGTTTTTAGTTGGCATATTTTGATTGTTGATAAGATTGCCAATAGCGAAAATCCTGTTGCTTTTAACTTTTGGCAATGTGTGATCATCGGTCTCATTGGACTTCCCATCGCCTATTTGAGCGAAGGCTCCGTTTCACTCACTCCATTATTCAAGTTCGATCATTTATTTCAGCAATCTTCACTCGATGGTTTTTTAGTTGTCGCCGTACTCTCTTCAATGTTGGCGTTTACCATTCAAGTGGTTTCTCAAAAAGGTCTAAAGCCTCATGTCGTAAGTTTGATTTTTTTAATGGAGTCGGTCTTCTCAGCGATTTTTGGCTATTTCTTTTTTGATGAAAAATTGTCGACGATGGGTTTGATAGGAGCTTTGATTGTTTTAACCAGTGTCGCTCTTACTCCCAAATTTACTTCTTACGAAAAAAAAGAACCCCCTATTCAGGGGGCTTCTTAAAACATACTGTTTAATTTTTTTATTGAGCTTGCAGATTAGCCAATAAGTTTGAGAGCGCCTTGCCCTTGAGCATTTGACTGAGCAAGTACTGAAGTACCAGCAGCATTCAAGATGTTCAAACGAGCATTTTGAGCTGTCTCGGCCGCGTAATCAGTGTCGCGGATACGAGAGTTTGCAGCACTAATGTTCTCAGAAGAGATCTGTAAGTTCTGCACTGTTGATGTTAAGCGGTTTTGCTTAGCACCAAGTTCGGCTCTTTGCCCTGAAACTTTTTGGATAGCGTCGTCTAGCATTGATAGAGACTCTTGAGCACTTTCTTTCGAAGCTACTGCAATTCCGTCTACTCCCAATGAACCAAGAGTTGAATTCAACATTTCAGTGTTGAAAGAAATTCTATCTTGGAATTCGTCGTTGTTGATACCAATTTGGAAATCGTATTTTTCTCCGGCACCATTCAACAATTTTTTTCCGTTGAACTCAGTAACTTGTGAAATACGATCCACTTCCTGCTTCAAGTTTTGATACTCGAGGTCGGTAAATGCTCTTTCACTGTCACCTACTGTGTCAGAGGCTGATTGAACAGCAAGCTCTCTTAATCTAATAAGAATGTTTGAAACCTCGTTAAGCCCGCCTTCTGCCGTTTGGATCATTGAAATCCCGTCATTAGCGTTTCGCTCAGCTTGGTTTGTACCGCGGACCTGTGCGCGCATCTTCTCAGAAATTGCTAAACCGGCAGCATCGTCAGCAGAGCGAACGATACGAGTACCAGAAGACAATTTGTTGAGAGATTTGGCTTGATCAGCGTTGTTGATACCCAGAGTTCTCTGAGCTGACAACGAAGTCACGTTCGTGTTAATACGCAAACCCATATATCCTCCTTGCTATAGGGACCCTACTCCGTGGTCTTGTCCTCGCCTTGAGGTTAAATGAGCTTACTGCTCTTCCTGACATTTTTTACTCGGCCACCGTGGCCAAGCATGAATCCTTCTCGGAGTAGAAAAATATTCCTTGAGAAAAATTTGCATTATTTTTAAAATAATACCCGACAAAGTCGGTTCAATCCCATATTCACTTTTGCGCATATAAGGAAAGAAAAAGTAAATTTTAGGCGCATAAAAGCCGAAAAAGTATGGGTATGGAAGACAAAAAACCACTCATCTTTCTCAACCCCTTATCTGAGTCACTGACTAAGCTCAAAGAAGTTATGACTGAATCAGCTGAAGATGATGGAATCGAAATTTTCGAAGCTGAGAGTGTTGAAGAAATGGCACAGCTTTTACCCAATGTTGGACAGAGTGTGGTTCTTACCAGCAATCCCAAAAAATGTGCGATAATGCTTCAGGCAAATAGAAAAGTCATCAAGGCATTACAGTCAAAAGTGATTCTACTCTCTCCCAAAGCGATCCCTTACCGAACCCTTGAAAAATTTATGAAAATTGGTTTGACCGAATGTATCGTCGAACCCGTTGCACCTAAAACTCTTTTATACAAAGTGAATTTATTCGTTCGTTCTATTGCGACTAAAAAAGCAGGCGGCGAAATGAATACAAAATTTGGATTAGAACATAAAGAAGACAATCAAGACGATGAACAAACGATTAAGGAATCTAAAAGCAATCAAGTTGTAGACGAAGAAGAAGAAGCAACAGTCAATGAGAAAAAAACTCAAGAAGAAGTAGAAGAAGTTGATTACAGAGAAAAGAAAAAAAGCAACTTCGAAGAAGCACCTATTGACGGCTATTACAAAGGCAAAACGAAAAAGAAAAACGAAGAAAATCTCGACGCTGAAGAAGATGAGCGTTCTGGCTACAAAGAAGAAGAAATCGAAACTTATTACAAAGGCGAAACCCAAAAATCAGAATACCTTGAGGAAGAAGAAGATCCCAAGAGAAATAAACAACAACTCAGTGATGAAGAGTTGCTCGAAGCTTTAAAGCAAAAAGTGAAAATCTCTGTCGAAGAAGATATTTCCAAAGAAGATCAAAAGAAAATTGCGGAGCTCGAAGAAACTATCAAGAAAAAGAAAAAAGCCGGTCTAACCGTTGAGGCCACTCCCGATGAGAAGAAAAAAAGATCTCTGGGAGAAGCTGAAGATCTTGGTGGTCACTATAAAGGGAAAATAGCAAAAAAACTCAATGTCGATGAAGATGATGAAGACTTTCTTGATGAAGATGAAAGTTTAGAAGAGATTCAAGCTGAATTAAAAAAGAAAACACGTCTCGAGATCGAAAATGACCTCAGTCCAGATGACTTTATTGACTCTCAAGATGACCAAGACCAAAGCGAGAGTAAAAAACCAAAGGTCAAACTTAATGTAGAAGAAGACAAAGCAGAAGCAGACTTTATCGATAAAAAAGAAGAAGAAGAGAAAGCGAGAAAAGACCCTAAAATAAAACTTCAAGTAGAAAATGAATCTCCTTTATTCAAAGAGCGTCAGCAAAAAGAAGAAGAGGAAAAGAAAGCCCGAGATGCGAAGGTTAAACTCAATATTCAAAAAGATGTTGAAGAAAAAGAACCTAAGGCTGAAAGAGATGAGGCTGAGAAAGAAGCGAGAAAGACCAAGGTTAAATTAAACCTTGAAGACTCAGCCGAAAATGAGTCTGATAGTAATGATGATCAAGATGCCTCAAACGCGAATGAAAAATCAACTAAAACGAAGCTTAACATTATCGATAATGAAGAAAAAGGATTGAAAAGCAAAGAGAAGAAAGAGGAAGAAGAAAAAGATCATCCTCGAAAAGGTGCGATTGTTAATGCAAGTGAAAATGAAAAAAAGAAAAAGTCTGGAAATCAAACCGATGACCTCGGTGGCAATATGTCACGCAAGTCAATGGATTCCATAAAAGAAGAAAAGAAAGATAATCATAATAAATCTGATGCCAGAGCAGACCATATCAAAACACACTACTCCAGCAAAGAAAGCTTAAAGCACAACGATGATGACTGGGGTAATAAATGGAAAAAGAAAGAGAAGGAAGCTGAGGAGTTTAAAAAGAAGCCGAAGGATAATGAACTTATTATTGATAAGAAAGACTTAGGCGAACAAACCATCGATTATAAAAAGCTCAAGGAGCAATTTGATTCTATTTCATATGATGGCATTACCAATAAGAAAAAAATCTATGGTGAACAAAAAGAGAAAGAAGGCGAAGTAAGAGTCTTTGAAAAAACCATCTTCCATGAAGACGGCACCACTGAAGTGGTTATGCTTGAAGAGTTAGTTGAAGAGTCAGAGGAATCAAAACAAAAATATTATGTTCCAAATCCAGTTGGTCTCGATATCGCGACTCAGATCTTAAGCTTCTACATGATAAAAGAGACAAAACCTAAAGATATTCTGTCCCATATTGGAGAGAAGGTCTTTAAGCTTTTTGGAGCACAAAGTGCCTTTTACTTTTTTAATAAGACAACTGGAAAATACGAGGAGTCTTATGCTCTCTCTGAGCATAGTGAATATGTAAAAACTCGTGAAGACTATGCGGCTTTGCATGAGTATTGGAAATTGCTCAAGGATGCAGAATTCAATTCTTGGCAATTCGTCAAACTTCCCTTTTGGTCGGACACAACCTTTAGAAAGCAAGAAATACAGTTCGTTTATCCTTTCTTTGAAGGTGTTCAATCAATGGGCTTTGCCGTCGTCACTTTTAAAGCGGGCATGACTGAAGAGAAAACCAAGACGATCGAAATGATTATGGAGACAGCGCGAGGATTTTATCTCGACCATTATCATGAGCTGGCCGGAACACGTAAAAATTACGGAAATAAAGCAGCTAAGAAAGAAGATAATAAAGATGACAAGAAGAAGGGTGGCATGATGAAGAAGCTTTTTGGGTGGGCATCATGACAATAGACCAAAACTACTTTCACATTGAGTTAGAAATGCTCAAGGAAGATACCCTCTTTCCTTTTCATCTTCACGTATTCCATCCGATTTCTGAATCCTATTCCCTCTTTCTTCCTGCGAACTCTCCATTTGATGGAGAAAAACGTGAATTCATTGGTTTTATATTAAGTAAAGGCGGGGAAATCGCCGTCGCCACAAATCAAAAGAAAACTTTTCTTACTGATAGAGCGATCAAAGAAGAAGATATTCCCAGCCTTCAACCAAAAGGCCCCCATGATATTGAATTGCAGTATGAAGAAAGAGTGGCAAAATTGGCCATTCGCAAAAAGACCAGAGGTCCGTTTGATCTTAAATCTGAGATTACACTTGCGGCGCTGGCCGATAATTTTGAAACTCTTATAGACTCTGCGAGAGAGTCGCTGATGGCACTTTCCCCTTACAT
>Ga0100403_1001746_pt1 | contig 18778 bp, 16 predicted proteins | sample CryGeymet201501t_FD_83663 | JGI IMG/M metagenome (GOLD analysis project Ga0100403, IMG submission 83663) | Groundwater microbial communities from Crystal Geyser aquifers in Utah, USA - Crystal Geyser metaG 2015-01t | ecosystem: Environmental > Aquatic > Deep subsurface > Groundwater | place...
GCTTAGACATCCAAATGTTCTTAGTTCTTAAATATGGTCTCTCCAGGGCTGAATTTCTTCATTACCAATCAATGACCCATTTTGATGAGATCAAGTTTATTTTCCCTAGAAATCCTTAAGTCCAATCAATTGAAATTATGAGGCCTTGATCAGCAGGTGTTTTCTGAATTCCTTCTCAATGTCTTTAGAGGCGACGGGCTTAAAAAGGTATCCACTCACGCCGGCCTCATAGGCCAATTGAATTCGTGCTGGATCTTTTTCTGCGGTGACAAGGAAGAAGGGGATGTCCTTGAATTCGGGGTGGCCTTTCACCATCTTAAGAAGTTCGAACCCTGAAAGCATCGGCATGTGCCAATCGGAGACAATCAAGTCAAAGGGTTGCTCGGCTTTTAGCAGGCACTCCCAGGCCTTTTGCCCATGACTGGCTTCGACAAAGGTCGTGAAGCCCAATTCATAAAGGCCTTGAATGACCTGCTTTCTCATTGAGATGATGTCGTCAACCACTAGGATTCGTGATTTTTTAGAGAGCACGCGATCCCTCCTCTTTGGGTTCTTCTGTTCTTTTCGGACATTTTTTTTATTCCATGAAGGTCCTGGGGCTTGAAGTTTTTTGCTTTGATTAAGCGGTCTCGATGATCCCCTGTTGGGATTTCTTCTAGGGCTGTGCTATGGATGATGGGCAAGATGCCGAAACCGACTGACCTTAAAAAGTCCTTCCTTCAAAAAGTGATTCGGGAACTGAAGTCTATTCCCATTCTGCCAAAGCGAATCCTCGTCGCTAGTTCGGGAGGAGCGGACTCTATGGCTTTGGTCTGGGCGCTATTTGAATTGAGAAGCCTCTTTTCTTTTGACCTGGTTTTAGCCCATGTTCATCACGGCGCAGAGGCGTCAAGCCCCCCTTCCCAGGAGACGGCCGATTACAGAAAACAAGCTCAGGATTTGGTTTTGCAAACGGCAGAAGCCTTAGATCTCCCATGCTTCACCAACCCCATTGAGAAGCAGAAATTGATCTCGGAGGCGGAACTGCGGGCTTTTCGATACAAGTGGCTGACAAGATGGCAGGAGGAGGCCGGGTGCGAGGCCATCGCTCTGGCTCACCACTTTGAGGACCTGCTTGAAACTCAAGTGATGAGAATGCTTCGGGGGTCTGGGCAACTTGGTCTCGGAGCCATGGTGCCATTGAGTCCTCAAAAACGGCTGCGCCCTTTTTTAAATCTTAAAAAAGAGGAGCTGAAAGTCTTCTTGGAATCCAGTCAGAGATCATGGGTGGAGGATCCTTCCAATCAAGAGATGGGGCCGACCCGAAATCGTTTGCGCAAGTGGTTGTCCCAGGTGGAAGACCTTCACAGCGGAGGATTGGTTAATCTCTCAAAGAGCCTTCAAAGGTTATCGACTTTAGCTCTCGAGCTGGAGCGCCCATGGAAAAGTGAAGCTATGACGGAGGGCGCCATACGGCGAAGTGTCTTTCTCGCCCTCTCTCAGCCATTGAAGGCCGAACTCCTTGCTCATTACATTAGAGAGCACGGAGTCAAAGATTACACCTCCGGTCAGATCCTTGAATTGATCAAGCGTCTTGACGTTGCGCCGAAAAGCACCAGATTTAGATTCTTAAGTCGGGAGTGGGCTTTAGGTCCTCACCGAATTGAAATTTTAGACTAAAAGTTTCGAATTTCTCAGGATTTTGACAGATAGACTTTTGGCTCTTTCTCTCTCCTTTGATCGATTGACGAGCTCTCGGGCGGGATCAAGGGAATTGAGGAAAAAAAGGGCAGAAAGTTTTCGAGTAAAAACTGGGCCAATTCTATAGCTTTGAGTAGAGATGATGTTTGAGGGGGCGTGGACCCCGTGATAACCTGATCCGACGATTCGTTTTCTCCTACCGAAAGGACCAACATGAAGTCACCATCTAAAACTCTAGCCCTCTGGGCCTTGCTGATTGTTTTCGGAGTTTTATTTGTACAGATGTATCAGAAGCAATCTTCAAACGTTGTGAAAGACTTTAACTACTCAAAGTTTGTCGGCGCAGTGAATGAAGGCCAAATCGTAAAGGACTCCATTGTCATTCACCAGGCCACCGGTGAGATCGAAGGAACACTGAATGAGGCGGGTGAGAAAGTCTTTGGTGGGAAAAAGTTTAAGATTCCAGCCAACATTGGTGACAAAACCTTTGAAATTTTAGCGAAGAATGAAATCATTCCAAACTATCAGAACGACAACAGCTCTTTTATCACGTCGATGTTTTTGAATTGGCTTCCTCTTTTATTGATTGTCGGGATCTTTATGTTCTTCATGCGACAGATTCAGGCCGGTGGAGGTAAAGCCATGGCCTTTGGTAAAAGTCGCGCGAAGCTTCTCACTGAAAACAAGCACAAAGTGACCTTTAAGGATGTGGCTGGGGTTGAAGAGGCCAAAGACGAGCTGAGAGAGATTGTTGATTTTTTAAAAGACCCTAAGAAGTTCACTCGATTGGGTGGACGGATTCCAAAAGGCGTTTTGATGGTTGGATCACCAGGAACGGGAAAAACCCTTCTTGCAAGGGCTGTGGCCGGAGAGGCGAATGTGCCCTTCTTCACCATTTCTGGATCTGACTTTGTGGAGATGTTTGTTGGGGTTGGAGCCTCGCGAGTGAGAGACCTTTTTGAGCAAGGAAAAAAGAACGCGCCTTGTTTGATTTTTATTGATGAGATTGATGCGGTTGGAAGACACCGTGGAGCCGGCATGGGTGGCGGTCACGACGAAAGAGAGCAGACTCTGAATCAGCTCCTCGTAGAGATGGATGGATTTGAAAGCAATGAGGGTGTCATTCTGATCGCGGCAACAAACCGTCCCGACGTGTTAGATCCAGCGCTGCTCCGCCCAGGTCGGTTTGATCGGCGCGTGGTTGTTAACAAGCCTGATCTAAAAGGAAGAGAGCAAATTTTAAAAGTTCATGCCAAGAAAACTCCTCTGGCCAGCGATGTGGAGTTAGAGAGAATTGCTCGGGGCACACCAGGCTTTTCTGGGGCGGACCTAGAGAATTTGGTGAATGAAGCCGCTCTTCAAGCTGCTCGCTCGAACAAATCCAAAGTGGAGATGGAAGACTTTGAGATGGCAAAAGACAAAGTCATCATGGGCTCTGAGAGAAAGTCCATGGCCATCAGTGACAAAGACAAAAAGATCACAGCCTATCACGAAGCAGGTCATGCCATTGTGGGCCGGAGCATTGCCGGGCTGGATCCCATTCATAAGGTCACCATCATTCCTCGAGGCATGGCGCTGGGCTTGACTCAAACTCTTCCAGAGGAAGATCAGGTCAATTTATCTAAAAGCAAAGCGACGAACATGATTGCTTTTCTTTTTGGTGGTCGAGCTGCTGAGGAGCTGATTTTTGAAGACTTCACCACCGGGGCTGGGAACGACATCGAAAGAGCGACTGAATTGGCCCGAAGAATGGTTTGTGAATGGGGAATGAGCGAGAAGCTCGGTCCCTTGTCCTATGAGAAGCGGGAGGGTCCGGTTTTCTTAGGCATGCAAGGCTCCACTCAGAAAGACTATTCCGACTCAAAAGCGCAAGAGATTGATGCGGAGATTTTTTCTTTGGTCACTGGTGGGCATCAGCGCGCCTTAAAGATTCTTAAAGAGAACGAGCAGGTTCTTCACAATATGGCGGAAGCTCTTTTAGAGTGGGAAACTATAGATGCTGAAGACGTTCAAATGCTTGTGGATGGCAAGAGTCTTGCTGAATTAAGACAGGCTCGCGGCGAAAGACTTGAAGCTCAAAACGTTGAGAGAATGAAATCCAGGGAAGAAGATCGTCAGAAGTCGAAAGCCGAGGCGAAAGCTAAGGGAGACGGCGGCAGTGGCGGCGGAAAAGATCCAGTTGGAAACCCGGGACCTGTGACCGCATAGACGAAAGCAAAATTGAATATGATGACCTATTTTAATCACTGGTGGTCCATGCTCGGTCAGATCCGTCCTCAGGATCTGGTCGATTTATTTTTGGTTTGGATTGTCGTTTATCAAGTGCTTTTGTTGATTCGCCGGTCTGGTGCTGTTCAGATTTTGGCAGGTCTCGGCGTGATGGCTGTTGCTTACATGCTGAGTATTTGGTTTGAGCTGGTCACCTTCAATCTTTTGCTCGAAAAGTTTTTCTCCAATCTTTTCTTGATCGTTGTGATTCTATTTCAAGGTGAAATCCGCCGGGCGTTGGCACAAATTGGAAGCAGCTCTTTTTTTTCAAACACTTCGCGCATTGAAGAGGCTCAACTGGTGGATGAACTTTCGAAAGCTTTGGTGGCTTGCGCTCAGCGTGGATTTGGAGCCCTCGTGGTGATCGAGAATGAAATCAGCCTGGATTACTTTTTAGAGGAAGGTGTTCCCATACGCGGGGAGATCAGTTCGGATTTGATTCAGTCCATCTTTCATCCAGAAAGCCCTCTTCATGATGGGGCTATATTGATTCAGAACGGGAAAATTGAGTCGGCGGGCTGCTTTTTGCCTCTCAGTAAAAACACGGCTTTAGATAAGAACTTAGGAACACGTCATCGCGCAGCCATCGGTCTAACGGAAGAAACAGATGCCTCTGTTTTTGTTGTGAGTGAAGAGCAATTGGCAGTGAGCTGGGCCCATGGGGGTGTTCTCTCTTCCCATATGGATCATGCAGATGTTCGCCAGGCCCTTTTTAATTTATTTGGAAAGCGTCAGGGCGGAAGAGGTCAAAAAACTCAAGAAGGATCTTCAGGAGCTCAAGGATGAAGTTTTTTTCGGAAAATTTGAGTTTTAAGTTGATTGCTTTTGCAGTCGCGTTTGTTCTTTGGATGTCGATGATTGGCAGCAAAGATTCAGCCTTAACAAAGGGCTATCAGCTGCAGGTGCTACTTCCAGCAAACACGGAGCTGGCCCATCCTATTCCCGACTTGGTTCGGGTTGAGATCAGCGGTCCTCGAGTGTCACTGAAGAAATTGGGTCAAAATGTGAGTGTTTACACTGTGGACCTTTCAAGTGAGCCCTTGGGTCAAGTCACGGTTCAACTTTCCCCTGAAGGGGTGAGCTTGCCCATTGGAACAAAAGTGATTTCAGTCGATCCGAAGGAATTTATTGCCGTGATTCAAAAGATCAAGAAGCCATCGAGTGAGGAAGAGTGATGAAGCTATTTGGAACAGACGGGATTCGAGGAACAGCCAACATTCACCCCATGACCCCGGACGTGGTGATGAAGGTGGGGCAAGCCTTGGGCTATCTCTTAAGACTTCAGCCTTCTAGAAAAGGGGATCGAAGGATGGTCTTGATTGGGAAGGACACCAGACTCTCTGGCTATATGCTTGAGCAAGCTTTGAGCAGCGGTTTAAATTCAATGGGTGTGGGTGTTCAATTGACGGGCCCACTTCCAACACCAGGAATTGGTTTTCTCGCTCGCAATATGCGAGTGGATGCGGGTGTCATTATTTCGGCTTCCCACAATGCCTACGGAGACAACGGAATTAAAATTTTTGGCTCGGATGGCTTCAAGATTTCTGCTGAGATGGAGAGACAGATTGAGAGTCTTGTTGCTGGCGATGAGCTTTCCCTTCATTTGGCCGACTCCGATGAAATTGGTCGAACGCGAAGAATCGATGACGCCGCTGGCAGATACATTGTTTTCGCAAAAAATAGTTTCCCACTTCTTTCTGACTTGGAAAATTTGAGAATTGTTTTGGATTGTGCGAATGGAGCGGCTTACAAAGTGGCTCCGGCGATCTTCTCCGAGTTGGGCGCTGAAGTTGTGGTTTTAGGAAACGCTCCAAGTGGTTACAATATCAATGATAAATCCGGCGCGCTTTATCCAGCGAGAACTCAAGATGCGGTTTTAAAATATCGAGCCGACGTGGGAATCAGTTTGGATGGGGATGCGGACCGGGTGATCATGGTTGATGAAAAGGGAGAGATCCTTAACGGCGATCACATTTTAGCGATCTGTGCGATCTTTTTGAAAAACAGTGGTCGCCTGAAATCTGATAAAGTGGTCGCGACTCAAATGAGCAATGTGGGCTTCGATTTAGCGATGAAAGCTCATGGAATCTCTGTTGTAAGAACCGATGTGGGTGACAAGTACGTTGTTGAGGCCATGAGAGCCGAAAACTTGGTTCTCGGTGGTGAGCAGTCCGGGCATATCATCCATCTTGACCACGCCACCACCGGAGATGGGTGTGTAGCGGCCTTAAATGTATTGTCGGTGATGAGAGAAACCAAAAAACCTCTCAGTGAACTGAGAAAAATCATGACGGATGTTCCTCAAGTGCTGATCAACACAAAAGTGTCGAAGCGGGTGGATCTGACTCAAGTTCCCGGTTTTCAAGATAAGATCTCAGAAATCGAGGCCCAGTTGAATGGCACGGGACGAGTCTTCGTTCGAATGTCCGGAACCGAGCCTGTGGTTCGAATTTTGGTTGAAGGCCCGGATGAGAGAAGGATCTCTTCTCTCGCAGGCGACATCGCTGAGTTCCTGCAAAAACATGTTTCATGACAAAGCATCTAAAGGCTCTTTCTGAACTGGATGATTGGATCTCGGCTCATAAGGACCACTTTTTAAAGCCAAATTTGATTCTTCTTTTTGGAGAAATGGGAGCGGGCAAAACCACTCTTGTCTCTCATATTGTTGGGAGCTTGGGCGGAGAGAAGGGGCAAGTTTCCTCTCCGACCTTTTCGCTTCATCATCTCTATAAGACACCGAAGCTGGATGTGGACCATATGGATCTTTATCGACTGGAGTCAGAGGAAGATCTTCATTCCTCAGGATTCTTTGATGTGGTGAGTTCTCATCAGAATCTCATTTTTATTGAGTGGGCCAGTCGAATTGAGAGGAACTTTTTTTTACAATTAAATAGACCAGTGTATTCTATCGAAATCAAAAAAGGCACAAGCCTTGAAGAACGAGAGATTGATTTTCACCGGCTCGGTGAACACCTTTAAATTCATTCCAATTCCAAAAAATAATTTTCTTTTTCTCATTTCCTTTTGAGCTTCCTCCCTCAAGCGTGACGCGCTTTTAAGGCCTTCAGGCCTTAAAATGAGGGTGAAGGCATGGAGCCTGGGAGCTCAAAAGGAAATGAGAAAAAGAAAATTATTTTTTGGAATTGGAATGAATCGGGCTAGGCCGCTTTGCTAGAAACTTTTGGCCAGAAGCCTTTGAATTCGTCGAGCAGGCTCTCTGCTGTTGGAAGTTCCTCAGAAGCCTCCTCTCCCTTGAAGCCAAAAAAGACGAGAAGAATTTCCTGATCCCCTTCGACGGTTGAGAGAGCGGTCACTGACGGTGGATAGTCTGGCTGATTCCAGATTTGAAAGAATTGGTCATGGATTTCATTTTTCACCGCAAATCCAAAGTAAGGTTTTTTTGTTCGGTGAGTGATTCGAAATAAACTGGGGCGAGTGAGGTCAAGCTGGGGGCCTGAGGCCATAGCTTGTCCATCCTTCCAAAACAGTTGAACCATATTTGAATCTTTTTTCAGCAGAGCGCAGTGCTTGAAATGGGTTTGAGTTTTCACCCAAAAAGAATTGAGGTCCGGATCAGCTTCTGACGAGATTGAAGGTCTTTGAGAAGGAGCTGGTTTTTCAAAAGTCTGAGAGGACGTTTCTTCATTGGGGGTTTGAAGATTGAGGTCTCCACCAGGAAAGCTTAAACCTTCGGGAGCCTCCTGTGACTTAGCAGACTTGAGATGTCTTTCATTGAGCTGGATCCCAACGGGAGCCTCTTCAGAAGGAGGAGCCACAAAGGATCCAAGTCCAAGCCCCTCGGGCGCATGGTCAGGAAGTTTTGGCGGAGAGTCTGACTTTAAGTTCAGAACAAGCCCTTGAGGCATTTCTGACTCAACTTCTTCCGCTTTCTCTAAGGGGACGTCTTCTTCCGATGGAGAGCTCATTTCGGGTTCAAGGGCAAAAGGTTGGATCTCGGCTGCAATGGAATCTTCTGAATCCTCTTGAGCTGTGCCAGCTGAGATCTGCTCGTAGAAGGACATTAAATCTTTTGGGTGAGCGAGAACGTAGATAAAGTTTTCTTCCGGATCTGGAGGAGGAACCACGCAGCCCATGTAGGTCAGATTTTCCCAAGTTCCCAGGGGAACCATCCAGGGAGTTGAGTCTAACAGGTCCGGATCCACAGGTGAGCTTTGTGTATTTGAAAAATACTCATGGCGAAGCTTGGGAAGCTGATAGTGTTTCATTGCCCAATGGGCGTAAACTTCGAAGGGGATTTTTTCCTCAAGCAAGCACCAGATCAAGAAGGGGACTTCAGGAGGGGCCTCCGCCTGCCATTCAAGCAATTGCTCTTTTGAAATTTCTAAAGGGATTTCCCAGGGGTTTAATTCATCCATCTCACTGAAAAATCGGAAGAATTCGCTTCAAACTTAATTTTTTTAAAGGCTCTTCTACCTTTTCGTCCAGGATTTTTTATGCTACAAGTCATGGTCCATGAGCCCATATCAATCTCAAAGCCACAGGGCCTACTTTGATCACAATGCCACCACTCCGGTGGATCCCTTGATTTTGGAAAAATTAGGGTCCTGGGCCATGGCCTTTGGAAACCCCAGCTCCATCCACGCCGATGGTCGAGCTCCAAAATCCCTTTTAAGAGAGGCGAGGAAGTCGATTGCAAAGTTCTTAAAAGTGGAACCTTTGGAGTTGGTCTTCACATCAGGTGGCTCTGAATCCAATAATCTCGTTTTGCAGGGCCTTTTCAAAATGATCAAAACCGGACAGGGCTGGAATGGTTCCCATCAAAGCTCACGAAACCAGCTGATTGTCTCAGCCGTTGAGCATCCAAGCGTTTTAAAAACAGCTCAATTTTTAGAGCGCTCGGGCGTCCAAGTGGATGTGGTTCCAGTGAGCAAAGAGGGATTTTTAGATTTAGAGGTCTATCAATCACTCCTTTCTGAGAAGACCGCATTGGTTTCCATCATGTATGCAAATAATGAAACCGGTTGTGTGTTTCCAATTAAAGATCTGGCAAAAATGGCTCATCAAGTGGGAGGACTTTTTCATTGTGATGCCGTTCAAAGTCTTGGGAAGTCCCTTGTGGATTTGAAAGACTGGGATGTGGATTTTGCCAGTGTCTCCGGACATAAATTCTATGCTCTAAAGGGCATTGGCTTGGCATACATTAAAAAGGGGCGCTCCCTTGAAAGCCTTATTTTTGGGGGCGGTCAGGAGAGAGGTCGTCGGGCAGGGACAGAGAATTTAATAGGAATTGCAAGTCTCGGTCTTCGCTGTGAGAATCCTGTCACTCAGGAGGATCTTCAGTTTCTCAAAGATCTGCGAGACACTTTCGAAGCCTGTGTTGAGAAAGAGATTTCAGGCGTTCAAGTGGTTGGTCGAGAAAGTGCACGGGTTCCAAACACCTCCATGCTTATTTTAGAAGACGTGGATGGGGAAACCTTGTTAATGAATTTGGATGTGGAGGGCTACTCTGTCAGCACGGGAGCGGCCTGCAGTGCCGGAAATCCAGAACCTTCCCCAGGACTTCTCGCCATGGGTTTTTCAAGGGAGGAAGCTCAAAGCTCTTTGCGAGTGAGTTTTGGGAGGGGGAACACTCTCGTTGAAGTTGAGAATTTTGTGGCTTCGTTGAAATTGATTGTTGAGAGACTAAGGAATTTAAAAAGAGAAGAAAGACAAAATTATGGGTCTTAATCAGAAAAAACCAAGAGTGCTGGTGGCTATGAGTGGTGGAGTGGACAGCTCCGTCGCCGCAGCCTTGCTCGTCGAACAAGGCTACGAAGTCATTGGGGCCACCATGCAGGTCTGGGACTATTCGGCAGATTCTTGTGACATTGAAGAAGGTCATGGAACTTGCTGCTCAAGCACAGATGTGGACGACGCTCGAGCGGTTTGTGATGTTTTGGGTATTCCATTCTATGTGATCAATTGTGAAGAGAAGTTCCAAGCCTACGTGATCGACGAATTTGTGGGTTCTTATCTTGAAGGCCGAACCCCAATCCCTTGTGTCAACTGCAACACCTATCTGAAGTTCGATCATCTCTTTAAAAAGATGCGCGAGCTTCAATGCGACTATGTGGCGACAGGACATTATGCTCAGATCTCAGAATCTGAAAATGGACCCCAGATTGTCTCCAGCGAAGACAGTTGGAAGGATCAAACCTACTTTTTGTTCACACTCAAGCCTGAGCTTTTAAAGCACATCTTGTTCCCCGTGGGTCACTTGCAAAAGCCAGAGCTTCGAAAAATGGCGGAGGTGAGGGGCCTTCCTGTTGCAAATAAAAAAGACTCGGTTGGAATTTGTTTTATCGGAGATAAGGGGCATAAGAAGTTTATCGAAGAGCAGGTCGCAAAAGATCTTTTAACTCCGGGAAGGCTTCTGCAATATCCGACGGGTGAAGTTTTAGGAAAGCATGATGGCTTTCATCAGTTCACCATTGGTCAGAGAAAGGGATTGGGTATTGCCACAGGGGAGCCGATTTATGTTGTCAAAATTGATCCCTCTTCTGGGGATGTTTGGCTGGGTGAGGAAAAGCACCTTTACTCGAGTCGCTTGAGTCTCTCTCGAAACAATTGGATGAACCCTGTCAAGGAAGGCGATGAGTTCCGAGTGAAGATTCGCTTTCAGCAAAAAGGGGCTCCGGCAAAGGTTTCCAAAGTGGAAGAGGATTTGGTTGAAATTGAGTTTGATGAGCCTCAAAGAGCTGTGACCAAAGGGCAAGCGGCCGTTTTTTATAAGGGTTCCCAATTGGTCGGTGGTGGATGGATCAATTAAGTACGGACCGATCCTATCAGATTCAAACCTATGGATGTAAGGTCAACACTTACGACTCAGGTCTTCTCGAAAAACGATTCGAAGCTGCAGGGTATAGCAAAGGTAAGAATCCAAACGTCTATATTCTAAACACCTGTGCCGTCACGGAGGCGGCGACGAAAGAAGCTGCTAAACAGGCCAGGAAAATAAAATCAAAAAATCCATTTGGAATGGTTGTTGTCACCGGATGCGGGGCTCAGGTCGACACAGAAGTTTTTGAAAAGATGCCTGCAGTGGACCTTGTCGTTGCAAATTCTCACAAGGGGCAGCTCGAGAGTCTCATTGACGACTTTTATAAGGGAAAGCTCGAGTCGAAGGTTTTTAAGTCCAATATTTTTAAAAAAGAGGATTTGGAAGCGGGAGGAGGCCTTGAGTCCTCTCATTCGCGAGCCTTTTTAAAGATTCAAGATGGCTGCAATAGTTTTTGCACTTTTTGTGTGATTCCCTTCGCCCGCGGCAAAAGTCGAAGTGTGCCGGTTCGCGATTTGGTTCAAAGAGTGAACGATCTCTACCGCCAAGGATTCAGGGAAGTGGTGATCACTGGAGTTCATATTGGGGACTATGAAGATGAGGGGCTTTTGCTTGAAGGTCTTGTAGAAAAGCTTCTTGAGAAGACTCAAATGCCCCGATTTAGAATCTCGAGCCTAGAGCCCATTGAGCTTTCAGATCGTCTATTAGATTTGTACAAAAATAATGACCGCCTTTGTCCTCACTTTCATATGAGCATTCAACACTTAAACTCTCGGGTGCTTGGTGCGATGAAGCGAAAGTATGGAATGGAAGAGGTTCTCTCGGCCTTCTCTCGAATAGAAAAGGCACTGCCTCAAGCTTATGTAGGTATGGATCTTATTGTCGGTTTTCCCGGGGAGACAGATCAAGAGTTTGAAGAGGCTCTTCAGGCCTTAGAGTCCTCTTATTGGAGTCGCATTCATGTTTTCTCTTACTCTAAAAGACCGGGGACCTATGCCGCTCGACTGGAGGATCAGGTCTCAGAAGTTGTGAAGAAGGAGCGGGCCAGACGAATGAGAACTCTCAGTCAGGAGCGAATTTACTCGATGGCTGAGGGCCACCTTGGAAAAGTGAAACTGGGCTTGCCGCTCAAGTCAAAGGTGGGCCAAGCTCAAAGGATTCTCACCAGAGACTATTGGACCGTTGAGGTCCCTGATCTTAGTGGCAATGGAGAAATGGGGTCGATGGCAAAGGGCCCTGGAGATGGAGAGTTGAGAGTAAAAATCACAGGGATTTCTTCTGATCGCCGTCCTGGATTAGATCCTGTCTTCCTCGGTCAGCTGGGTGTTGACGCAACGCCTTAGAGCTGCTACGAACGTTCCTGAAATAAATTTTTAAGCTTCTTTGATGAGAAAGCTTTTGTTGGCGAAATGCCAGGATAACCTTATGACACCTGATTTGACTCGGCTCTTTGAAGAGCTTCCCGAAGAATTTAAAAACTCCTCTGAATACAAGAGCGCTCTAAGACATAAAAGTTACTTTTATGAAAGTGACGATCTTGGTCCTCACAATGAGCGCTTGGAGTTTTTAGGAGACGCGGCCTTGGACCTCATCGTTGCTCGCAACCTGTTCTTGAATTTTCCAGATCAAGATGAAGGCTTTCTCACAAAGGCGAAGTCCAACCTTGTGAACACTAAAGTTCTTGCTGAAAAAGCGAAAGCATTAAAGCTTGAAGAAAAAATTCTTTTGGGACGAAGTGAAAAATCAGATTGCTCTCCTCGGGTTCTGGCCTCTTGCCTAGAGGCCTTGATTGGGGCCATTTACTTGGTATTAGGTGAAAAGGTCTTGGCGAATTTTGTTTCAGCGCTTTTTGTCGAAGAGATGAAGTCCAGTGAATCCCTAATGCTCTCCAGTTCGGATTGGAAGTCGAAGCTTCAAGAGGAGCTGCAGAAAGATTTTAGACAAACTCCCAGCTATGAGCTGGTCGCGAGCGAAGGGCCTGACCACTTAAAAACCTTTCAAGTAAAGGTCCACTTTCAAGAGCAAGTGCTTGGATTTGGTCAGGGATTAAGCATTAAGGAAGCCGAGCAAGCCGCAGCCAAAGAGGCTTTTGAGAAATTCGATTTTGCTCAATTAAAAAAGGAAATGTCATGACAGAGAATTATAAAGCAGGATTTGTCGGATTGATTGGACTTCCGAATTCTGGGAAAAGCACACTGATGAACTCTCTCGTGGGAGAGAAGGTTTCGATTGTTTCAGATAAGCCTCAAACCACCAGAAGAAGACAGCTGGGCTTGGTTTCGAAGCCCGAGTATCAGGCGGTTGTTGTGGATGCTCCAGGATTGGTCTCTTCAAAGAAGGGTCTCCATGAGTTTCTCCATCAGGAAGCTCTTGATGTGATCAAGGCCTCTGATGCCTTGATCTGCGTGCTCAATATCGACGAGAAAGACCCTAAGAAATTGCTTCAAATTGTTGAGCTCGCTGAGACTTCAAACAAGCCTTGGATGGTTGTGATTCATAAAACCGACCTTCCCTTTCTTCATCGCCCGCAGATCTTAAGAAGTGATTTGGAAGCCAAGGGCGTTCCTGTTGTCACAGGCTCATCAGCGACGAAGGCTGAGCAAGAGGCCCTTAACGAAAAGATCATGGAGGTGCTTCCCACACTTCTTCCAAACTCACCAGCACCATTGTTTTTAGAAGATCTCTACACGCCGTCCACATTGCGCGAGCTCTCTGTTGAAATCATTCGGGAGAAGTGTTTTGAGGCCATCCATCAAGAAATTCCATTTGGCATCGCTGTGAGACTACTGATCTTTGACGAGAGCAATCCGGATTTGACCCGAATCTACTGCGAAATCCTTGTGGCGAAGGAAAATCACGTCTCTATCGTGGTTGGAAAAAAGGCTCAGCTCATTAAAGAGATTGGCATGAAGTCGAGAAAAGAAATTCAGAAGCTTATTGGAAACAAAGTCTTTCTAGACTTGAAAGTCAGTGCTTATAGAAACTGGGATAAAAGCTCCCATGTGATGAAGGAGTTAGGCTATGTCCAGCAACCTCAGGCTTAAGCTTCCACGAGTGGCTTTGGTTGGAAGACCGAATGTGGGAAAGTCTTCCTTGTTTAATAAATTAACGAGGTCCCGTCATGCCATGGTTAAAAATGAGCCTGGAGTGACTCGAGATCTTTTGGTGGAGTCCGCCGACTGGTGGGGAAAAGGTTTTGAAGTTGTCGATACGGGCGGACTGACCGATCGTAAAGACGAGATCTCTCAATTGATTAAAGAGCGGGTGTCGGCCTATCTAAAGACAGTCGATCTTATTGTCTTTATCGTTGATGGAAGAGAGGGCCTAACCGCTGAAGACCAGCAGGTTTTTAAGCAAGTCAATGAGGTGGATCGCCCCTACATTGTTGTGGTGAACAAATGTGATCGAAGTTATGAATCTGAAAAGTATTTGACGGACTTTTACAGTTGGGGAGTGGATTTGATTCCAGCCTCCTTCGAGACGAATTTTAATATCGATCGTATTGTTGAGTGGATTCTTTCCTATTCCGGTCAGCTGAAGGAAGAGGCTGTCGAAGGGTTTCGACTCAGCTTGGTTGGAAAGCCAAATGCAGGGAAAAGCTCGCTTGCGAATTTGCTTTTGGGCGAGAACCGAATGTTGGTCTCAACGATTGCAGGGACCACTGTTGACAGTGTGGAGGAGCCTTTCGAATTTGATGGAAAAACCTATCTGCTTTCCGACACGGCGGGATTGAGAAAGGCTGGAAAGCGCTCCAGTGAGCTTGAAACCCTAGGCACCTATAAGACCCGGGATGCCGTCGGTCGAAGTGAGTTGGTTTTGCTGGTGGTGGATGCTCAAGTAGGACTCTCCGCTCAGGATGCTCGGATCGTTGAAAACTGTTTGGAGCGTCACAAGGCTTTAATCCTTGTGATTAATAAAATGGATTTAGCAACAGCCAATAATAAAGAGTACAAAGCTTGGTTTAAGGCTCACTTAGACAAAGAATTTCACTTTTTTAGATCGATCCCTTATGTGTTTGTCAGTGCAAAGACAGGTTTTGGGATCAATGCCCTCTTCGATAAGGTGGAAGAGGTTAGAGGAAAGCTTGGAACTCGAATCACCACATCTAAGCTCAATAAGTTTTTTACAGATGTGATTAAAAAGGCTCCCTCTCCAGTTTGGGGGACGGAGAACGTGAAGTTCTATTACCTGGTGCAAACCAAACAAAAGCCGCCAAGCTTTATCGCCTTTGCGAATCAGCCCAAAGGAGTGACGACCTCCTATAGAAGATTTTTGATCAACCAGATTCAAAAAGAGTTTAATTTGGAGGGCATTCCTATACGCATCTTCATTATGCCGAAGGGCCTGAAGTCGAAGGCCCCTCGTAAGAAAAGGATCTATGAAGATGATAGGGAAGAGTCCCACTTAGATGACGTGGAGCATGAGCTTTCGCTTTCAGATGAATCTTTTGACCTCTCTGAGATCGACGAGCTCGATCTTGAGCGGCTTGATCTGGATGATGAGGTCGAAGCCATGGAATATGATTTAAGTGACCACGAAGAAAGTGGGTCTGGATCGATGGAAGCGGATCCACGCTAATAAGGTTGAAGAGAATAGATTGAACGAGAGGGCCTTAGATAGAGCCCTCTCCTCAAGATGGAGCTTTAAGGAATTGAGTCGATATTCGGCCCGCGAGACAGGGTCGCCGACCAGTTGGCCACAAGAAAGGATTTGAATTGCCACCTCAGCAGAAAGCCCCAGTGTGGGGAACTCGTCTTGGTTTTTATTTAGCCGCTGTGGGATCGGCTTTTGGTCTTGGAAATCTTTGGAGATTTCCTTATGTGGCTGCAGAAAATGGCGGAGGCGCCTTTGTTCTTCTCTATTTAGCTTCAGCCTTCCTCATTGGTCTTCCATTTTTGATTGCCGAGCTTCTTTTGGGAAAGCTCTCTCGAAGCTCACTTTTTCCAGCCACACTAAAGATGGTGGGCGAGCGGCACATTGTTCGAAGTCTAACTAATAGCGGCGAATCCAGCGGACCCATTGAGCGAACTTCCTTTAAGGGTCTTGCTTGGGCCTCATTGATTTTAAATCTTTTGGTGCTGTCTTATTACGCCGTCATTAGTGGCTGGGTTTTGCATTTTCTTATTCGTATTTTGATCGGGCTTCTTGGGTTTAGCACCTTTCATGGAGATCAAAGTTTACAGGCCTTGATGACCCACGGTTGGCTTCAGGTTTTGCTGACAGGTCTCCACTTGATCGTGATTGGAGTGATCGTCGCCCGAGATTTAGAGCACGGACTTGAGAAGTGGGTTGGCTATGCCATGCCGGTCTTTGCACTTCTTCTTGGGCTGTTGGTTTACAAATCTCTTACTCTTCCGTCTTCGGCAGAAGCGATGAGGTTTTTTCTTTACCCAGACTTTTCTAAACTTTCTGTCTCCTCTCCGGCTCAAGCGATTGGTCATGTGTTCTTTACATTGAGTATCGGCTTTGGGACCATGGTCACTTTTGGAAGTTACCTAAGGGATGAGTCTTACTTGCCTTTGGCAGGCCTTCGTGTGGCCACCTTGGACTCGGTGATCTCTGTTCTGGCGGGGATTTTAATTTTCCCATTGATCTTAATGGGGGATACAAAAGTCATCGGTCCAGATCTATTCTTTAAAACCGTTCCAGATTTGTTCGGGTCCATGGGCGGAGGACTTATTTTTGGTGCCGGATTTTTTCTGTGTCTTTATTTGGCCTCATTGGGAGCGAGCATTGGATTGTTAGAAACTTTGGTGGCCAATTTAAGGGAGACCAGGCGGATTCCAAGAAGAAAAGGAGCCATTGGGATCACCCTCTTGTGCCTTGTTGTGTCTTTGCTCCCAGCACTCAGTAGCAATATGCTCAGTTTCGTTCGTATTGGCAAATTTGGTCTGCTCGAGTTTTGGGATGTTCTTTTGATCAATTGGGCTTTGCCTATGATTGCCCTTTTGATCTCTCAAATGGTCAGCTGGAAGTTAAGACAGGATCTGGTTGCAAAGGAATTTTCTCAGACACTCACCGGGTCTTCGGTTCAGCTCTACAGTCATTGGATTTTTGTTTTGAGGTATGTGGCGAGTCCAATCATTATCTTTGCCCTTGCTCTTCAAGCCTGGGCTTTGTTTTAATTCCGATCGGAACGGTTGGATGTGTTTCTAGGTCTGCCTCTGCAGTAAATAGGTCTTTCATCTAAAATTTAGTGTCTCAATTCATGTCGTTCCAGGCTCTTGTTGGAATATCTGGTGTCTTTCAATTTCATTCGAAGATTTCCGATATAGAACTCATATTCACCAAAGTTTTGACGGTGAATAGAATTTAGTCGCTCAAATGAATCAGAGGTCCTCATATAAGGTCCTTAGATTGCAACTGTTGAGCATTAACGAATGATCGTTCTGGGGGGTCGGAATGAGCGGACTCAAGAAGCTTATAATGTTTGTGGCTGTCGGTTTATCGACCATACTCCTTTTTCAGAATTGTGGGGGAGGTTTAGAATCCATGGGCGGTGACGCTTTGAGCGTCTCGAACTTTTCTTCCTCGCTGAGGCTGGCTGGGGTGGATCAGCTCTCTCAGCTTCCTTTGAAAAAATCAGATTGCTCGGAATTGAACGGCAAATCTGGAGTTCGTTCCGATCAGTCCGGAACCATACAATCCTGTATCAATCGATCCGTCGGCTCAACTTTAGAGTTGCCTCCTGGAATTTACTTCGTGAATGGGCCCATTTATATCAATTCTAATTCAGCGATCATTACAAAAGGAAAGAGTATAGATTCGGACTCCTGTTCAGCCAACGACAGCAGTTGCTTTCAGATTCGAGCCCTGCCAACGGCGGCGGTTTCTGGACGCTCTGGACTCATGAGAATCGAAGGCTCTCAAATTGTCATTTCTCATATCATTGTCGACGGAAATCGGTCTGAGCGCCTAAACAGTGCTGCGGCAAGAGAGTGTCAAGCGGGTGAGAATTTCAAAGGGTTTACTTCGACGGCTCTTGTGGATGGTTTTCTTTTTAAAAACAACGTTCTTAAAAATGCCCTTTGCGGGACCGCCTTGGAGTTGCATTCAGGGACGGTGAATGCTCACTTCTTAAAGAATAAGATTCTAGATGGCGGTGATAACTTGGTGCATATGCACTGGGCCGATGGTTTGACAATCCATGACGCCGTCAATTCAACTTTTTCAGAGAACACCTTTGTCGACAATACAGATGTTCAGTTGGTCTTTGGTGGATGCCAAGGCTGTGTGATCGCTAGCAACACCTTCTCTCACACCACTTCTCCAAACAAATCGGCCTTTGCCGAGCTGATGATTCATGCTTGGCCGGGAGGCTCAGGGGATTTTACCAATTCAACGGCGTTTAACAATTCTATCGACTGCGGCCTAGGAAAGAGATGTGGGTTTGGAATCATTGTGGGCGGAGACAATTGGTATCCTGGGACCAAGGCCTTCGGAATAAATATTCAAAACAATTCGATTAAAAATGCGATGATTGGGCTTTCTGTTGATGACGCCACCGGCGGGGTGCATATTGTAGGCAACAACTTTGATGAGGGGACAGATGGAGAATTCCAATGTCACCAAAACAAATCCATCAAAAAAAGAACCTCTGTTTACAACATTTCTCCGGGGTCGATGAAGTATTTAACTCCTGAGTCTCGAGCCGAATATGATCAGCTTTTGACTCAAAGAGGAGCGGACGCCGTCACAAGCCGAGACTTAGACGGTTGTATTCCTCAAACGGGACTGTTTAATGCAAAGCCATTTCCGATGGATCGCGTGATCACGGGGTTTGGAGTCTCCAATCCAAATACGCCGACTCAACCTCCCATTCCGCCAGTCCCTCCAACGAGTGGTGGCTCCTCTGGAAGCACAGGAGGTGGCGCACCTGTCGCCAACACCTCTCATTTTGCGATTGTAATATCCCTCTATCAGACCGTGTTGGGTCGAAGTCATTCTGACACGGTTGCCGACCAAGAGGGCTTAAGCTATTGGGCCAGCCGATTGGCCAGTGGAATGTCCGTCTCCGAGCTGACCAATCAACTGAAAGGGAGCGATGAGTAC
>Ga0100403_1001747_pt1 | contig 18776 bp, 19 predicted proteins | sample CryGeymet201501t_FD_83663 | JGI IMG/M metagenome (GOLD analysis project Ga0100403, IMG submission 83663) | Groundwater microbial communities from Crystal Geyser aquifers in Utah, USA - Crystal Geyser metaG 2015-01t | ecosystem: Environmental > Aquatic > Deep subsurface > Groundwater | place...
TAGGCGGCAGACTTGCATTTCAGAAACTGATGGAGCTTGCCGGCAACAGCCTTGCATCAGGCTCACCAGCAGCTCAGACCATCTTGAACTACGGAGTCCGACCAGCAATGGCCCTTGCCGGTTCCCTGCTCGGCTCCAGAGGAGCAACCAAGCTCTTCGGCTCCACACCACCAAAACCAAAAGTTGATCCAGTCAAACAACGCCAGCTCGAGCTCTACAGAAACCTGGCCCAGGCCAGCGGAAGGAGGGGCGCATGAACGGAGACTACATTGACTCTCTGATCGGCCTCTTGAAGAAGGAATCCGGTGACCGGGCCTCCAAGGTCAAGCCTCTGGTGGACATGCACGCTGAGTGCGAACAGCAAGTCTCTCAGGTTCTCAAGAAGGAAGCAGCTCAAACTAGCCAGTTCCAGGAACTCTACCGGTACCTGGGTTCAACCCTGCTGCGTCACTGAAAGGAAAAACATGACGACCAATCAGATGCTGAAGCAGGCGGCAGTTGCTCTCGAAAAGGTGCGGGATGAGAACCGCAAGCTTGCCGAGGAAAAAGCCGCCATGGCTGAGGAGCTTACTTCCCTCAAGCGAAAGGATGAGAGCCTGAAGCTTGCTCTCCAGATCGCTGAGAAGGATGGGCTCACGGACTACAAGGATTTCCTGGCGAAGGCTCAGGAGATCAACGACAGCGGCATGGACCTGGAGGTCATTTCCGCTGGAATCAAGTTCGCTGGGGCGAAGGACTTCTCGCTTGGCAAGGTTGCTACGGAGCATCCCAGTCAGGGCGGAGGTACGCCAGAAAGCGAGTTCATCGCATACCTGATGTCCGAGGACTGATCCCAGACCCTCGGTAACAAACCACTCACCCGAGAATCGATCGAAAGGAGACAACTCAAATGATTCGATTCGAAAAGGGCCTGGGCGATCACTACCGGATGGCGGTACCGCGGATCGGCACGATGACCCAGGCCGTGCAGGATTCCCTTTCCGAGGGCAGCTGGGTCCAGCTCACCCTCGACACGGTCACAGGCGAGATCGCCTTTGATCTGCTTCCGGCAGCCAAGGCTGACGCTGGTGACGCCTCGCTTGCCCCTGGCGTTTCTGCAGTCCCGCTCATCTCCAACCCGGCTACGCCCGAGCACTCGGGGCCGTTCGTTCCCATGGGCGTGGCAATCGGTGAGGCTGACATCCTATACACGGACCAGTTCAATTCGGACGCTGCACCCGCAGCAGGAGATCGGGTTTGCGCCAGCCGTCTTACCGTCGGTGGCGTGACAGTCCACGGTATCCGGACTTACAACCCGTCTGCCAACTCGGTCGGAGATGCCGAGGCCAAGGCCCTGAAGTGTGTCATCGGAACCGCCCTCGGCGTTAACCTCGTCGGAGAGCTCGCGATCTTCTGGAATGGCCGGTAAACGGCAACCTCCCGAACGATTCAACCAGAACCCAACGTAATCGAGAGGTCGAAAGGAGACCACTATGCTCGAGAGCTACACCCCGGCAGGGCTGAACGCCATGTTCCTCGACAAGATCGAGACTGGCGACTTCAAGAAGTTCGCCAGTGCCGGTGCCACGTACCTGAAGGGCAAGCTGCGTGAGGCGGCTTACTGCTTCCGGCTGCAGCCGCCGGTGCAGGTGACCAAGGAACAGCTGATACCAGCCAGGGATCACGAGGGTTTCACCCGTCTGATCGACATCGAGCCGGACACCCAGGCTGTCGTCCTGGACTTCCGGGCTCAGCCCAAGGGCCAGTGGGTCACGGCACGCAAGGCCGAGGTCGTCTTCTGGACGATTTCCTCCAAGCGCTTCCAGAAGACGGAGCAGGAGCTTCTCTCCTGGGAAATGCCGATCACCAAGGTCTTTGAGCTCATCACCGTCAAGGAGATGCAGACCCAGACTGACCGTTGCCACACCAAGCTCACGGAGGACGCAATCGTTGCCGAGATCCTGGCTGGCAGGCTCAACAAGAACATTGGTATCGCCGTGACGGCACAGGACCCGTTCCCGCTGAAGCGAGGTTTCCAGCGCCGGGCTGATCTGATTCGTCTCCTCGATACGATGGATGGGGATGCCCTCCCGGTGGGCGTGCTCCTGATGAGCAAGGTCATGTTCAATTCGTACAGTGCCCTGCCTGCCACGGAAGTCGGTTCGCCGGTTGCTTCTGAGGTCACGGTCGACGGGTATAGGTACAATGAGCTGATGGGTGTCAAGGTCGTGACCTCCATCAAGTCCGGTCCGAAGTACGACTGGCTGCTCTTCCCGAACGAGGTCTTCCTCTACACCGAGCCGGACTACCTGGGCCGGATCATGATCCTGAACAACGTCAAGTTCTGGATCAACAAGGAGGCTAACCTCGTGCAGTGGCAGTCCTGGTATGACCTGGGCATGCTTCTGGCGATGGGCCACGGCGTGTCTCGTCTCTGCTACTACAAGGCAGCGGACGACTACACTGACAAGACGAAGAACCCGGTTGCTCGGGCCCTGTTCGCCGTGGCGCGGCCAGGCCTCGGCATCAATGTGAGTGACCCTCGCAACATCCCGTTCACGACGTCGTTCTGATCCGATGAAGGAGTGCCGGGCCCCTGTTGTGACAAGCGGGGGCTCGGCTTACTAGAATGGACAACGTCAAGCAGCAAATGGTTGATCGTATCCGCCTGTACACTCGTGACCGGCGGGAGATGAACCGTCTCATCGGCAAGGAAGAATCAGAGGATGAGGAAATCGAACTTGCTTTGGACTTGAGTGTTGACCTATTCAATGACACCCCCCCGGTTACTCCAGGCCGGTATACTTTTCTAACAATTCCTTCTACTAGGCTGATCATTCACGGAGCAGTTATCGAACTGCTCACGATGGCCGGACTTGTTTTCTCCAGGAACGAGATCAAGTATAGTGACCAAGGTGTCACAGTTAGTGTGAACGACAAGGCTCCTGAGTATTCGAAATGGGCTGAAGGCCTTTACGCCAAGTACATGCAGACAGCCATTAAGCTCAAGGGAGCACTAAATCTGAGGGGATATCGTAGTGGTCTTCCAAGTGAGCTGAGCACATCTGATTGGTGGTACTGATCATGGACACCAATCAAAGCAGGCAGAGAATACGGAAGCAAAGACACTCTATAGGGCTCTGTACCCTGTGTGGGGAAAGGTCACCTGAACCCAGCAAAAAGAACTGTCGAAAGTGCTTGGACAAGTACGACACCACCAAGGCCCCGGCGTACCAAAGTCAGTTGAAGAAGCAAGGTGCCATAAGCTTGCAGCTCAAGCTTACAGCTTTCATGACGTACGGTGGACTACGTTGTGCTTGTTGTAGGGAGGACAAGTTCCTCTTCCTAACCCTTGACCACATCAATGGTGGTGGCAGCAAACATAGAGAAGCGGTCAAAGGCGCTGTATTCTGTTGGCTCAAACAGCACAACTACCCCCCTGGCTTTCAAGTCTTGTGTAGCAACTGCAACTGGGGGAAGTATGTCAACAACGGAATTTGCCCCCATCAGGGTACTCACCCAGATTCCGACCCACAGCAGCAAACCCGGCTTCAAAGGTACCTCAATAAGCTATGTACCCTCTGTGGGGAACAGCTACTAGGAAAAAGAAGGTGGAGAGCCTGTCAGCGGTGCCAAGCTGCTTCTGGGTCAGTAACACCTACTCCTACCATGAAACCAGCAGAGTTGCAGCGAGCAATAACAACACAACTGAAGCTAGCGGCCTTCAAGGCTTATGGGGGTGCCAGGTGTGTCTGTTGTAGAGAAGAGGAAGTTGCTTTCCTGGCTATAGACCATATCAACGGAGACGGGGGCAAACACCGAAAAGAAAGTGGCAGAGGATTTAAGATCTACCGTTGGCTAAAAAGAAACAACTACCCCCCAGGTTTCCAAGTCTTATGCTTCAACTGTAACTGGGGGAAACACGTGAACAATGGGGTCTGCCCACACAAGGCAGTAAAACCAGCAAGAGCTACGTTACTCCACAAGCTTGCTTCTGTATTTGGTACTCTGGATAGCAGTCTCTCCAGCGCCGTGCTAAGCTGAGGTCACAAAAAGATGAATTCTCTCTTGATTCTGAAGAAAGCCGCTCTCACTGAAGCTCTTTCTAATGCAATGGGTAAGGAAGCCTTCGCTGACTTCGTTGCCAACGCTGGTGTTCCTGCTGAAGTGCTACAGGAGATCAAGGAGGCAGCCGGCCCATTCAAATTTATTCAGGATCGTGGTGCTACTTTGGGTGCTGCCAGCATTGAGCACGAGCCACAGATTCAGAAAGCTGTTGCTACAATCAAGGGGATGCTTCCTGGTACGCCAGCTAGTGTCAGAGACGCAACCACTATTGCAACGTCCCCTGTTGCTAACATCCCTGGTGTAGCAGAGGCTGCAGGTGCCATTTCAGAGAAAGCACCAGGTGTCATCGCGGCAGTGGGTGACACAGTAGACAAGGCAAAGGGCCTTGGTGGAAGTGCTCTTGATGCCCTTCGGAACTTCAGCACCACCATCGACAGCAACGACCTTGGTGTTGGCGCTCTTGGTGGCCTCTTTGGGCAGATGGCGCATGGCGCTGTAGTCCCAGGTGCCGTGGGCGCCATGGCTGGTAACAAGCTCGGTCCCAAGGCCATGGAAATGCTTCTGTCCAATGCCAGTGTCTCTGGGCTTCTTTCTGAACCTATGAAACAGACTCTTCAAAGCTTGTCTGGTCCTATTGGTGCTACCACCCTTGGTTTCTTGGGATCCAAGGCAACGCACTCACTTTTTGGAGACGATGACGAAGAAGAAGACAAGAAGAAGCGCCGTGGCCGTGACGTTTTCGCTTCCGCTACGAAGAAGACCGCCAGCGCACCTATTGCTATCGACGTCCAAAGATTCGTACTCAAGTTGGCCAGCCTGCACCCGGCTCTGGCCCAGGAGGCCACCGAGCTCTTCGTGACCCTGGCAGATACGGTTCATGAGAGTTCCACAACTCAGACTGAAAAGACTGCTTCCAAGGAGCCTACTGAGGAACCGCCCAAGGAAGAGCAAAAAGAGGAGATCACAGCATGAACGCCGAAGAGCTCAAGACCACCCTGTCCGAACTGAAGGAGAAGCTCTCTCCTGGGGACCAGCAGAAATTCGCCGGAGTCCTTTCTGCTCTGACTGCCCCCCCTGCAGAACCAGAGGAGCCAATTTGGTTCCAAGATCCTGAGACTGTCAAGAAGGCTTACGAGAAGCTTGGTCCTGAAGGATTCCAGAAGCTGGCTATCGCCACCAAGACTGCCCTGGACAAGCAGGCAGAAGGCATGAAGATCGCTGGTGATGCAATCAGCTTCGGCAGGCTCCAGTGTCACGGCTTCATGGATGAGATGCTGAAAATCTGCTCTACACTCATCCAGAAGAGTCAGGATGAGAAAGACCCGCAGAACAAGTCAGCGCAGCTCGTCCTGTCCATTCTGGGCGGGGAGTAAGCGTGTGCTCGTCTTCGGAGAGATCAAGGTTACAGGCTACACCCCAGGCAGCTACGTCCTCTCGTGGGTAGTTGCTGCTGACCCCTCCATAGACGACATCTCCGATTACAGCTACCACGTTGAGAGGTCTCTATCTCCCGAGGGGCCGTTTGACCGGATTACTCCGGTTGATGGCCTTTCAAACATCTTCCTCTTTGAAGACACAAGCATTGGCTCCAGGAAGTGGATTCGCTGGTTCTACCGGATTGTTGCTATCTCAAACAAGGGGCGTCCTGATATTACCTCTTCAGTGGTAGAGGTTGAGTTCACTGCCCCAACCCAGATCGAGCTTTTTGCAGCTGAGATTCGCAGGAATCAGAACATCCTGCTACGCGGTGCGGGCATCACTCCAGGAACACTTGGAGTCCCGTGCCTCTTCTACATCCGAAAGAAGTTCGGCACACGTTGTCCCTGCTGGAGTGAAGTCCAGCAACAGGTCACGGATGACGCTCACCCTGTATGCTACGGAACTGGCTACACAGGCGGGTTCATGGACCCCATACTGGTCTTTGTAAACATGGGCCGGGGACTTGTAGAACAAACAGATCTTGACCCGCTGATGGAAAGTGAGCCCTCTGAAGGACGAGCCTGGACAACCAACTACCCAGAGATGACCTATGGAGACCTACTTGTTACCAAGGACGGGGTTCGGTTTGAGATTGTTCGAAAAGCCAGAACCATTCTTCGTGACATCACCTCCAGACAAATCTTGACCTTGAGTGAGCTCCCACAAAAGGATATCCGGTATCAGATCCCCCTTGACATCGAGCTGCTGGAGTCAGTTACCTGATGCCTGCCTCAAAAGCTGACAACTATGAATCTGGTCTTGCGTTCAACCAGCCGGGGGAGCTTGGTTCTGGGGGACCTAGGGGCGAGGGGGAAGGGTTTACAGGTGCTTTGGGCAACCGTAACAACCTTCCACCCAGCGACAAGGGTGTGGTTGACCTTCTTGATCGACTTACCAGAGAACGCAGCCCCTATACTCCGGAGGGGGTTGGAGCAGAGCCCAACCCTATTCGAGAAAGCCAGTCCAATGGTCGCGACAAGTGGCCTGATCCAGCCTCTCCTTTGGGCAAAGCTGCGGTGTTCAATGAGAACCTCCCGATTCAACCAGAGACTGACATATCAGGGTCTAGTAAGGATGACCTCCAGGACCCCAACTTCTTGCTTGGTCAAGCTTTTGGGGGTATGCCGCTTGCAGGTTCCAAGGAACGAGACGACCTGGGTAGAATGATGGACGAGCGTCTTCCTTCTATTGGAGAGCGTGGAGATTATCGTGAGCAGCTCGAGGCGTTCTTGAAGAATATGCCTTGGCTACACCGCGTGCCTGGTGTTCCTTCAGGTGTGAAGACAGCAGGTCCTCCAGGGGAGCCTATCGTTGAGGACCCGATTGACCCTGACAAGGTTCCAGCGCCTAATAGGGAACGGTCTTCAGCTTTTTTGGGGAAGATTCCAAGACCCCCCGGCGATAGCACAGGCCCTGATTACAGCCCACCAGGAGTTCTTCTTGGAGAGGCCGGGCCTTCGATTCTCAGACAGCCCGCAACCAAGGTCTCTTCCTGGGTGGGGTTACTCCCCCGATACAAATGAATCCTGTAGCTTTCAATCTGAAGTACACACCCACTGAGATTCAACCCTCGGATGCAGAGGGTTTGGCTTCACGGTTGGCCCCCAAGATTCGAATGGCGGTTGAGGAGGCCTTGATTTCTGGCTATGGTGGAGGAAACGTCCTGGTTGAACGAAGTGACACAGGCTTCCGGGTGACGGTCACCCCAGGTGTCAGGTCAGCACCACCTATCTCAGAGAGCTTCGAGGAAGAAATCAGAGAGTTTGAGCCTGCTCATGATATTGAGGAGCTTTCTCCTCAAAACGATCAGACCCTGCTAGCTTCCATGGCTGAGAGTACCCTGGCCAGAGTCATGCCAAGCTTTCTTAACGAGATTCTGGATACCTTGAAGGGTAGAAGAGCCAGCAAATGAGTGAGGACGAAAACATCCACGATAGGTCTGTGGTCCCTATCATCACTTTTTTGAGAGAGCTGTTTGCAGCCAGCCCAGACCCACGATTTCTTTATGTTCAAGGCGTGGACGGTGCTTCAGATACTTCAAAGATAGCGATCCACGGAGATGAAACCTTCAACCCAGCTCAAGCAGAACTCCGCCCAGGCATCTCAGTAGAGAGGGATGAGGCATCTTGGCGAAACGCCACGATGAACGACAATCTGGTGGACAAGGTCGGGGATGGAAGTAAGCAAGTTTTAGCTGACTTCTCCACAGGCCGGGTCATTTGTCATTGCTACTCAAAGTCAAAACTTGTCTCTTCCCACCTTGGATCCCTGGTCTATGAACTGGTGCATTACTTCAAGGCTGAAATACGCCTCATGGGCTATCATGATATTGACAGCGTTTCTCTAGCCAAGACAGCCCGGTACCGCGGAAAAGATGGAGCGGGTCCTGAGTTTAGAAGCACCGCGGTCGTTCTCAAGATCGTATTGAAACAGCACGCTACAAAGACGCAAATCCCCGAGGAGGATGCCTAATGGCTCTCGATTGGAATTTCAGAACTCAGCATGTAGAAGTTAACGCTAGAAAGCCGCCTGGGGGCTGGGCATCCGAGGATTTTCAGGGAATCGACTTTGCTCGTGGTTCTTCCACAGTGCTTGCTGTGGGTCCCCGAGCCGTGCCTGACATCTCAACAGTCAGCAAAATCAATACGGCCAGAACCCTGATCAAGGTACTGGGGCTTACCCAGTCAGTGGATGCCAACACTCAGAAGCAGATCACGGAGGCTTTTGAGCTTGGTTCGTTCCGCCGGTACATTCTGCCAGGCGTAACCTTCAACCGGATGCAACTTGCCAGGCTGCTTGCCGCCAACGGTATCATCAAGGGAACCCCGACCCCTTCCGGGGCGGAAGCTCCAGGCCCGAACACGGGTATCTACAACACCAATCACAACCTGCTGGCCAAGATCTATTCGTCTCTTGCCAACCCTGACGTGGGGGCACCTTTCGGATTCGATCTCTCTGGGATTTCGGCATCGATCCCGACAGGTCTTATCATAGGACTTTACACCCCCGATGGTCGGGGTATCGGTGGCGTGTACGCTGTGGACGCCCACGTCGAGACATCGGCCTTCCGTTCTCAGGCTCAGGGTGATACTGTGGCAGACATGGTCAGCATCCGGTTGGACCGGTATCAGCCACTCAACCCGATTCAGATGGCGATGCTTCTCGAGAAGAAGGTTGGTGATGCAACCAATGACCCACAGACACTTCTCAACCACGCTGCTGTGTACAATCCACTGCTAGGCTGATACTCACTGAAAAGGAGCTCCAGGTGGGAAACACCCAAGAGCATAACGAAGACACACCAAAGTCAGCTGAACGGCTGGTAGCTGAAGCAAAGGCCAAGACAGCCTTGAAAGCTATCCAAGAGAAGCAGCGCTTGGACGCAGAATTTGAGGCGGAAGTAACAACTCTGTCTCGTGAGATCAACCTCCGAGAGCTTGTGATCGAAGGCGTAACCAAGAAGACGTTCCATGGACTTCTTCCTGGAGGCCTGGACGTTACCTTTCGAACCCTTACGCCTGGGCAAGAACGAGCTGTTAGCAAAGACATTCGTCTTTACCAAGAGGGTACCTACGTCATCAAGTACCCTCCAACAGCTGAGAATCCTGAAGGTGCTGAAGAACGCTTTAGCCCTGGGGACCGTCCAGGGGATTTAGAAATTGGAAGCTTCCGATGTCTTCGAGAACTCGCAGTACTGATTGACATGATCAGACCTGGAGATGCGCCACCAGATCAAGGGCACATCTTTTCTGTCAGATCGGTTACAGACAATCTGGCGTTCTTGGACAAGATGCCCTCAGCGCTGCTTACTGGCAGAGTGTATCCTAAGGCCCAGGTCTTTCTGGCTGCTGTAGCACGTGCCCTCAACCCAAGGACCCCGGAAGAGGAGGAAATGGTCCTGGGAAAATCCTAGCGAGCCCTACGGTCCACTTTCTTCTGGAGATGCAATTAGCTGGGGTTCGCTTGAGACCAAAAAACGGGTTGCATCTCAAAGCACTCAAGAAAGCCTGGGAACTGAAACGCCGGTCTCGAGAAGCTGCGTTACAAGCGGTGCTAGCAACAATAGGTAAGGAACCACAGACAGCAGTCGCAGCATTCCAGGACTTCATGGAAGCAGAGCACCCAGCAGTCAGGCACTACAATCTGAGCTGGGACCAGCACGCCAAAGAGTTCATGAAGAAGAAGGGCTGGTGACGCCGGCGTCAAGGAAAAACCGTGGGCAGAGATACACTCGTTTTAGACATCGAGATCAACCGCGAAACAGCCCTGGCTGCCGCGGAATCTGCTCGCTCTGCGTTCGCCAGCGTAATTGGAAATAGCCCATTCCTTGGCGGGTCTCAAGGGGGTGGGGGCTTTTCTGGGGGGCGCTTCGGCAGTGCTGCTGACAACCTCACCATGAGTGGGTACGGAGCGATGGGAGTCATGCCTGGAGGAGGCTCAGGAACTCCTGCTGGCGGAGTTCCAAACTACCCGTTCTTCGGTGCTGCCGCAGGAGCTACTGCTTCGTATGGAACCACAACGATCCCGGGTCCAGCCTCTGCTATCCCTCAGACCACTCTTGGACAATTTGCAGCTGGCATGGCTCCAGGAATGTTTGCCCCTTCGAACATGCCTCAGCAGTTCTTCGGGGCAGCAATGCAAACCCAGTTTCAAGAAAGAGCTGGCTATGGGTTAGTTCAGGGTGCCCTTGGGGCTGGTGCCAGCGCCTTGCAAGGCGCGGGCACCGTCGTTGGCGCTCTGGGTGGGTCTGCAATTGGAAGCTATGCTGGTCAGGCACTTGGTGGTGGCGCGGGTACTCCCGGTGGAGAGATCGGCTCCTACCTTGGGGGCTTTCTCGGGTCTTACCTGGGTGGCCCCATAGGTGGAGCTCTTGGGGAGATGGCGAGCCTTCCACTTAACCTGACTTCTGAAAGACTTGGGAATGAACGAGACATCACAAATGTTTTTAGAAGCCAAGGGTACCGAGCAGGCTTGGGTCCTGGTGTAGCTCGAGAGCTGCAACCAACTCTCCGAGGGCTGGGGCAAACAATTGCTGAGTCCTCGGGAACACCAGGTACACCTTTTTACGATCCAGGGGCCATTGCCCGTGGGGAAGACCCTGCGGAACGAGCTGGGCAGATGACTCAGATGGCTCTTTCCTCAGGAGCCCTGGGAAGAAACCTGGACTATCGCCGCCCAGGTGAGCTGCTTGGTAGGTTAGGTCAAGCGCATGACACGATGATGACGTTCGAGAGGACAATGGGCCTCTCGCTCCCTGAGGCTGGTGGTACTTACGCAGCCTTGCGTCGTGGTGGTTTGTACGACCCAGAAGAAATTAGAAAGTTCGGGTCTGTTCAAGCTGGGCTCAACTACACAGGTCTTGGGGAGCCTGGTACAGATATGCGCCAGCAGACCCAGGATCTTCTTCAAGTACCAGATGAGGCGCGTAAGCTAGGTGTTGCTGCTGGTCCTGCCCTATCCATTGCCCAGAGGCAGTACGCCCGCCTTGGAGCAGCTTCCGTAGCTGGCTACGTGCCTGAAGAGTCCATGCAGATGCTGGGTGGTCAGATGGGTGCTGCCAAGCAGATCAGTGGGGCCATATCCAAGGAAGGCACTGAAGACAATCCAATAGGTACAACAAACCTACTGGTGCAAGCTTCCATGAAATCAGATGGGACCGTTGATGTAGAAAAGGCCAAGAAACTAGCCGGCCTTCCTGTTCACCAACTCGTAGCGGAAGCTCAACGAAACATGTCGAAGAGTGGGATGAATCCTGTTGAGTTCCTTGGTCTGATGGAGTTCAACAAGGTTTCGATGCAACAACAGCTCGAGGAGGAAGCTCCTGGTCTGATTGAGTCCACCTACGAGGGTGGTATTCGTGGGATGGCCACGATGTTTCAAAAGCAGGCAGGACAGCGTGTTGGGTCAGAAGGACCTCGTGTCGGGTACCTGCAGCAAGCTGCTCGTCAGATGGGGTTAAACGCAGAGCAAGCTCGAGTTGTTATCGGAAACATGAATCAGCAAACTGAAGGAATTACAGGGGGTCTTGACCAGTACACAGAAGGCATCAACCAAGAGGCCAAGGCTGTTTCTGAAAGAGGTCTGACTGGAGCCTTTGGCCAACTCAAAGAGTCCATGAGACGAGGTGGGGCCGACCTGGCCAGGCCAATTGAAAAAGCTGGTGAAGGCCTTGCTGAAGAACTTATTCGAGGCTTGGATTCCTCAAACATCTTGCAGGAGCTTCTTACAGTTCTTCAGTCTCTTGCCTCAGGCTCACACCAGGGCGGCTCAGACCTGAGTCGTCTCATGGACCAGTTCAGGGGACGACCAAACGTTGTTGTTGGCGCATCACAGACAGGGGGTAGGTAATGGCTAACTCTATTCTCCTCCCTGACAATCGTTACTTCTCTGGAAGGCTTCAATCTGACACAGACCAAAGCTACGCAAGGCGCAGACAGGCTTACTACAGCATTGAGCATAGGGATAAGGGGGCACCCCTTCTGACTCTGAAAAGCGTCGTGGCTGGTGGAACTGACTTGACACTTTCAAAGTTCATCCTGGTAGGAGATAAGCCGAAAGCTTCTGAAAAGATTCAAGTGAACGAGATGTTTGGTCCCACGCTAACGTTCATCTTGGGACCCAAGTTCCGACCGTTTTCGTTCACAGTGATACTCCTGAATGACGTCAACAACAACTGGAAAAACAAGCTCCTTTCATTTTGGGATAGAGCTCTTAGAGCCAGTCAAGCTGTGGCTTCCGGTAGACAAGCAATCCTCAGCTATGACGGAACTCAAGTGATAGGGCAGCTTATCGATCTGGATGCTACAACGGACAGTCAAACCCAACACTTCACAGTTGCTACCATGACGATGCTTGTCACGAGAACTTTCAAGGACCTTTCTTTGGCCAGCAACCAAGATTGCGGAGATCGTCCGTGATAGCTCCTCCACAGAACACGCTTGGTATTGAGCGTCGTTTGGATGCTGCGCTCTATCTGGAAGGAGTTCGAACACCGTTCATCCGAGCGACGTTCCACAGAAAAATCAACAGCCCTGTAAAGGTCACGATTGATCTGGCACCGATTCCAAGTGCTTTGATGATCCGACCTCTTTCAGCCGTGCATCTCTTCTATTGGGACGAGCCCTTCATTCCCGCAGGGCAAACCCCGGAATGGCGACTTTTCTTCGAGGGCGTTACCTCTAGCCCTGGCATCGAGAAGAGTGAAGCTGGCACCGCTATACAGATCCCCTGTGAAGACCTGATGACCTATTACCGTAAGTGCTACCAGTACTTCGTGACGGGTGAGCAGGCGTATACAAGTTCGGCCTATGAACTGGCCATGTTCACTGGAAACACTGGGATCAATGGCAAAGTCATCTTCAACCAGCCGGTTCGGCCAGACCTCGGGATTGTCTACAACACCATCATCCGAGGGATGGTTGATCAGGATAGTATTTTTGACCCATCAGTCAATCCGTTTGGATCAACTTACAGGACTCCGTTCACTGGGTTGTTAAGAACTATCCAGTACATTGGGAATTCATCAGCCAGACCAAACTCAAATACCCCTGGGGTGAACCGATTCTTCATTGACGCCGAGAAGAGATTCAAGCTGATGCAGCGGATTTTCTTCTTTCAAGACTTGAAGATCTCCCGGCTCATGTCCAACCAGGCGCTTCAAAAAATTCTGGAAAGAAACCCTCAGGCCAGTCAGATTTCTAGCCTTACTGGCATTGGATCCATCTGGGATCTTTGCCAGAGGTTTCTTTCTGCAGCTACTTACGATGCGGTTCCCTTGCTGGCCCCGCCGTACAGGACAAACCCATCAAGAGATGCCAACGGCATGACACCACCAAACGTCTCCGGAGGGAACGTCATCCTGTCACATCTCTGGAGACCCAAGTGCTACTTCCTTCCTCCGCCTACTTGCAATCTGCTCTTTCTCAACAGGTTCAACAAGCTCACTTTCAGGAGGAACGCTCTTGACGAGCCAACTCGACTGAGAACAAAGATTCACCTGCTGCCGGGTCGTGGTACCGAGGGCTATCAGGCTCAACCAGGAGAATGGACGTTCTACGCCCCCAAAGACGCCAACGACGTCATGAGTTCCACCTTGTCTGCAGAAGCAGACTCCAGCTCTGGTGTTTTCAATAGTATCCAGGCTGCTGCAGGAGGTGAACTGTTTGCCAGGGACGAGGAAGTTGCCAAGCTGTCCAAGGGAATCAAACGGTCTTACGGTAGTCCGTTCCCAGGTGGACAAGACTTCAACGGAGATCGACTCATAAGTGATCCATTTCGAGACATTTTCGAGGCAGAAACGGGTATCCACCCGATGTTCAACACTCTTGATTCTGCAACCCATCAGTTCATCAGCGAGGCCGGTGAGCTGGATACAATCGACCCAGGGTCTCTCATCTCAGGGTTGCAGCGATTTGGTACCGAGATTAGATCTAGGGGGGAATACCTACTTGGTCTCGGGGAGTACACCTTGGATGTAGCCAGATCCGAGAACCGGACGTTGATTATTGGGGGGCCGTTCAACCCCAACATCCTTCTTGGATTCAGTGGAGCCGCCATTGACGTAACCGGGATCTACTTTGGTGAGTTCGACGAAGCAATAGACGTCCTTTCGGGTTCTTCGTCTGAAAAGTCGACAACGACCATTATTGCTTCTCATCCAAGAGCTGCTCCGGTTCCGCCAATGATTTCATACTACTCAGAACAGCAACTTCAGGGGATGACAAACGATGTTGGTTGGGGTTTGTTCTTTAACGGTTCCAATTATGCCTGGAATCAGCCCTCGGACCCCAATTCGGAGCTGGCTCATAGTGTCTTCTACGACCCAATAGGTAAACGCCCCTGGGCTGCGATGATTGATCCAAAGTCAGCTGAAGTCTACCCGGTCCTGGATAGAGATGATGAAAATCAAACGGCTTTACCACCCTACCTGAACGACCTCTATAGACCCCGTCAAATCGGAGCCTCGATCTATCAGCAACTTGGCAGCAAAAGCATCTACGACCTTCATCCGTCGTTTACCACCCAGACAGGCGCGTGTATAGCTCTGCTGAAAGACTACCTCCTGGCTGTAGATAAGGACTTATTCGTGATGTCACGTACAACACGAAGTGGTATCACTACTCGTGCTCAGGTGCAGGCCTTCTATAACAACGGTCCGGGCCGAAAAGCTGCTGGAACAAGAAGCTTTCCTGCCTTTTCCAATGACATTGGGAACGCCATCGAAAATGAGGAACTCTTCAGCAGCGTGGATCCGCCGATATTCGCATCTGTTTCTGGTGTAGTATTCGGGGGAGTTACTCACAAAACAACCACAAAGCGGTATCCTATTGAAGCCTATGCCGAACACTTCAGATTCACCCTGGGAAAGCTTGCGGGCGTCAACACCCCCGAGTCCGTCAACGACACCGGCGTCTTCGCCGAAACCGATGTCATCGGCGGGGTTGTCAAGCTCCGCTGATCAAACCTTCGGGACAGAGCGGGCCAATTCTGACTACCAACTTTGGCATCAATGGAAGACGTCAGGGAACCCTGACCACCTGTCTGATCTACTTGACGCAGTTGAGCCGGTCATCCATAGATCTACGTTCTCGAGGCGCGGGAGTGGTATCCCGGAGGAAGCTCTCCGAGCACATGCTAAGATCCTAGCGGTTCAGGCCATGAACAGCTGGGATCCGAGCAGGACCCAGCTCAATACACATCTTACCAATCAGCTACAGAAGGTAAGCCGCTTGGTCTACAAGTATCAAGATCTGACCCACATCCCGGAATACACTCAGCTGAAGATTACGACCTTTAAGCAAGCTAAGGGGCTACTCGCTGAGCGTTTTGGTCGAGAACCAACCATGGCAGAACTATCGGATGAGCTGCGCTGGCCAATGCGAAGCGTCTCCAGGATGGATAGGTCTCTCCGAAAAGTTTTACTAGGCTCCAAGGACGAAGGCTTCTCAAGCCAGATCATGGACTTACCGGATCGACAGCAAGAAGTCTTTCATCTGATTTACCATGGTTTGTCGTCTCCAGAGAAGCAAGTCTGGGACGCAGCTACGGTTCATCAGCTGAAGGGAGACAAGGCAATTGGAGGGCACCTGAAAATGGACCCAGGGCAGGTCCGGAAGTATCGAGAGTCCATTGCCAAGAAGATAACTGCGTTCTCGGCGTCAGGCTAATCCGCCTCGGTGACCTCAATGAGGTTGCCACATTGACAGTTCATCTGAGCCGACTGACCACTAGCTGAGGCTCGCTTCTCAAGCTGAGCTCTGGTTGCTTCACAACAACCCTGTCGTGGCTGAGAAGAGACAACCTGTTCTCCGTCTTCATAAGTTACCACCTGCGGAGTCGCGTACTTATTCATTGGGTTTCTCCTACAAAATCTGGTTCGCTCTTGTCGACCGTCCAACCAGCGAACCGTGGAGCCCGTAGAGACGTTGGTGTAGCCTCTTGGGCCCGTACCTTGATCAACTTACCACGGAACTTATCAAAGTTATCAAGTAGCATCTTCCGGTTAGAGTCGCTGAGTCCTGAACTAACGTGTACTAGGTTTCCAAGCCTGTCCTCGGCAACCAGGGCACCAATGCCGAAACCTTCGTACTTTCCTCGTCCGGGCGTGATACCAACGATTCGAAGGTCTCGTTCGATCTCCTTCTTGATTTTCACTGTCAGGGAGTCTGGGCCTCCATCAAGTCGCTTAAGAACGATGCCCTCTCCTCCTGATTCAACCACTCTGTTATAGAGGTCACGCTTGTTCATGGAGGCTTCAGGAAGTCGCAGATGCTTTGAGCCTGCAGTCTGGACGAACTTCTCCAGAAGAGCCCTTCGCTCGAGGTAAGGCATAGCACCTGGGTCTTTCCCGCCCGGGAGCTTCACAATCTCCCAGGGAACGAATGTCAGAAAAGCTGATTGCTTCTGAGCTCGAACAGCTCTAACTGGTTTGGAGTTCAAAATTCCAGATAAGGTAGAAAAACCCTTGGGGTGAACCATCTCCCCACGAACCACCATTCCATCTAGCTCTGTAGGAGTCTTGAGATCCCTAAGGTGTGGAACTTTGTCGTGCCAGGGAATTAGCCCCCCGGAGACAGATTTCCGGATAGACGTGAAGGAGTTCCCAAGAGGGGTCAATTGCATCAATCCGTGAGCCCCGTCTTCTTTAGCTTCTGAAATCCACTCAGGGTTATCCCACAAGTCCTCAGATGGGGCCTGCTTGTACTTCCCGCGCTCCTTCCAGGCAAGTGGCAGGTCCGGAAGTCGATTTACCAGGAAGGTTCCTGGTTTTTTCTGATCTTCCTCAAGTGGGGACTTCGAAAGAATGAATCTACCCACCATAGGTCCTGAAGTCAGAGTTAGGTGATGAACTGTTTCTCCATCTCGAGTCTGATCGCTCAGGTACCCCTCTGCCTCCCATGCCTTGGTCACATCCCCATGACCATACTGCCCCTTTGGGATGTGTCCTTCGAAGTCTGCGTAAGCCGCAGTGTGGTCAGGCTGATGAAACCACTTCCTTCCGAAGTGCGTGGACTCTGGAAGACCGTGACGTGTGGCAAAGGAGTAAGCAACGTCAGAACCTTCCGGGATGATTCGGATGTCAAAGTGATCCCCGGCTTTTTTGGCCAGATGTCTCTGCGCTACCACTCTTGCAGGGTGGTAGCTAAGACCTAAAGGGAGGCTCTTCTTACCCTCTTCTGGTACATGCAACGACCTCAAGGACATCTCCTTGACGCCGGCGTCAACGCTCGAGGCGATCTTCCCCCTGACATGACGAAGTGCTTCCTCGGGACACATCTTAGCAACCAAGGCTCTGTCTTCCGGAGAAAGCTCAGAGAGAATCTGATCTACTGAGCCCCTGTGCTTTTGTAGGAATGTGACGAAGTTTGGCACTACACCTTGAAGAATTTCCAAGAGGTCCTCGGGGATCTCAAGATCCCCCTTGGCGCCATGGTGCAGCATCGCCAGGAAGCTCTTCTCCTCGTGACTTGGCCTTCCACCCTTGTTGAGATTCCGGTCCAGCTTTTCACCAAAACGTCTCCAGTACTCTTCCTTGATGGCAGGTATTGGGTAGCCAAGCTTGATCGCCGAGTTCAGCTTCTCCCACTCACCACCACGCTTTTTTCTTGAAATGACAATCTCGGTTTCCTGCACAGGAAGCCTCGGTTGAATACGCTGGTTGAGCCTAGCCAGCTCTTCTGGTTTTGGCGCTTTATCTGTTCTTCCTATCGTCATATGTGGCTTGAATCCACGGAAGGTAAACCTGGCCCCATGCTCCTTGAGGATGCTCTTGAGTGTGTTGTGTGCCTCACGCAATTCCGGGTCATGTGACTTCAGATGGAGAACGTGGTCCTGAGGACCCTTGAACGAGCCTAGCTCAGCTACACGTGGGATGATCTGCATCTTGCTAACAGCCTCTTGAAGCCTGGGTAACGCAGCTTCGATTTCATCAGGCTTCATCTGGGCATAGGCTAGAGTAAAGTGCGGGTCAGTTTTCTCCTTGGAGTGAACAGGCAGAGACCGGCTCAATGTGTCCTGAAGGTGTTTGAAGGCACCTTGAGACCCAGGGTCCTTCACGCGCAGAAGGACAGACAGGCTGTCTGCAAGCTTGTGTAAAGATGCTGGGATTTTCTCACCAGAGGTTTTACTGAACAGATACTTCATCCAGCCAGACCACTGCTCGTGAGAAAGAGCTGCAAGACGTTTAACCAGACGGTCTTTGTTGGTTCCTGGTTTCAAGAAATCGTCAACGACAGCCATCACCTCTTTGGTCTGGTCTCGGTCACTGGCCTTCTCCTTGTTTGGAAGATCTTTGAATCCAGTATTCATCTGCCGTGTCCCCCTACAGACAAACTCTTCAGGGATTTTGGCGTCATTCAACTTGGAAAAAGCACTTCCATACTTTGTCTCAGCACCTCTCTTCTTCAAGGCTCGAGCTACGTCTTCATCACTAGCAGGTGTTGGATCAAATCCACGAAGAATTTCTACACTAGTCGGAAAGATTTCTTGATGTGCTCGAGCTACGTCTTCATCACTAGCAGGTGTTGGATCAAATCCACGAAGAATTTCTACACTACTAGCAGGTGTTGGATCAAATCCACGAAGAATTTCTACACTACTAGCAGGTGTTGGATCAAAGCCTCGTGGTGGTTGTGAGAAAGTACCTGGTCCAGAGCTAGTAGCAAAGGAAAGCGGCTGGTCCTTGAGCTTGGCTGGCTTTTCAGGAAACATCTTCCAGAGAAGGCCCTTACCCAAACGCTGCGCCTGGTCCA
>Ga0100403_1001748_pt1 | contig 18775 bp, 18 predicted proteins | sample CryGeymet201501t_FD_83663 | JGI IMG/M metagenome (GOLD analysis project Ga0100403, IMG submission 83663) | Groundwater microbial communities from Crystal Geyser aquifers in Utah, USA - Crystal Geyser metaG 2015-01t | ecosystem: Environmental > Aquatic > Deep subsurface > Groundwater | place...
GCGGTCCACTTGAAAAGTTTTTTCTAGAAGTTAACGAAACGCCCCTCGGATCGGCCAGCATCGCCCAGGTTCACGAAGCCACCACCTTAGCGGGCGAAACTGTTGTTATAAAAATTAGAAAACCCGGAGTCCAAAAACTTCTCCGCCAAGACTTAGAAATCCTAGAGTGGTTGGCGGGCATGGCTGAGAGCTCGATTGACGAGCTAAAAAACTTTCACCTCCCCATGGTGGTTTCCGAGCTTAAAAAGACGCTCTTAAAGGAAGCCGACTTTATACAAGAAGCTCGCTCCATGAAGTCTTTTTCCGAAAACTTTAAAGACAGCGACTTCTTGGTGATTCCTAAAGTTTATGAAGAGCTTTCTACCGAAGCTGTTCTGACCATGGAAAAGCTTAAGGGGATTAAGCTCTCCGACACAGAGCGCCTGCGCGAAGCTGGTTTTGACACTGCCGTTCTAATGAAGAATGGAATTGATTGCTTTTTCAAATCGGTCCTCGTGTTTGGCCTATTCCATGCCGATCCTCACGGTGGAAACATTTTAGTTTTGGAAGGCAATCGAATGGGCCTACTAGACTTTGGCTCGGTGGCTTGGCTAAGCGAGCGATCAAAGACCGCTATCATTCACATGTTCATGGCGCTTGTTGCCGAAGACTACGAAGCTCTTGTTTTAGAATATTTACTTTTAAGCCCAGGCACCTACGGAAATCGTAGCACAACCAAAGTGGAACTGATCTACAATGAAGTTTCCCACATTTTTGGCCCTTATCACGGAAGACCCATTAACGAGATTCCTGCTGGCAAGCTCCTATTAGAGGCCACCAACGTAGCCTACCGATATCAAATCGTTCTGCCCCAAGATTTGATCCTAGTCTTTAAAAGTATAATGACCCTAGAGGGTATAGGCAGACAGCTTGATCCAAACTTTGACTTATTGGGAGCCGCATCGGGCGTATCTAAACTTGTTTTTAAACAGCAATGGGCACCAGAAAAACTGGCAAAAGAGGCCTTACAATTAGGACGAGATTTTTCGCGCTTTACTCGGTATCTACCAAGGCAAGCTTCTGAAATTTTAAGGCAAGTCGAAGACGGTGAAATCCATTTTCACACGCGCATACATGGCCTTGACCAACTTGTTCGCGCTCATAACCTTTCTTCCAAAAGACTCTCGTTGAGCTTTGTCTTCTTTAGCTTTCTTTCAGCTGCAACAGCTGCCCACATCACCGCTGAGTTTTCTCTATGGATAGAGATCACTCTTTGGGCTTTCTGTGGTCTCTTCTTACTCGCACTTCTGCGCTACATTTTCCTCCCTCGACGTCTTTGACCGTTCCCGGATACCTGGAGAACGTTTTTATTGGGTTTTTTGTTAATCAATATTGAACTCAACTCTTTTAAGTCCATTTTTAATTTGAGTAATCTCATCCTCACAGAAGTCGATGTTTATAAGATTGTTTTCATCTGTAAGCTCGTCTGGAATTAAATGAGCTAAAGGCGATCTAGGATCCAATGGAGGTGACTCTAAGACAACTCCATTCCGAAAAGACAAAGTGCTAAAAGGGTAAGCCTCTGCTCGTTGACAAAGACCCGCTCTTCTTGGGTTATTATAGATATACCGATAAACATTAAAATAGTGATTTGGGTCGAGAATCATCGAGGATTTAAAGCGACCAGAGAATCGATACCTCTGATACCCTGTCTGAGAAAGCATCCATTTGCTAAATTCTCTTTGAAAAAAACCTATGCTTTCCGCCATATTCTCATCAGGGAAAGTCGCTAAAAGGTGATAGTGGTTCGACATTAATACAAAAGCATGAATTCTAACTCCATATAGAAAGTGACAAATTCTTAGGTAGTCGACAATTTTACTCCAAACCACTTGCCTGGTTAATGGATAAAACTCTTTATCAATGCTTCTATTATAAATATGAAATGGATATATGGGTGAACTTAAATTTCTTCGTCTAGGCATAGCCTATGCCGGAGCAATTGCCGTGCCATACCTAAAAACAGAAAACCCAATAAAAACGTTCTCCAGGTATCCGGGAACAAAAATACATCTTCCTGCCTTGGCGTCTTAAAAAAAGAAGCCGGCCTCCTCAGAGGTTACCCACTAAAGAGGCCAGCCATCAAAGCCTCCCAGGAAAAGAGTCGAACTTAAGTCTTAAACTTAGGTTTCGCTCAATGTATATCGCCGAAAACTCCTCAACCTAACAATTTCAACGCCATGGACGTAGACTGGTTAGCCTGTTGAAGAACACTCACACCTGCATTGAGCATGATGTTGTTTCTTGCAAGCTCTGCAGCTTCCACTGCAATGTCTGCATCACGAACTCGAGAGTTGGCTGCAGATAAATTCTCTACGCTGACCCCTAAGTTGTTGATCGTTGATTGTAACCGGTTCTGAAGGGCTCCAAAGTCGGCTCGTGCGGCCGATACCTTTTGAATTGCTTGGTCAATAAATTGGAGAGACTTTTGAGCCCCTTCCTTTTTAACGATCTCAATCCCCGAAAGGCCTAGCGCTTCCACCGAGGCATTGGCTTTTGTTCCGTCGAATTGAATTCTGTCAATTCCATCGACGTTACGAATACCAACCTGGATGTCGTAGACTTTTCCGGTTCCATTCAAAAGTTTAGTAGCATTAAATTCAGTTGCATTTGCGATTCGATCTATTTCCGAAACAAGCGCTTTGTATTCCACGTCGAGAAACTTTCGTTCGCTTTCTCCAATGGTGTCTGAAGCGGCTTGAATTCCAAGCTCCCTCAAACGCGCAAGAATCGATGACACTTCATTCAAGCCGCCTTCAGCAACTTGAACGAGAGATACCCCGTCCTCACTATTTCGCATGTTCATTCGGAAACCACGAATTTGGGCTTTTAAGTTTTCACTTATTGCCAAACCCGCTGCATCGTCCCCTGCGTTGTTAATTCGAGATCCTGAACTCAAGCGTTCCATTGCACGCTTCATGTCCAGATTCGAGTTACGCAAGTTACGTTGGCCGTTGATCGACGGCACATTGGTATTGATACGCAATCCCATACCTAGTCCTCCTTGACCAAACACTTCCATAGGCGGGTTGATAGCCCTAGATAGTGCCGGAGCGTCCTGCTCCTGGTTAAACAAATCGTTACCCCACAAACCCTCAATACTTGTATCTGCGTCCTGCAGATACAAACAGGCAGTGGGCGTCAACCCATGCATTTCAATCGGCAGGGACTTAACGAAGCTTTAACATTTGAGTGAAATATTTATACGCAGTGCTCAAAGAGAGGTGTCATTTTACTGGCACAGCAATTGCTTCACTTAAAGCAGAAGCAGAAGCAGAAGCAGTTGCATGTAACCGTTTTCTTAAAATTAAAGAAGCCTGGGGGGGGGGGCAAATAAATGACTAACTTTTTTTCACCTAAGACCTTCATCCGAAGTGGTGAGATGCCTCCTCGCTCGGCCGACACTCCACTGAGCACCCGCGAAGCCGCCGAGCTGATCAAAGCACTGGGCAAAGAAAACAAATAAAAACAATCACTTGAACAAGCAGCTGAAGATATCAGTTTAATGACATCTTCAGTTTTCAAAGCACTTGGAGGGTTCGATATTCTTTGTTAGTTAAAAAGCCAACATGAGTACAAAACTTTCTCAGATCCTTGCCACCCTCACCCTCCTTGCCCTCCCCATCTTCTCAGAAGCGAAGGTTATTCCCCCTTTAGATAGAGCCATTGGCCAGGAACTCCTAAGCCACATGACTCCCGTTCATTCACTCACCCCCAAACAGCGTTGCGAACTCAATTTAAGCGAAGCCCGAACAGATAAGCATCGCGCCTTTATCCCCGACGATTGGCAAAGACTAAAAAGCCAACTCAAAACCCCTGCCTCTCAATATTTAGTCGTGAACACCCCTTCGAGAGTTCTCTCTTGGAAACAGTGGGACTTTCTGAGTTTTGCTCAAAAACAAGAGCTTTTTCGAAGCATTCGACCTTATTCAAACAACGCTCTCGAAATGGACGACACTGTTTTGTATTCCTTTGATTTAATAAAACTCACTGAAGAAGAGTTTTGGAAAAGTAAACTAGCACCTGAAACACTTAAAGGCATTGAAGCCTTCAAAGAACACAACCTTTCAGAACTTGTCGCCAAACTCAAAAAACGCCTCAATCTCGACCTAGAAAACTCTGGATACTATCCAGGCTTTGACGATGACATTCTTCCTATTGGCACAATTGGAGATTGGCACATTAGCGAATTGAATTCATTCATTTTGCCTGATGGCAGCACGGTTGCTCATAAAATTTATCTCACTCAAAAAGGCTTTATGCGCAGAGCGGGAGATGAAGAAGCCTTCGACCCTAACATCGCAGTCCATTACAACACTCTAGAGGAAGCCCTCGCTGCCGGCGGCAGCAAAAGCGATGTCTCCTGGCAATACGAGGTCGTCGTTAACTACGATTTTGAAATTACCAGCTACGATCGATACGAAGCTCCGCAATGGAGTGGATTTTAAGGCTTCAGCAAAAAAAATGGGGAGGAAGAGATTTCTCTCTTCCTCCCCTTCGGCTTGGGAAGCCAGTTAGGTTTTTCGAGCGAGAAGGCTACAACCTTGGAACCTTCAAACTCTTTTTAAAGCAGCTACAACAAACGTTCCGCATCCACTGCCTAACTTCACACTTATCGATTGCAACACTGAAGAGTGATGCGATCCAAGCTCTTAGTGTTACCTCTTGTGGTATTGCGACAACTAATCTCCACGCTCTTACCGCCGTTAATGATTCTCTCATTACACCTTAAATACTTGGTGTTCATAGAGAGACTTACGTTCCTTACAAAGATTCGACCAGAGTCGTTGTTTGAACAGGTCTTTACAACAGACTTTGTGTCGCCGCCTCTTACCAAAAACCCGGATTTGGAATAATCGGCACAACTAAGCCCCCCCCGTGGTGGGACTGGCCTTGAAGGAGGCTGAGGCCTAGTTGGAGGAGTTGGACGATGTCCGCCACCACCGTGGCTTTCTCTTCTGAGGGCCTGTGACTGTTCAACAAATCTTTCGAACTGCTGAGCACAATCTTGCAAGAACCTAAGTCTTTCGTAACGATCTAATCTTGGATCAGAAACCTTTTGCAAAGACACGTTAATCGCGTTCATCGCTGCATCCAAAGACTGTTCTCGCGGATATCGACGAATAATCGCTTTCGCAGCCAGCAAAGAGTCTTCCGCTTCAAAGAAATATCCCTGTTGAGCGAGTCGCACAGAGTTTTGCATAAATCGAATGCTCGTCTCTAGATTACCCAAACGACCACCTCGACCATCATTCTGATCTAAGATGTCATCTAGATTCTCTAGAGCCACTTTCGCGCAATCCTCTAACAGATCTAACTTGTCATAAACATCTAACCTGTAATCGGCTATCTTTTCTTGAGCTACGTTGAGAGCGTTGTTAGCAGCCTGCTGTTCGCGACTGCGACTAATTGCCATTATATCGGATTGAGCAATTCGCAATTTATAGCCAACTGCTACAAAGATGCGCTCTCCATTCCCTCGCCCACCGTGACTTCCACGGCCACGACCATAATCGCCTCGCCGGTCAATCGCCTCTCGGGCCATGTAAACAGCTTCGCGAATATTTTGCTTAGCTCTCATTACATTCTCAACATCTCCATGGCCCGCATGAGCCATCATGGCCCCTCCGGAACACAACAACGTTAACATCAATTTCCGTTTCATCTTCAACCTCCATATCGCCGGGCAATACAAGCCCATCCCCACCGTTGAGGATTTTAAAAGAGCGTCCACCATAAACACTCTTAAATAACTGTTTGAACGAAGACCTTTTGAGTCTCTTCTAGCGCAAACTAGTTCCTATGAAATTGGGACGCCCCCCGTCGCCTCCCTGCTCCTTAGAACCTCCGCCCTCGTCCTTGTCATCACAAGGCTTCGAGCTCGCACCCTTTATGGGAGGAACACAAATTCCCTCCGGAGCAGCTAGGGCCGATGCTGCGAACAGCATCAAAGCCCCAGCGACTCCAAATCCCCCGATTTGCCGACTCAAACACTGACAAGCCCTCTTCCCCGAAAACCCTAAAGATTTTATCCTCTTACCTGTCGTCATTTTGTCGACACCTCCTATGCATCTAGTTGTAGTAACTAAAATGCAACATGGTCAATACAAAATATCGATAGACTATTGATTTAGTCAATATTAGATGTTGTGTTTATGCAACATTATCAAAAAAAGCTCCAAACCGCCCTTCTCGCCGAAATAAGAAACGCCATCGAAAAAGAAAAAGTCACTCAAACTCAAATTGGCGCGGCATTGGGCCTAAAACAGTCAGGCGTATCCACACTTCTCTCTGGAAAAAGCCGGATGAGCATGGAGCAATACTTCGTTCTTTGCGAGTTACTAGGGAGAGACCCCGCCAGCTTCCTACAGAAGGCTTCTCTCCGTAGCCAGCAAATTCTCCCCATGACTCCCCAGATTGAAAGCACGCTTTACAAGAGCGAGTTACACATCCTTTTGTATGCAGCTGCCACCAAAGAGGTCGACATCTCAAGCATTGCTATACCCGACGCAGACCGACCCCACATTCGAAAGTGTTTAGAGGAACTCGTTCAAGTTGGACTACTCAAGCGCAACGAAGACAAATACGTTCAAAAGAATCCAAACATCATTTACCGATCCTTTAGCCGCCTCTCCAACAGTAAGCTTCATCAAAAGATCGTTGTGCGATCCTGGGCACAGTTTGATTCTAAAGTTCAAGATAAAAACTATCTTTCCGATAAATTCAACTACTACTTGGTTGACCGATTTTCTCACTCTCAAATTAGAGAAATTCAAACAGAACTTTGGAAGGTTTACGAAAAAGTTCAAACTATTCAAAATCAGAACATGCTCAATAACTACTCCTCCAAAGAGACCATGTCCCTTTGGAATATTCACGCCATGCTCATGACTCCCATCGCAATCAACAAGGAATGATTTACTTACTTAGCAGTTCTTTTAACTGAGCTTTAATGTCTCTAAGCTCTTCAAGCATTTTCTCGCGCTCCAAATGTCCTTCCCTGTCCCTCTCCTGAGCCGCAGTCTCAGTTTCGGCTTGCATGGCATTGACCAAAACAGCAATAAGTAAGTTCAAGGTCGTAAAGGTCGTTACTAAAATGAATGGAACAAAAAACATCCAGGCCCGAGGAAACTCCTCCATCACGGGCCGAACTATCCCCATTGACCAACTCTCTAGAGTCATAATCTGAAAAAGACTGTAGCTACTGGCGCCTAGTGAACCAAACCAATGCGGGAAGGTCGCCCCAAAGAGCTTGGTTGCCACCACGGCTCCAACATAAAACAAAAGAAGCATGATCGCACTAACCGCCCCCAACCCTGGCAAAGAACCAAGTAAGCCAGAAACCACTCCCCTCAGCCGTGGAATCGTAGAAATGAGCCTTAGTGCTCGAAGAACCCGCAGGGATCTAAGCACTGAAAAAACTCCGGCAGCGGGCACCCAAGCTATTGCCACGACAACCAAATCAAAAATGGCCCACGGATCTTTAAAATAGGACATCCGCTTAAAATAGAATTTTAAAGACAATTCCAGAGTGAAAAAATACAAACAAAACAGATCAACGTAAGTGAGAACAGAACCCAATCTAGCCACGATCAGTGGCACCGTTTCAAACCCAAGAGTAATGGAATTTACACCGATGATCATTAAGATAAGTTTTTCAAAAAACGAACTAAAAACTAAGTTCTCTAACTTCTTCATTTTCGCCGGCATTCTACCCCAAACAATTAAAGCCTCCACCTTTTTTGCAACTATGCGCAGCAAATTGACTCAAGGGGTAGCACGAATGTCTCCAGTAGCTTTTGTGCTACACTATGTATGTGAGCAATCAAATTAACCTTCGATCCCTCCACTCGACTCCTGAATTAAAAGAGAAAGTTTTTGAGTTAATTGCAAAAACCTTTCCCGAAGGCCACGCCTGCTCGCGTGCGATAAAAATTCAGGACGAATTCCACATGCTGCTTCAGGACATCAACGCACCCCGAGTCTTATTCCTAGAGAAAGCCGGAGAAATCATTTCTACCTGTGCCTGGGCTCCTTTCACCTTTGATCTTGGTAAATCCAAATTGAAATGTGCCGCGATGGGCCTCATTTGCACTGCCGATGCACACCGCAAACAAGGCTTTTCAAGCTACTTACTCAACGAAGCCGAAAAGTTAGCCATTGACGAAAACGCCGCACTCTCTGTGCTGTGGTCGGCCAATGTGGATCACTACAGTAAGCTTGGATACATGCCCTCGGGCTTTGAAAACCAATGGAGCCTTAAAAAATCCGAAGCTATAAAACTCAAACTTGCTACGACCTCGACACACTCAACCGTTAAAGATTTGAATGAAATAGATTCTCTATATAAATCCATGCACCTTGGTCCCATCCGTGACATTGAAATCTACAATAGCTTTCTAAAATTGCCCGACACACAATTGATCAAAACTCAAAAGGCCTACGCCTTCATGGGCAAGGGGCGAGACCTTCATAACTGCATCCACGAGCTAGGGGGCGACCCCCATGAATTTAAAACTCTTTTAGCGAGACTCTTGGTGAACATTGACGAAGAGAATTTTTATATTCAGCTACCATTAAAATCAAAATTCACTCCCGAAGTCGAAGCTCTCTTTGGCCCACCTCAAAGAGGCAGTTACGCATTGGCCAAGGTTCTCAACGGCGCCTCTCTTACTGAGAAATTGCTCCGAAGCTCTGAGGTTGAAAAAGGCATCGAAACCGACATCACCGAAAGCTCCTTTGCCATTAGCAAGGACAAGCAAACCATCTTCGCGAGTAACAATTTTTCTCACTTTCTACAGCTCTTTTTGGGACCTTTATTTATTGAGGAATTTGAGGACCTTAGTGCCGAACAAAAACAGGTTCTGGGCTCCATAAAAATACCAGCCCTCTATTTTTGGGGGTTTGACTCAGTCTAACGCGTCGCCCTATGGCCGAGTTTGAATTTTTCCGCTAGAACACAGCCCATATGACGGTGTTGAGTGAGGCGCTACCAGTAGACAAGCTAGGGTTTGGAATTTACTACGGACCAAAAATGCTTTCAGCAAAATATGCTGAAGGCAAATGGGGTCCCTTAGAGTTGAAGAACACCGGCGAAATTTCAATTCATCCCGGCGCTAAAACTCTTCACTATGCGCAAGAAATTTTTGAAGGACTCAAAGCCTATCTACAAAAAGATGGTAGCCTTGCAATGTTTCGCCCCGAAGCCAACATTGCTCGCATGACTCGCTCTGCGGAAATGCTATCGATGCCTCCTTTCCCAGAGGCAAAGTTTCTTGAAGGTTTAAAGTCAATTATTGAAGCTTCGAAAGATTTTGCTACAGAAGCTCCCGGTGCTCTCTATCTACGCCCCACCATGATATGCACGACTCCTTCACTAGGAGTTGCTCCAGGCACTGAATACTTGTTTTACATTTTACTCTGCCCTGTGGGCGGATACTTTGGATCGGCGCATGTAGAAAAACCTGTCGAGGTAAGTGTTCTCGCAACCGACGAATACGTGCGGGCCGTTAGAGGCGGCATTGGTTCAGCTAAAACAGGCGGCAACTATGCGGCCAGTCTGCGGGCCATCCAACACGCAAAAAAACACGGCTTTAACAACGTGCTCTTTCTAGACGCCATCAATCAAAAAAGTCTTGAGGAACTAGGCGGCATGAATCTTTTCATCGTTCAAAACGGAGAGCTTCAAACCCCCACTCTTACGGATTCCATACTTGCCGGCGTCACCCGAGACTCAATCCTAAAACTTGCCAACTCAATGGGCATTAAAGCCGTTGAGCGCACAATTACCATCGACGAGCTCCTCGAAGGGATTGAAAACTCTAAAGTAGAAGAAGTCTTTGCCTGCGGCACCGCGGCCGTAGTCAGTGCGATCACGGAATTAGGCTGGAAAGAAAAACGCTTTAAGGTCGGCAACGGAGAAAGCGGCCCAATTACTCAGACCCTCTTCCAAGAATTGACCAACATCCACTACGGAAAGAAAAAAGCTCCTTTTCCGGAGTGGATGCTCAAAGTTTGATAAAACTTTCTATATAGGTCTTAAAAGTTGAAAACGAAGTTCTGGGTATTGGCTTACAGCCTGTCGAGAAAAATCGTCAACCAACCTCCCCATGTGAAGAAGCAGTTCTGATGATTTTTCCTGAGTCATGAGTTCATTCGGAAGTTGATGGGGCTTATCAAAAACATAAACTAAAACCCCTTCCTTTTTGTAGCAAAGCATCGGCACAAAACTAGCCCTTGTCTTTCTGGCAAGAAAGGCTAACGACATAGGCGCATAGGTAGGAAACCCTAAATGACTCAGCTCCAGGTATGACTGGTCCTTTCCAGAATCAAAAAAAATCAACCCTGGCTTTCCTGAGCGCACTTCCTTTACCAATTTGACAACAGACATCATGTCTAAACCTTCTGCAGCTGACTTCTTTATAAAAGTTGCCCATGGCGAAGCAATGGAACGATTAGTGATTAAGACCACGTTGCCGAGCGCCTTTCCAACGCGAGCATACACCAATCCAGTTGCGCCAATGTGACAGAGTCCTAGCAGAATGGGAGCTTGTTTCTCCTTGATAAGAAGCTGTAGGGCCTCAATATTTTTATACTCAACAGGAAAACCTGGCTCACGAGAGCTAGAATCACTCTCGAAAAGCTCTAACTCTAACAATACTGAGTCCACTCTGGAGAGCAAAACCTTTTGATAAAATTGCGAAGAGGTCAGCGTCAGCCCCTCCTCAGCGATTACCTTTTCAATCAAAACTAAGGCTCTTTTGCGAAATCGGACTAATCTTGTAAATGGACCAACGAGAACATTTGAAAACAGTGAAATCTTCACACTTCCTAACAAGCGGCGGGCTTTCAAAAAATACCTCATTGTAGTTCTCGGACTAACGATGAAACAATAAACTACCTTAAGAAACCCTCTCAGCTTGAAGCGATACTCAAACAATTTCTTCACAACCTCGCTCGCGATACATCGCTGAAACACGTCCAATAATTTGATCCAACATCCATCTCCTTTAAAAACTATACCTCTATTGAAAACTCTTCGGAGCGAACAACATAATCTAAAAATGCAACACTGAATAAAACCACTTTGCGTTGCATTAAGCTACTGCTCAATTGACTAAGCAAACTCTGCAAAAAATTCGCATTCGCTTGATAATTATCTTTAGAATAAGGACCCGTCACAGAAATACTCACTCTAGCAGGATCTTCCGGATCAGAATAGGCTGAAGCCAAGAGCACAGGCACTTGAGCGACATCACTGAGCATGGCAACGCCAGATGCGATTTTTAACCTGCCTCCAAAAAGGTCAACGCTTTCAGAAAGTTGTCCAAATCGCCCGTCTATCCCCAGTCGCACAGACTTGCCGGCACGCAAATAGCGCTTAGCTTGGGCAACGACCAGAGCCGGACTAGCTCCCACCGAAACACTGTTAAACACAGCTACTTTCTTCTTCTGAAAATGAACCAAGCTCTTAAGCTGCTTGTTCAAGGCAAACTCCAATGCGGGATGCGAGTGATGCCAAGTGGCTATAATAACCGCTTGATTAAAAAACATTTCCCGAGCCTGATCACTTTCAAACTCATATTCAAGGATAAACTTATCTCCATACTCCTGGAAGCTGCTACTCCCAGCGCTCCTTAAAGGGACGTATCGATCTAACTCCTTTTGGAATTCTGCCAGCGCAGCAAAGGGCACCGACTTTCCCTTAGTTAAAACCAGGAGCACACAGTATCCGAATATATCTCGACTAAAAAGAAGCCAAAACCAGCGAGAAAGACTACAAAATTGAAGGCTAGACATCCAAAGCTTGCGACAATCAAAGCGAAACAAAATCAGCTTTAAGTTTACAAAAGGATAGCCAACACAAAGCAAAGCCTTTCTAAGAAAGGCTAAATAATAAACCATGGCTTATCCGAGACACCTTTTTTTACGGACCAAAAATGCACAGTCGGAACCTTTGGCAAGGCCGGAAGGTAGTCTAGACTATTGAAGGAGAAAGCAATTTTGTCAGCTTGAAAGGCTTCAATCACTGGTAATTCTTTTTGACTATGCTGGAAGTAAGAATAAGCACGTTCTTTAGCTCGCGATGGGTCTGCTTTAGAGTCATCAAACAATTTGGCTGCTTGATTAACAAATTGATCCCTTAGGCAAAACTGCTCCCACATTTCTGCAGTAATCAAAGGCAAATTCACTTTACTCTCAAAGTCTTCCCACACTTGACTGAGAAAAATGGTCTGAAAACCATACTCCATACACTTGTCCTTTATAGAAGAAAAGTATGGTTTTGCTAACTCTTCTGGTATGCCATTAGTGCGTCCATGAAGATCCGAAAGAATGAGCTCAAAAACAATCTTTGATTGGTCTTTTGCCACTTTCTGCATTGACTCTTGAATTTTAAATAGATTTTCTAAGGTTGCTTCATCTCCTTGAGTCATTGAACTCTTTAAAGAACTAACCCCCCAAAAGCCACTCAAAACAATGTCCTCACCACTCTCGAGCTTATTTTGAATTCTCTCTAACACTTTATTCGCTTGCTTCGACTTATTTCTACAAAACTTAGGCTGCTCAAGCACTTGTAAAAGTGCATTCGACCATTCTCCTGACACTAGCGCCTGCGCATCAAGTTTACTGTATTTTCCAATCTTATTTCTTGGAATCTTTTCAACTTTCCGAATCTGATCGGGTCTCTCATGATTGGAAAACTCTTCCTTCTTAATTCGACTCAGGCTTTGTGGCGTTAAGGAGCTATCTCCTTCAACCAGCGTTATCAAATTCTCGCCGGCCAACTCATCCTCAACTCCAAAAGTAAACGCGGCCTTGATCGACTCTGACTGTAGCAGTTTAGAATCAACATCTTCGGGCACAATTAGATTGCCTCGGCGTTTAACGATGTTCTTAACTCTTCCAACAATATGCAGCCTTTGCTCCTCATCAAAATAGCCTAAATCACCCGTGCAAAGCCACTCTCCAACAAAGGACTCACTTCTCTTTTTCTTCATTTGAAAATAATGTTGAAAAACGCAATCGCCCTTGATTAAAACCTCTCCAACTCTTGGGTCAGAGACAGTTACATTGTTCCTTTGTTCAATTTTTATTTCGTGGCCAACCGGAACCCCTACACTAGTGTGTCTGCCCTCATCACCCGGGGGAGTCATGGTGACCCACCCACTCGTCTCCGTTAACCCATACCCTTGATAGCAGGGGATACCAAAATTCTTTTCAAAACGTAACCATAAATCTTCCTTAAGAGCCGCAGTCCCTACAAGGGCTCGACGGAGACTCTCTGGCTTTTTGAAGTTCTTAGATATTCTCAACAACATCGCCATAATGGATGGAGTTAAGCTGATTGTTTCGATCGAATTTTCCTCAACTACGGCCCAAAAGGTTTTTGCCAATCTGAGGTCTAATGGCGGACACAAGAGAACTTGGGACCCATTAGCCATAACCGCCAAGCCAGTAAACATCATTGAATTTATATGAAAATGAGGAAGAATACTCATGAACTTTTCTCGATTAGAAAACTCGTAGAAATCCGCTACATTTAAGGCCATCTGAACCAAGTTCTTTGAACTCAAAGGAATCCCTTTACTCTTGCCTGTCGATCCCGAGCTAAAGACGATCAAGGCTGGAGTTTGCGAATCAAGACCGTTGAGCTTAAGGAGCGACAATTTTTCAAAAGAGTCTCTTAGCCCATCTATCTGATTCAAAGTGAAGTGAGCATCTGTAACTGGCTTAACTCCTAAGGTAGGCTTCAACTTTTCAAAGCTTGCTTGGTCTTGATAAATGACTAGCTTCGGCTTTACCTTTTTCAAAAGACACAGAAGATCATCAACATTGCTATCAGGATCTAGAATAACAAGGGTCGCACCTGTCTGCTCCGCCGCAAACAAGAGAGAAAACGAATCAAACGAAGCCGTCGCAAAGAAGACCACCGATTCTTTGGCCTCAACATTCTGATACTTGAAAAACTTTGAATAGAGTTGAGTCTTTTCTTGAAGATCAACATAACGAAATGACCTTTTATCGGCCGACGATTCTAGAAAAGTTTCTTGAGAGAAGTTTTGAACACTCCAAGCCAGCAACTCGCTAAGATTATCTATCTGTGGTCTTCCGGATTGGGAGCTAGGAGAGCTGCTTAAATTCTTCATCCTATCTTTAACTTCCTTTTATTGATCAAAGCCGCAATGCTAGAAACAGATGAAAAGGCTTCATTTGTTAAGTCCTCCGCTTCAAACTCAATTTCAAACGATTGCTCGAGCTGATCTACGAACTCGACCATCGTTAAAGAGTCGACAATGCCTTCTTCAATGAGTTTGGTTTCAAAATCAATCTCAGCGGAACTCTTTATAAATGATTGAAATAGCTGCAAAACTTTATCCGAGGTGTCGACTGGTTTCATGCCTATTTCTTCGGCAAATTGAGGCATTTTCTAAAACCCAATTTGGCGTCAACGTCTGAGGCAATAACGCCCCAAATCAAGCGTCATTATTCTTTAAGAGGGGTCACTATAAAAGCTCGTCACAAACCCATGGATTCGAGAAGTTAGCCGTCCCCACCTGAACCACGGTCGCTCCGGAACACAGGTATTCTTGCACATCGTGCTTGCTTCGAATGCCACCAATTCCACATAAAGGCAGTTTGGTCGCCTCGCGAACTTGAGCCAACACTCTTAAACTCAAAGGCTTTAGGGCTGGCCCAGACATTCCACCAAAGCGACGCCCTAAAGACCACTTGTTAGTTTCTGGCTCGGGCAGAGCAGACAAAAGAGTGTTACTAACGCTAATGGCATCAGCGCCCGAATTCTCGCAAACCTTTGCCACTTCCCCCGGGCTAGAAAGCAAGGGTGACATCTTCACCATCAGGGGAAATTTGCTCGCCACTTTCTTCGAGGAAGAAACCAAGTTTTTTAAGGCCTCAAGATCAGAAGCAAACTCTGCGCCACCTTTGTCAACATTAGGACAAGAGACATTTAACTCAAAACCAGCAAGCCAATGATCATTGCCCTCCAAGGCAACAAACTTAGAAATTACATCGGTGAATCCTTTTACATTTTCAGCAAACACATTGATCCAAATAGGAGCTGGAAAATCCTGGCCCGCCCATATGGGAACATATTTAGAGATCACACCATCTACACCTGAATTCTGAAGACCAATAGCATTCAGCACAGCACAACTTCCGTTGACTTCGGCAATCCTCGGGTGAGGGGCTCCGTCCATTGGCAAAGGACTCACGCCCTTGCTGACCACCGCACCGATAGATTCTGCGAAATATCCACCCTCGTAAGCTTCCACCCCCCAACCGAAGGTTCCCGAAGCAACCCACAAAGGTGTTTTATAAGTGCGACCTAAAAATTCAACTGACATCAGGACGCCCGCCTCGAAAGGTAAAATGATTTACAATTTTCTTACGCTCAAACCATGGACCTTCCATGCAGCAACGCTGCATCCCTTCGGTTGTTTTCACGGAACAGGAGAAACAAAGGCCAATTCCGCAGCCCATCTTTTCTTCAAGTCCTAAATAGCAAGGCAGCTTTGCCAACATAGGCATTGCTTCAAGCGCAGAGGAAAGCGCCTGCAACATTGGAGTGGGACCACAACAAAGCACATGGGAAATAGACCCAAGTTTTGAGGAATCCAAAGCGGCGGTCACGCGGCCTTGAACAAAACCTCTTGTCGCTCCTTTGGAATCTTCTAAACACAAAACATCGCAGCCAAGAGAAGCATCAAAATCATTCCAAGCTCGTTCACCATGAATCCAAAAGTCTGAGGAGCATCCCAAAGCACGACGCTGTCGCCAAACGGGAAGAACACTCGCCGCCCCAACCCCGCCAGAAACAAATAGAACTTTCGATTCTCTCTTTAAGAAAGCCGAAGGAAGTGAGGTTCCTAAAGGCAAAGTAACTTCGCAAGGGCGCCCTTTTTCAGCAAAGCAAAACAGCTCTTCAGTGGCAGCCCCCAATCTTCGAACCCAAATCTCGAGGACAAAACCACCATCGCCTTCTTGCCAATCGACAATAGCAAACGGACGTCCAATCAGATGCTGACCCCAGCGAAGCATAACAAACTGTCCGGGCGTCCAATCAAGCTTATGAGGAGTGTTAATCGACAGGCGAAAGTCGCGTTGACTAACTTTTTCAGCCTTGGAAGCAAAGTGCGTTTTAAACAAGGAGAACTCTTTGGCTTCAAATAAAGTTTTTTTTGCTATCTTTTCGTCAACCATTTTTCTAAAACAAAAGCACTCTTCCCGTCCGGGTAATACCCCTGACGCTCCTGAAGCTTACAAAACCCCATGCTGGTATACAATGACATTGCCGCAAGATTGTTCACCTTAACTTCAAGCATCACACGCTCAACCCTCGGATAATGGCTTTTCAGTTGTTCAAAATAGAATTTCATCAACTTTTGGCCCCACCCCTGTCGCTTAGCCAATACCGAAAGATGCATTAAATCAGAGCTATCTTCCATAACTCGAAACAACAAGATGCCCCCTAAGTTTTGAGCCTCATCTATAGCGCAAAGTAAATGTCCATAGCTCAGCTCACTCTCAAAATCATTCACTCTCCAGTGAGACTGCGGATAAGCTTCTTGATCAAATTCAAAAAGACTCTGTGAACTAATTTTTTTATCAGCGCTTAAATAAAGTGACTTCATGGCGAGCTCTCAATCTCTTTAGCCAAGTTTCAACATCTTCTTGATCCGATAGAGTTTTCTCTAGAACAATCCACGACTCTAATCGATTGCGTATGTCAGCTTCACTAAGAGAATAGTGTTGTATAAACTCCTTTAGGCGAGAACCGCCTATCGCCTTCTGAAACTGAGCGTATTTTTGATCCACATCCACCTTAGGAACCTGGTAAATCTTTAAAACCCTATTTTCATCCATCACCATAGAGCGAATCACCAGCTGCTGAAGCAAACGCTGAGAGGAAGTGTTCTCCAAATTGAGAGAGTAGCCTTCTTTAAAGACAGAGGGAGTCTCCAACACGCTTTCTATCTCCATATATCGATGAGTAATGGCTTCACCAGAGACAACAGCAATCACAAAATTAGTCGAGGTCTTTGCCAACCCCAACAGAGTAAAAAAAGCAAAAACCAACACAAGTCTCTTCATCCCTTCATTCTAAAACGTATCCGTTTACTTTTCACGCATACCCGCGACCTTTTCACAGCGAAATACAAGCCTTTGGCACGAAACTTGCTTTGGCTAGGCATGCCGAGGAAAAGACTCATCAGAACTAAAGACCTTCCCTATCATGTCGTAAATAGGTGTATAGACAAAGACTTCTACCCTCTAAACCTAAACCTTGTTTGGGCTGAACTAATGGATATCTGCAGAGTCATCACATACTGCTACGGCGCCAAAATTCACGCATTTGTGCTCATGAGCAACCACTATCACATGCTTCTGAGCACTCCAGACGAGAATCTAGACGATATCATGCAATATTTTCAGCGCGAGTTTAGTAGCTGGATTCGAAACCAGACCCAAAAACAAAAATATCGATTCCAGGGGCGCTACAAATACTGCCTCCTCACAGAACACTCCCATTTCATTAATACTTTTCGATAAATCTACCAGAATCCACTACGCTCAGGACTAACGAGCCATGCCGAAGATTACAAGTTCAGCACTCTTCATGGAATTTCTGGTAACGGACTCTTAGAATGTCCTGTCTGGTTGTGCAAAGAGTTCGGAGGAGCAATTCCCGAAGACCATGAAGACTTACTTAGCTTTATAAATCATCCCTTCAGATGCGAAGCTTCCGAGAAAACAAGAAGGGCTCTCAGGCGACAATGCTACAAAGAGCCCCTACGCCTACAATAATCTCGCGTTGTTTAGCGTGGCGAGCTCTCAATGCCTCACCGACCTTTCTCTGTGAAAAGGTCGCGGGTATGCGTGAAAAGTAAACGGATACGTTTTCACGTGGTGTGGAGGCGGGTGAAATCGCGAGCAGAGGTCATCAAAGCTTTTAAGCCTTCTTGATTCTGACTACTTACCCAAATAGGTCCTTCAGAGGCTCGATCAATGACGGGCTGCCATTTTTCTTCAATCTCGGCTCTGCTGTTCTCGTGGATGCGATCCGATTTGGTAAAGACGAAAACAAAGGGCTGATGACCGATCCAGTCCATGAATTCAAACTCTTCATCCAAAGGGACTCTCATTGGATCGCCAAGCATCACCCACAATAGTCCCTTAGGACTTTTTTCATTGAGCGCATCCGACAGCGGACCCCAGAACTTTTTCTCGTCAGCGGTTCTCTTTGCAAAACCCCAACCGGGCAAATCCACCAACTCCAAAACAGCTTCTTTGGGTTTAGCCACCTGAACAGTCACGGCGATCAAGCCAATCGTCACCCCGGGCTTGGAACCTGTTCGAAACAGCTTCCTTGGGTGAGTAAGAGTGTTCAACAATGAGCTCTTGCCTACATTAGAACGACCCACAACTGCCCATCTAGGATGTTTAGCCATGGGCACCTTATCAGGCACCATCACCGTCCACGAAACTTCTGATTTTCCTAAGCCCATATTCGAGGCAGGCTAGCGGAGCTTGGTCCCACAATCCACATGAAATCTTAACGACTCTCCTGGATAGGGCCCAAAACACCAAAAAAAGGCTCTTCTCGACATCAAGTGGGTAAATTCAAGGGCTTGTGTCTTGTAAAGTTTGTGTAAAGCTGTCCGAGGATTCCGCAACGTTGCAAGATTTTGAGCATAAAGTATTGAACATTCTTATA
>Ga0100403_1001750_pt1 | contig 18763 bp, 18 predicted proteins | sample CryGeymet201501t_FD_83663 | JGI IMG/M metagenome (GOLD analysis project Ga0100403, IMG submission 83663) | Groundwater microbial communities from Crystal Geyser aquifers in Utah, USA - Crystal Geyser metaG 2015-01t | ecosystem: Environmental > Aquatic > Deep subsurface > Groundwater | place...
CGTTTTTTCTTTTGTTTTGCCATGATATTCATAGTATAACAAAAACCCCGCTTTTTAGGGCGGGGTTTTGTGGTAGTCTGAATCACTTCAGATGAGGAGCGGTCAGACTCTTGTTATTGGCCTATTACAGCTCGGCGACTATTTACATAGTAACCGATGCCTGCAATCAATGCGCCCAATCCTAGGATAGTGGCGATACTCTCACCAGCACCTGTTTTTGGAAGTTCAGGTGGAGTGGTAGGAGGAATGTCGTCACATTCTTTAGTGACTGTTACATCCGCACCATCTTGCTTTGATCCATTTGAGGTTTCGATAGTGGCAACGTTGTGGAAAGTATTTACTCCACAAACTAGTTGTTCAGAATCTGCAACCTTGGCTGTAAACTTTATGTAAGCTGTCGCACCAGGTGCGTAGTTTCCAATGTTTGCGCCAGTAGTTGTTACTTTGTCGCTTTGGGCGTCAAGTAGTAAACCTTTAGGATTTGCAGAGTTAGAAACGTAAGTCGAATTACTTACATAACTAATTCCTTGTGGAAGTGTGTCTTTTAGGACAACGTCATTTTGCATTGTTGTACCAGTGTTTTTGTAACTAATAAGGTAGTCTACTTTATCACCAGCATTTACTGCTTCAGTTTCTTTCCATCCAGTAACACCTGTCTTGTGAACTTGTTTACTGATTGTAAAGTTTGGCTGGTTGGCCTTAACCTGGAAGATAACGTATCCAGCATATTCATTACAGCCAGGAACGACACCATTTAAGCTATCGTAACCTAGAGCTGTTCCAGAACTAAATACACTATCAGGTAGAGTTGCGCCATTTACGGCACCATTGCTCGTTACTTTAGCAGAACCTGCAACAAAACTTAGGTCCATTGTTCCACCTGTAGTGTTGGTAAGGTTTGCGCTATCGTAAACTTCTGTAGGGTTGGCGTTTGGTGAGGTGATAAATCCACTCACTTTTGTGCCACTGTTAGCTGCAACATTTGCAGCCATTTGCATTCGAAGTGCTACGTCGTTGGCGATTCCAGTACCACCGTCGTTTAGTCCACTTGAAGCGTTGTTATGGAAGTAAACCATAACATCGTATGTTTTTCCTGCTTCAAGGTCGACGTTTTCGCCGTAGTTACCTTGTCCAGCTGGTCGAACACGCACGAAGTTACGTTCATCACCTACATCGGCGTTGTCTGTTATCGAGTTAAATGTAACGTAAGGTGCAGGGTTTGCACCGGTAAATGTTGGTCGGCTTGGTCCCCAGGCAAAAAGTGTTGCAGGAACGATAACTGCAGCAGCAAGTATCGCAACTATTGCACTGGTTCGCTTAGGTGCACGACGTATCAAAGCTATAAGCTTTTTCATGATATGCTCCATTTCTTGATCTATCTCGCAGATGAGATCAAATTAATAATTAAAATATATAAATTAACAAAAGTCTAACCGGGTTGTTAAGTTACAAATCAGATCATTACATACCAAAAATATGGTTTAAGTGCACGTCGAATCAATAAAGATTCACAAGGAATCTACTGCAGTCTGTGTGCGAGAAGCACTCGAGACGAATAGATTCCTTGGATTACACGGGATGTGTAGGTAAAGCTGTCACCACGATGGCAGGCGCGAAGTTTTGAGGCTCCGCGCCTGCCACAAGGGAGTTTTAGCCGAATGGATTTCCGGCGTCTCCCTCGTTGGTGCCCGAGTCTGGGTTTACGCTCCCTGTGCTTCCGTCACTAGTGGTTCCAGTGGCGGGTGCGGGGATTGTCCTGTCCGGGTCGGGTGTGGTCGCGCCCTCCGCCTGGGAATCCGATGAAGGAATCTCAGTTGCAGGGATGACTGGTGCCGGATTGGCCGGCAGTTCCGGTCGGTCCTCGTAAGGATCGTTCGGCTGCACGTTTACTCCGTCTGGTGGTGTCACCGAATCTGGCCAAATCTTCTCGCAATCGGTCACGCACGGAGGCGTAGTCGGCGGCGGTGGTGGCGGTGGTGGGGGTGTGCACACGCCTTCGCAGGTGCGTACAACCTTCCACCAGATGTTGAGACAGTCGATGAAGATACCCGCGTTACCGCGGATACCCTTGACCGTCCCGTCTGCGTTGTACACCACCGGTGCCAACGATACGCGAACCATGGTTCGGCGGTCGAAGAAATTCTCGACTACCTCGTTTCCCTTGCTCCAGGTGTTCGCGAACCCGTTGGGGTTGCGAACTATCGGGAGCTTGGCGACGAGATCCGGGTTGCCGACGAGTTCAAGTGCGATTGCTCGCGCTTCCTCATCGGTGAAACCCGACCCATAGACCTGGATGATCAGCTGGCTGCTGGTATCCAGTTGCGGATCGTTGGCCCACTTGACGATGTCTCCCCAGTTGAAACCAGTGTAACTGGCGCGGTTATTCACCGCGTCAATGTACCACTGGGCCTCCGCCTCGTCGATGCAATCGACAAGAGCAGACCACTTCAAGAGGTAATCAGCACCACAAGTGGCGCGGACATCCTTGAAGGTGGCCGGAGTCTGGGGGTTGTCAGTCGTATCGGCACTAATCAGAGTTACCTCTTCGGTGCCGACAACGGGCAAGGAGTCGAGGTCGCCGTTAGGCTGTTCGACTCCGATAGTATCTTCCTCGGCCGAAGCCGAAGGAGATGCTGACGGTGACGGTTCGGCCGAAGCCGAAACCGACGGGGAAGGGGAGGTTGACGGAGCAAGCTCCGGCGACGCCCCAACCCGAAGGTCGCTGCAGCCCGACAAAACGAGCGTAGCGACCAGCAGTCCGATGAGGGGGACGAACCCGAACTTGCGTTCCACGATAGCCTCCTTTAGGCGCTGGGCGCTTTACGCCCGTAGATGTATATCATCGTCGCAAGGACGATGATCACGACGACGTCGAGCAGGCCCAAAAAGAACCCAATCGCTTCAAAGCCGTCGAACGGCTTGATGATCGCGCCAGCGATCAGCATCACGATGCCAGTGAAGGCTGCAATACTGAATCCAGGCCACTGCCTGGTTGCCGGGTGTGACGCCCACCAGCTAGCGGTCAAGAACAGCAGGATTCCGAAGAATCCGCCGAACCCGAACCAGAAGCTGGTGCTCCACTGGGCGGCGTTGGCTGCGATGAGCAACCAGACGCCACCCATGAGGAGCGCGAACAGGGCGATCAGCGTGCTGATCGTGAACTGCTTGATGCGTGACAACATGATGTTCTCCTTCCCCCATGTGGGGAAATAGATTCGACGTAACGATTACGCCGAAAACTGCCCCACTTGGTGAGGAGCAGCGCGTCAACCAACATGTATATTGACTGGCGCGCTGCTCCACAAAAGGAAAGAAGAATCAAATTAGCTTGAACAGTGTTACCTAATATACATAACGTAAATCAGACATGCACTGTAATGATCTGACTTGTTAAAACACCTCTCTTAGCTGTAGTCCTCACACCACGACTAATTGATGTTTCTAATGTACCACAAAATATGATTATTGTCAATAACTTAAGCAATATTAAATACATAAGCGCAATCCAATTATCTGTAATACGCTACATCTAGCGTATTTTTTGATATTTATACGCTATATATCATAATATTTGACATTAAAAGTCAATAGGAGTATATTTGCAAATCAGTATCTAGAGGACCGTCCTCTTAGTCACAACGATGTGACAGATACTTGCACATTGGAGAATGCTTTGTCATTTACCCTGATTGCAAACGGCAAGAAGTTCGTCCTACCCCAAAGCGTTTTGGAGTGGGATGAGACACATGTTCACGATTTCATCAAGGCGCGTTACTCTGATGAAAGGAAGGCGGAGACCTCGCTCTGCAATCTTCTGACCTACGGAAAGGCTCACTCGGCGTGCAACGCTGTGCTATCTGCACTCGAGCAGTTCCTTCAGGAGAAGACTGGTTGTCGGGGTGACTGCATGTTGACTCCCTATGAGTCTCGGCACCTGACACCGATGATCAACGAGTGCCTGGAAGGTCATCGCAAGAGAATCGGGGTAATCCCGAAGGCGTCACTGAAGGTTCTTGTTCGAACCTGATGACGGATGCGATCGGCGCCCGGCCTAGTAGGACTTCATGTCCTCGGCCGGGCGCCATCGCCACTAAACACTAGAGATAGTGTTTTTTTATTTGACATAGATATATATTTGCAGGTATAACACTAAGTGGTGCTAAATACGGAAGGTCCGTAGATGCTCCTAGAGCAAAAGCAAGAACATTTCGGGGGTAATCATGGCCATAACTGATGATAGTGTGGCGTATGGCATTGTGCCTATGTACCCAAAAGGCGCAAGGTCGACCAAAAGGCTTCTTAGGTCCGACAGGAAACGTAGGATCAAGAGAAAGACGCTCGAAGAGAGGATAAAAACCGAAAACGCGTTCGACAAGCGCACGGTTACGTGTCTACTGGACAGCGACGGCGAGATTATCGTTCGGACGGGTTTCGATCTGTCCGATGCTTTCGCAGGAGTAATCGGCAAAAAAGCAACGACTAGCAAAAAAAGTCGTGCTGAAGCCCGTTTCTCCGAGCTCGAGAGGCACAGAAGATGCGCTTTGGTCGCAGAGTCGTTGAATCGACTAATAAGGAGGCGTGAAGTCTACCACACGAGGGAGTTGATCGATGGCGAGATGTTGGATGTCTATTACTTGGTATCCGACTCGTAGTCCTCATAATCCTGATGGGGTGGACGGTTGAGCTCCAATGCTCCCGTCCACCCCGGTGTTGAATTTTCATCACCACCCCTCTAGCGCGAGGGGCTTTTTTTTGCTATAATCCTTCGGAGTCTAGCAATAGATATTTTTTATATGGTCCCATCGTTGCCGGTCTACCGCGCATCCCGATAGTGCACGTATCGGGGCTAACGGTTAGGACATCCCGATTTATCGGGACAATAGGAGCTTGTACCTTTATAATAATTAAGTAATGTTTTACACGTATATATTGCGACTTTCAGATGGAAAGTTCTACATAGGACAAACTAATAATGTACAGAGTAGACTTGTGCGTCACCAGACCGGCCAAGTACGTTCAACTAGTCATTATCGACCACTCAGTCTTGTATATTATGAAGAATATGAGTTTCGCTCTGATTCTGTAATGCGTGAAAAACAGTTAAAATCATGGAAGAACCATAAGGCTCTCGAAGATTTGATTACCAATTTTGATGGTCCCATCGTCTAACGGTTAGGACACCAGGTTTTCATCCTGGCAATAGGAGTTCGATTCTCCTTGGGATCACCAAAATTGTTAATAAAACTTCGCACCTAACCGTTAGCTCGGTTAGGACATCCCGACTTCATCGGGACAATAGGAGTTCGATAAAGCGACGAAGTGAGAGAGAAATTAGCTTGCTCATTTATCCGAGCAAGGAAGGTTTATATCTTGATATTCTCCTTGGGATCATCAATATTGAATTACAGATTACAAAAGCATCCGGTTTTACACTTTTGCAAACGGGTGTTTTTTGTATCAGTCACATAATTCGATTCCTATTTAACTCTTCCTGCAAACCAGGCAGGGCAGGGCGGTCGAGGCATAACTATATTAAAACTGCTTATGGTAAGCTAAGTGTATAAATAAGCGGAGTTAAAGACTACCATGGCAACCAAAAGACAGACAAGCGAAAACTCACAGAGAAAAATAACCATCATTTTCGGATATAGCCTGTTTGTTGCGGCGCTAGTCACAGTTATGGTGTCAACTGTTATACCCTTATCAAAGATACTTTTCAATCCGGCTTCTATGCACCTGAATGTTATTACCATGCTACTGTCATTCGTGGCTGCCGCCATTGTGCCGTTTATCGTAGCCTATGTAATTGGCGACAAGACGACTCGTACCAAGAATAGAGTGACTCACCACTATAACGGAATTCTATTCGGCGTTGTTGCATACTGGCTATCAATGTTCTTTAGCTTTATCGGCTCGTCAACCGTAGAGCCAATCAGGCAAGCAATTCCAGAATTTTGGCTGTCTACAGTGGTAAATTCATGGCCCATCCTGGCGAACATTTTGATAATCACGATTATTGCGATGAGTTATCATAGTCGGACCCAAAAGGCAGGGGAGTCGGTATTGCAATATAGGCCGTACCAATTATTACTACTATCCTCGGTTGTCGCAACGATTGCCCCCAGTCAACTATATCTCGCTGACGGATACCAATTCGTTAGTTTGCTGTACGTTGCCATTCCAGCTCTAATTATTGGCATCTCTTACGTAGTATTAAGGAAAACCCACCCATCTAAGCTCTCTCGATTGTCCAGTGCCGTCGTTGCTCTCAGTTTTGGTATCATTACTATGGGATTTGCCGGACAACTTACTATGTCTACAAACGGCATACTCACCATACTCGCAATTACAGGAGGTGTAGGTCTGGCCGCGTGGGTATTGTATTTATGGCTCATCGCACGTTTAGCTAGAAGAGTGAAATAGCTGATTTAACATTCTAAAGACATTTTTTCTTATCTGTTAAATAGTTTGATTCTTTTTTGCTATAATTAGCCATATGAAGAAGTATGCTGTAATTATCTTAGCAATTATTATCTTAGCGGCGGCAGGGTTAATCTATTATTCAAACTACGTTAGAGGACGAGGTACCAGTTTAGTTGCACAAAGCAACACCGAAGAAACGAGAGATGTTAGAGAAGTAGTTTGGGGGCAGTTATCTTCAAATCGAAAAGAACGGATTGATGGAACGTGGAGAGACGGAAAAGCTTCAAAGATCACTTTTAAAACAGGTATGGGAATGGTTGAAGATACATCGTACGAAGGAAAAATAGTCTACATGATTGATTATCCAGCTAAAAACGACAGTGGCTCGCAAAACGTAGTCGTCTACGCTGACACCGATACCTTCAAGTACATCGGATATGGCTTCACTGATTAAATACAGTTTTAACTGTAACGACTGTATTTCAGCGAATAATTTATGTAATAATTTGCTTTGGTAGGTTTCGGAGAAAACCTAACTAAAAACCAGTATGATTATTTGACATAATCATAACTATCTAATATAAATGTATATACGCATGTAGTTTTTATCCTAACAAAGGAGAGAATTATGGCTAGTAAAGATCTGTTGGATGTTGTCGATGAGTTCGGCGACCGTGCCAACATTACATGGCAAGGTGAAGATCGGCCTCATTCAAACCCCAGCGGCAGAGCTGCTGCAATCGTTGCTGGGGTTTCGAGTGACCCCAACGGTCGTCTCTACCTCGAGAAGCTTCGAGCCGCGTAGAACCGCTAGTCCAGGTAGGGGCGGTCGGTATAATATCGACCGCCCCACCTAGACAGGCAACCCGGGTGACTGTTTGCGCAGTCACCCTTTAAATTTGTATTTATATGCTACAATAATAATTGATATATGGGTGGGAAATTCTTAAACAAACTTACAGTTCGTGACGTACCCCTTGATAACCAGACTGTCCTTGTCCGGGCTGATTATAATGTGCCACTGACAAAAGATGGCAAGATAAGTGACGACTTGCGCATTAGGGCAAGCTTGCCGACTATACAGTACCTTGTGGATAGAGGCTGTAAGATTGTGATAATCAGTCACTTGGGAAGGCCTGAAGGTAAAGACAAATCCCTAAGCCTGATAGTGGCTGCTGAGAGATTGGCGAAATTACTCAAACAAGACATCCGTTTCGTTGATGACGTTATCGGTGACAAAGTAAAGCAAGCTATCAAACGGGCTCCAAAAAACAGCATAACTGTACTCGAAAACTTACGTTTTTATCAACAAGAAGAAGCAAATGATCGTAGTTTTGCAAAAAAAATATCTGATGCTGTCGGTGCAAAATATTTCGTTCAGGATGGTTTTGGCGTAGTGCATCGAGCTCACGCTAGTACTAGTGCTATAACGGAGTTTATGCCTAGTATCTCGGGACTTTTACTTGAAAAGGAGTACGATACGATTACGTCTGCTATGGATAATCCAGATAAGCCGCTAATCGCTGTTATGGGAGGTGCTAAAGTAAGCGACAAGATTGAGGTTATCGAACGATTTATAGATGTTGCAGATAAAATAATTATTGGCGGAGCTATGGCTAATACATTTTTGGCATACAAAGGTTATTCTGTTGGGGCTAGTAAAATAGAGGATGACCAAACAGCGACCATAGATCGTATCTATACATTGGCATCCAAAAAAGTTGGTAGTGATAACGTAGATAACTTCATAGTTTTACCTGTGGATCTGGCTGTTGCGACTGAAATTTCTCTTTCTGCTAAGCGTAAGATTGTAGACATAGAAAAGGTTCCCGAAGGCGAATACGCTTTAGATCTTGGTAATCGTTCTATAAAGAAGATTAGTGAGATTGTAAAATCTGCCAAAACTGTCGTATGGAATGGCCCACTAGGGTTTACGGAACTACTTAGTTTTGCGGTGAGCTCATCGAGCCTTGCTCAGGACTTGGCTAATAAAGCAAACATTACATCTATCATCGGTGGTGGCGATACGGCTGATTTTATATTGAAGTGGGATAAGAAAAAAGGTGAGTCATTTACGCATGTGTCTACCGGTGGTGGTGCCAGCCTAGAACTTATGTCAGGAGAAAAACTACCTGGTGTCGAAAGTTTGCTAGACGCTCGACGACAAATGCGCTACACTAACAGTAATAAACATAAGCAGTAAAATAGGGTATGGCAAGGGATAAGACGCTAATTATCGGTAACTGGAAGATGAATCTCAATATGCATGAGGCGAGTCTTCATGTTCATAAGCTCTCTGGTATGGTGAAAAACCATCGCGATGTAGAAGTTGTACTGGCCCCTACAGTCCTAACACTTCAATCGCTTAATCTTCAGGTGAATCACCGTCAGTTTAAATTAGCTGCCCAGAATTTTTATTGGAGAGACCACGGGGCGTATACAGGAGAGGTTTCTGCTAGTCAGCTACAAGGGATAGTTCAGTACGCGTTAGTTGGTCATTCAGAGAGACGACACGTTTTCAATGAGTCAGATAAAGATATTCGCGCTAAAGTTCAGGCGGCTATCCGAAATAATATCCAGCCAGTTCTTTGCGTAGGAGAGACTGCTTTTGAGAGATCAGAAAATGAAACAGCAGCAGTGCTGCACGATCAGTTAATCGGTGGATTAGCTAACGTTACTAGCGATGAGCTAGAAAAAATAGTTATTGCTTATGAACCTGTCTGGGCGATAGGTACTGGAAATAATGCCACCCCAGGCGATGTGAGTGCGGCTATCAGGGCGATTCGCAACCAGATAAAACATCTTTTCGGACCAAAGATGGCAGATAATATAGCTGTTTTATATGGTGGAAGTGTTAGTCTAGAGAGCGCAGGCGCTTATTTAGATCTTCCCGATGTTGATGGGCTATTAATCGGAGGTGCTAGTCTAAGCGCCGAAGAGTTCAGTGGAATTGTTAAAAAAGCACATAAAAGCTCGGTTGTAGCAAGAAAGTAAAGGAAATAATATGACAGATCTTGATTTCGATGAACTAGACCGGGCTGTGAATTCACTAATTGGTGATACTGATAAATCAGTTGTAGATAAATCTATAACAGACACTAATAGTCAGGCGCCTTCTGTTTCAGCCGACACAAACGTGCATATCAATGAGGAGCCAGTAGGTCAATCAGTTGAACAAAATGTAGTTGAAGCGGCACCTATAGTAGTTTCAGCTTCAAGCCCAATTTCAACTCCTCCGACTCCGAGTATCACCGAACCTCAGGAACAGGTGCAACCACAACCACTTGCCGCTAGACGTAGTTCTGGTAGGTTTATGGATGTAGTTCACCCCTCCTCTGATATGCGTTCGACGAATAAAGTAGCTTCTAGGCCCACAGAAGCATCGGACTTAAATACCACTTCTGAGGAGCAGGTTACCTCGCCTGTCGTTACGCCAGAAGAATTGGATACCCATGCCCCAGTAGAGCCAGAAGAGACTAAAACATTTACATCAGATGATCAAGAGCCAACAGCTGTCTCGCCATTTCTATCTGATGCGAAAGTCGAAAAAAGACCACTTGGAGCTTTTACTGACAGCGAAAAACCAGAGCCATCTGCTTTAAATGATTTACTGCAAAAGGAATTAGACTCTGACGGATTGTCGGGTAATGACACTGAATTAGCAGAAGCTAACGAAATACCAAATCAAGAAGCTGAAATAAACCAGCAACCAAAACCAGTAAATCAAGATGAAATGCCCGAAGAGCTTCAAGGTGATGTTTTGTCTATAGAAACAAATGAGTCAGAATCGGCTGTAGTGGAACCAGAGATACCAGAAGTTCAGCCGGCTCCAACTGTCAATGCACCAGTGGCTATCACGCAACAATATGTTGAGAAAGCTCAGACACCTCAAGCCGAATCTGGAGCTATTTTTGATACAGATGCTTACCATCAACCAGTGTCGGCCGGTAAAGCTCATCATTCTGGTTGGATGACAGTTTTATGGATATTTTTGTTGATTATACTTGGTGCCGGCGCAGGTGTAGCAATTTATACCTACGTTTTACCTCTCTTATAGCTTATAATAGATAGTAATGAATTTACTCAATGGGCTAAACGCCGCTCAAGTCGACGCTGTACAAACTATTTCCGGACCTCTTTTGATATTAGCAGGAGCTGGTAGTGGAAAAACAAAAACGCTTACTCATCGTATAGCTTATCTTATTGAGCAGGAGAAAATATTTCCAAATCAAATATTGGCTGTAACCTTTACAAACAAAGCAGCCAAGGAAATGCGTGAGAGGTTGGGTGTTTTAACTGGACAGGACAGCTCGCATCGTGGATTTATGCCATGGATGGGCACATTTCATGGCATATGCGTCAGATTGCTCCGAATGGATGGCGAGCAGATAGGTATTGCTCGAAATTTTGTTATCTATGACGAAGATGATCGACGGGGTCTAATCAAACAAGCGATGAAACAACTTTCTATTGGCGATAAAGAGATTAAACCTCAATCGGTTAGCAGTGCTATATCAACAGCAAAAAACGAGATGACTAACCCTAGTGAATATGAAGCGTCAGCACATTCACCTTATCAAAAAAATGTGGCAAAAATCTATACTAAATATGAAGACATGAGAAGCAGGGCGGGCGCTCTAGATTTTGATGATTTGCTTTTGGAAGTGGTGCGACTTTTTAGGGAGGCGCCTGATGTTCGTAAAAAATGGCGTAATAATTTTAAACATATTTTAATCGACGAATATCAGGATACTAATGCGGCTCAATACGCCATAGTAAAAGCTCTTGTGAACGAACACAAGAATATATGTGTCGTTGGAGATGATTGGCAATCAATTTATAGCTGGAGAGGTGCAGATTTTACAAATATTTTGAATTTTGAAAAAGATTACCCAGGCGCGAAAGTTATAAAACTGGAGCAAAACTATCGAAGTACTGGTAATATCTTGGATGCAGCAAGTAATGTGATCATAAAGAACGTCCAGAGAACGGACAAAAAGCTTTGGACAGCAGAGGGTCCTGGGAATCCAGTAGAAGTTCATGCTGTTTATGATGAAGCCGAAGAAGCTAATCTTGTTGCTGAAAGGATTTCAACACATGTAGCTATAAAAGCTCGAGATTTAGGTGATTTTGCTGTACTTTATCGAACTAACGCTCAAAGCTATACACTGGAGCGAGCCCTACTCCGCTTTCGAATGCCGTATCAAATAGTTGGTGGAGTTAGGTTTTATGACCGCAAAGAGATAAAGGACGTAATCGCTTATCTCAAACTTATATATCAACCAAACGATAGAATGAGTTTTTCGCGAATCGCAAATGTACCCGTTAGGGGAATTGGTCAGACAAGTTTAGAGCATTTCCTGGACTGGCAGGCTGTATCTGGTATGGATATATTGTCAGCACTTATAAACGTAGAACAGACTTCGACCGTAACGACTAGGGCTAAGTTGGCTCTCGTTGGTCTCGGGGAAAAATTACGTATAGTTCAGGCGACAATGGATGATAAAAGTCCAAATGAGATAATCGAGAAATTGCTATCAGTAACAGGATATAAAGATTATATTTCTGACGGATCACCACAGGCTGAGGAGCGTTTAGATAATATCGGTGCGCTACTGTCAGATGCTCAAAACTTTGCAAGTTTGCCTGATTTCCTTGAAGAAGTGGCACTAATGTCTAGTGCTGATACGTCTAGCGATGATCAAAAAGTTACACTGATGACACTACATGCCGCAAAAGGCCTAGAGTTTCCAGTGGTATTTATCGTAGGCGTTGAAGAGGGAATATTGCCTCACTCTAGGGTGTACGAGGCTGGTCCAGCGGAGCTCGAGGAGGAGCGAAGATTAGTATATGTAGGGATGACTAGAGCTAGAGAAGAACTACATCTTAGCTATGCTCAAAGTCGACTGCAGTTTGGACAGAGAAGCTATAATCCTCCTTCTAGATTTTTGTCCGATATGGGTAGTCAGATTGAAACTACCGTCAATGAGCCAAAGGTAACAGCTGAGCAAGATTATTACAGCGATGAGTTGTTTACGATTGGGGAAACTGTCCGTTCGGCTGCGTTCGGCACGGGCGAGATTATTGAGATTGACGGCCTAGCCTTAACTATAAAATTCGACAACGGACAGGTTAAAAAGTTAAACGCCGAATACGCCAGACTAGAGAAAATATAGACCAGCATTTGGTGGCTAGTAATGGCTATGTTTGTTATAATTAATAGAGCACGCTTGGGCTGTGTTATTTAAATGAAAAAATATACTCAAAAACCTATATTTACTAGGAGGATCCCTGTGGTCTTTCTTATGGTTATACTCCTTCTTTTTGGAGTAAGTTTGATTTCAAAGAACGTTTTTGCTCAATCTGAAGATATAAGCTCTGGATCTCATCTGGTGACGATACATGATCGCGGGGAACAGTTGGTTGATGTAACCGACGCTGCTACGGTCGCAGATGCGCTACAAGAGGTTGGTGTAAGTATAGATAAGGCCGACAGGGTTGAACCTGCTTTGAGTGAGAAATTAGTAGCAAAAGAATATAGTATTAATATATATCGAGCTAGACCTGTGATAGTAATTGATGGTAATACAAAACAAAAAGTTATTACGGCTTATCAAACTGCACCTCAGATAGCAAAGGATGCGGGTATAAATCTATATCCTGAAGATATAGCTAACCTTACTCGTACTGACGATATCATTACCGATGGAGCAGGATTAAAGCTAGAGATTAAAAGAGCAACCGATGTAGAATTTGACCTATATGGAAAGTTATCCAGTGTGAAGACTCAAGCAAAGACTGTAGCTGATTTCTTAAAAGATAAAAATATTTCTTTGAAGTCTGATGATAGAGTACTGCCTGCTGAAGATTCACAAGTATCTGCCGGTATGCAAATCAGGCTTTGGCGAGAAGGTGTTCAGACTATAAATGTTGATGAGTCGGTTGAATTCGATGTGAGAAAAATACAAGATGGTGATCGTGAAATTGGCTATCGTGAGATAAAAACCACAGGTGTAGCTGGGACAAAGAATGTGACCTACGAAGTACTGATTCAAAACGGAAAAGAGGTTTCTAGAAAAGAGATTGCCAGTATCGTAACCAAACAGCCTTCCGAACAGGTTGAAATAATTGGAGTGAAATATAAGGGTTCCTATACAACACCCACTCAAAACGAAAGTATTACATGGAATTTTCTTATAGCTAACGGCTTTAGTAGGAATCAAACAGCAGGAATTATGGGTAATTTGATGCAGGAGCACGGATTTAAAACTACTGGTGATGGAATTGCCCAGTGGATTGGCTCAAGGAAGAGTAACTTACTTAGTCGCCCAGATCCTTACAGTATAGACACTCAGTTGCAATTTTTGATGTATGAGCTTAACGGCGGATATTCAAAGGTAAAAAATGCAATTCTGGCCACAAACTCAGTGGAACAGGCTACGATTATATTTCAAGACCAGTTTGAAAGATGTAATCCAGTATATTGTATGGAAAATCAGCGAATAGTTTACGCCTATAACATTTTAGCGAGCCATTAAATTGTCAATCAAAAATAATAAATCTTTGGGTCAGCATTGGTTAAAAGACCGTTCTGTCTTGGCGCACATAGCAGACTGCGCAGATCTAAGTGAAAGCGATACTGTTCTAGAGATTGGGCCGGGCTTAGGTACTCTGACCAGTGAATTACTTCGTCGAACAAACAAGGTTGTGGCTGTTGAATACGATAGTGAATTAGCACGTAAGCTACCTGCTCAATTTCCTGGTAAAAATTTAGAAGTTATAAATAGCGATATTTTATCTTTTGATCTGTCCACTCTTCCAGTGGATTATTCGGTAGTTGCAAATGTCCCATATTACATTACAAGCAAGATTGTACAGATGTTGATGACTGCCAAAAACAAACCACGTATTAGCGTATTGTTGGTTCAAAAAGAAGTTGCCGAGCGCCTTGCGGCTAAGCCTGGAAATATGAGTATTTTAGCTATTAGTGCTCAGCTTTTTGCAGACGTTTCACTAGGTGATATAGTTCCAGCAGAATTCTTTACACCACCACCAAAAGTTGATAGTCAGGTGGTTATCTTGCGCACCAGGCAGACGTCATATCTAGGTGATGTAAGTGAGATTGATTTCTTCAAGACAGTCAAAGCTGGGTTTTCGGAGAAAAGAAAAAAGCTTCGCAGTAGTCTTTCGGGCGGTTTAAATATAAGTAAAGCTGAAGCTGAAGACTATTTATTAAAAGCAGGTATAAACAAAGACGTTCGCGCTGAAGCATTATCTATAGATGAATGGATAATTTTATCAAGAGTTGTTACTAAGTAGTAGGCGTTTTCGAGTGCCTACTTATTCGTATAGATGGCGACACCAGACTAAATACTCGAGGTATTAAGTTCAGTGGTATATCTGTTACAATTATACGTAATGGACAAAAAATTATATATCACAACAGCTATACCTTACGTTAATGGCGAGCCACATATTGGACATGCCCTCGATTATTTATTGGCTGATATTTGGACACGATATCAAAAGCAAAATGGACATGAAGTTCGTTTCCAGGTGGGTACGGATGAGCATGGCAATAAAATTGCAGCCAAAGCAACCGAGGCTGGCTTGGATCCAAAATCATATACCGACAAGATGTATGTTAATTTCGAAACATTGATGAAAAAGATTCAGACTCAGCACACCGACTTTGTGCGTACTACTGACGAACATCACATAGGAGCTGTGCAATATATTTGGAAACAGCTCGAGCCATATATTTATAAAAGTAAATATGAGGGTTGGTATTGTGTTGGTTGTGAGTCTTTCGTAACTGACAAAGAAGCCACCGACAATAATGGTATTTGCCCTGACCATAATCAACCATATCAGCGTTTAAGCGAAGAAAACTACTATTTTAAAACTAGTAGTTTTACGGATAAGATTCGTCAAGCTATAGATACCGGTGAAATGAAAATAGTCCCAGATTTTCGTAAAAAAGAGTTTCTTGAACTTATAAAAGATGGTATACAAGACGTCAGTATTTCTCGTCCCCGTAAAAACTTGAGTTGGGGTGTTCCAGTTCCGGGTGACCCAGATCATGTAATGTATGTCTGGATCGATGCTCTGGCAAACTACATCACTGTTATTGGGTATCCAGACCGCGAAGAATGGAAATCATACTGGCCCGCTGATGTTCAGGTTATAGGTAAAGACATCTTGCGTTTTCACGCTGGCATATGGCCTGCAATGTTACTCGGTATTGGGTTGGGGCTTCCCAAAAAACTACTCGTTCATGGGTTTATAAATGTCGGAGGCGTAAAACAGAGTAAAACACTTGGTAACGGCGTAAATCCAATCGAGATTATCGATAGTTATGGACTAGATGCTTTCCGTTATTATTTTTCAAGGCACGTACCGACTCTTGAGGATAGTGATTTTACTTGGGAGAAATTTGAAAATGCCTACAATACCGAACTCGGTAATGACCTGGGTAATTTAATCCAGAGACTCGCTGGAATGATAACCAAATATCAAGCTGGTGTTATAGGTGAAACTCCTCAGGGAGAACATGATATGAGTGCTTATCATGAGTCGATGGACAATCTAGAGTTCAATAAAGCAATTGATGAAGTTTGGTCTATGATTAGAAGTCTAAATCAATATATAGATAACGTAAAACCATGGTCTATCGCAAAAGATATTGGTAAAGATCCAGAGGCTGAGTCTCATTTATCAGAAGTCTTGTCTTTTTCTGCCGGCGCTTTGTTACAGATCGGTGACTTACTCGTGCCATTTCTTCCAGATGTGGCTGCAAGGATCCACAAGACGTTTGACACTGGTGTTATAGTCGCAAGTGAAGGTGTGATGTTCCCTAAAATATATATTCACACTCCCGACCCACACGCACCGAAAGTTTAATATGTTAGTAGACACACATTGTCATATTCATGATAAAGATTATCCGATAGAAGCAGCGGAAGTTTTCGATAAAGCAGCTGTTAATCTTGTTGAAAAGTATATTTGTGTAGGAACTAGTCAGGAAGATTCAGCACTGGCTGTAGACTTTGCCTCAAGCCATCCCAATGCCTTTTCGGCTATTGGTGTGCATCCACATGATTCCAAGGATGGCTGGGAAAATATCAAAGATATTTTGGAATATAGTAGATGGAATATAGTAGATAGCAAATCGTCAAATTCCAATAGCCAAATTCTAGGTGCCAAAAGCAACGTAGTGGCTATAGGGGAGATAGGACTTGATTATTATTATAATCATAGTCCACGTGAAACTCAGATTGAAGCATTGCGTTGGCAAATTGAGTTAGCCTTGGAGCATGATTTGCCTATTATTTTTCATGTTCGAGACGCTTTTGACGATTTTTGGCCAATATTTGATAGTTACGAGGGTATAAGGGGGGTTGTTCATAGCTTTACCGATAATCGCATTAATCTCGAAGAGGCACTAAAACGAGGTCTATATATTGGCGTAAATGGTATAAGCACTTTTACAAAAGACGAGGACCAAATAGCTGTCTATAGCTCTATTCCAATCGATAGATTATTGCTTGAAACGGACGCTCCCTTCTTGACCCCAGTGCCATTTCGTGGTAAAGTAAATGAGCCAGCGTTTGTAAAAAATATAGCAGAATTTCATGCTAAACTCCGAGGGATTACCCTAGACGAGATAGCCAAAGCTACAACAACAAACGCCCATGCGTTATTCGCAATCTAAAACAAACCGATAAACAAGTGTCAAACTAACCGAGGCAATCTAGATTCATGGCTCCAAAAAATGAAGAATTTATAATACCAAATAATCCAAATACTCTGGAAGATATTGGTATTGTCATAAATCCTGTAAATCCCGAAAGAGCTGAACGTTCTATCGAAGCTTTTGAGCGTCAAAAAATAATAAGAGAAATACTTACTACTAGCTCAGAAATACATAGTGCACGAAGTTCAGATATTGATAAGCGTCTACATGATTTTCATTCAGATAAAGTAAAGCGTGTAATTAACTCGCTAATAAGCGGAAACATAAATTTTGGTGGTCAGGATATCGATGAGATACGAGACAGGATAACTCGTAGTGTAATGGATCAGGAAGTTGCTATCGGTTCGATGATATATAAAGAATCTGATATAGACGGTGAACACACTATCTTCGTGTCACATGATCGCCATGATGAGATTTTTTGGCACTTTAGCCTAGATAGGGTGGATGCAAATCCTGTTACTGTTAGGTACGTAGTTCGCGAGCAAGAAGCTTATAAAAGTATTGAAGGTAGTCCATTTTTGACTGTTGATAACCAAGAGTTGGCCAATCTTCATAGTAGCGTTAAGATGATTCACTATATCGCTAGTCGTGGACTATACAAAGATTCTTTGCGCTCTGATTTCGACTTGGCAGCTTAACTGTTATAATTGGTAAAGTGAAAACCGAGTTTATTTATCTAGATCATGCTGCTGCTACACCTATTGATAGCCGTGTCCTTGAGGCTATGCAGCCTTACTTTACGGATCTTTTTTATAATCCCTCAAGCCCTTATGCTCCTGCCGTAAAAGTACGACAGATTTACGAAGATGCAAAGCATCAACTTGCCCAGCAGATAGGCGCAAGTCGTGATGAAATAATAATTACTGCCGGTGCAACTGAATCTATAAATTTAGCGTTTAGTGTAGCAAAAGGTGGCGGTGTAGTAACGTCGAACATCGAGCATCATGCAGTGATTGCGGCCGCTCGAAAGAACGAACTAACACTAGTTGCGTCTGATGAGAGAGGTATAATCTCGGCTGATACGGTTGCTGGTGCTATTAAAGACGATACCATACTAGTATCCATTGCCCTTGCGAATAACGAACTAGGTACTATTCAACCTATAAAAGACATCTCTCAGGTAATAAAAAAAGAGAGACAAAAAAGATTAACTGCGGGTAACCACAACCCAATTTATTTCCATTCAGATGCTTCTCAGGGAGTTGGACAGGTTGATTGTAACGTAGCCAGGCTAGGGCTCGATATGATAACTATTAATTCTGGTAAGATATATGGTCCAAAACAAGTTGGGATGCTTTGGGTTGCTTCTGGAGTAGTAATAGATCCATTGATTGTTGGTGGTGGTCAGGAAAGAGGCCTGAGGAGTGGGACTGAAAACGTTCCAGGTGTTATAGGTTTTGCAAAAGCATTAAGTCTAGCTACTGAGCATCGAAGACACGAATTCGAGAGATTGAGTGAGTTACGCGACTGGCTAGAAAATAAATTAACTTCTGCTTTCCCTGAGTCAGTCGTTTCTGGACATTTAAAGCATCGATTAGCCGGACATTTACATATTTCATTTCCTGGTATAGATGCTGAGAG
>Ga0100403_1001755_pt1 | contig 18717 bp, 20 predicted proteins | sample CryGeymet201501t_FD_83663 | JGI IMG/M metagenome (GOLD analysis project Ga0100403, IMG submission 83663) | Groundwater microbial communities from Crystal Geyser aquifers in Utah, USA - Crystal Geyser metaG 2015-01t | ecosystem: Environmental > Aquatic > Deep subsurface > Groundwater | place...
AATCAATGGGACGGAGTTTTCTTTTATCATTTTAAAACGAGCTGGTTTGCTTAATGTGAATTCTGCGCTGACAGATTTTTTTGCCATTGAGACTTGGTTCAATGCGTCAAGTAATTGGTTTGATTTTCTTACGTCTTTGACTTTCGATTTGAATCTTGAATAAATTAATTTGTGTCGGTAGGAAGTGATTTCTTCAATTGATTTTTTTGATTCATACCAACGTTCTGGAGATGAGAATTTTTCCGTGTCGCCGTATTCTGTAGGAGATAAAATACCTGAATAAATATGAGGGTAGTCGTGTTTTCCGACGAAAATTTCCGGCGGTGAAGAACCTGAGAATTTTATTTTCCTTTTTGTGTTTAATGCTTTCAGCTCTGATTTGATATCTGAGAAATCGTCCATTTTAGGATAAAATCTATAAACTTTAAATGTTTTTAGATGATATGTCGATGATTAGTTATTACAATGCTTGTAACTTCGATAATTTTCGCAAAGAAAGTCCTAGAAGATTGAAAAGAAGAGATGATTTAAAATCGAGTGCTGAAGAAGAACTTATGCAATATAGACAAGAAAGATTTAAGGATGAATTTTATCGTTCATTGATTTATAGACCTAATTCTATTAGTAATTAATTTATTGGAATAGGATTCTTAGATTTAATGATAAATTAAATTATTAATTTTTTAGGTCACTAATTCCTAATAAAAGGAATAATAATCCCATGAAGAAAATTCCCCAAGCCAATCCGCCCTTTAATACAATCCATGCAGCAGATCTGAAATTCCAGAATTCTCCCCACCAATTTCCAGAATACCATCCAATTAAGAATGTTCCTAAGATAAGGATCAGTCCAAATAAAATTTCTGTATATTTATTCATCTAATTAATGATTTTCATGACTTTAAAAAGATAATTGTAGTTTAACTTATATGTTTTTGTTATTGAGTTAGGGAGTGAAATTGTTGCTTTTTAGAATCTATTGTTTTAAGAAAAAATAAAATTTATTATGTTGTGCAATATTTCCCAAATATTTTTAATATCTCTCTTAGTTTGCCTAAAGATGAGGTAATTCAGATTGCGCTTTTTATTGGAGCTTTTATTTTTATTATAGTTTATTTGATGACTATGAAGATTTTTAAGAAATATAAAAAGTGATTTTAGTTAACTTCGATAGTTATTGAAGGCTTCGCTTCTTTTATAAACTAGTTTTAGTTAGGTTAATTATGGTAAAAAAACAAATAGTTTTTGATTTGGATGACCCGAGAATTTTTAATTTAGCAGATGTTATTTCAAATAAAACTTCAAAGAAGATTTTGAATTATCTTGCTGAAAAAGAATCTTCGGAAACTGAAATTTCTATAGATTTGAAACTTCCGGCGAATACGGTTAATTATAATATTAAGAAACTTTTAGAAACAGGTTTGATAGAAAAAACTAAGAATCATTTTTGGAGTGTGAAGGGAAAGAAGATTTTGATTTATCGAGTGGCTAATAAAAAAATTGTAATTTCTCCGAAAAGTTCTTCTGTTTTGATGAGCATTTTGGGAAGTTTAGTTGTTACAGGTTTGATTGCAATTGGAATTAAATCTTATGCTCAAGTTCAATCTACGAATGTTTTAAATTATGCTCAAGATGCTGTTGTTAGTGAAGCTGGAAAAGAGATGGCTGTTGCTGGAAGTAGTGCTGGTATGGTTGCTCCTGAAATAATTCCTAGAACTTTTGAAGTTGCTTCACAAATGCCGGAAGTTTGGATTTGGTTTTTATTTGGCGGAATTGTAGCACTTATTATTTTCATGATATTAAATTGGAGAAAATTATAAGGGAGGAAAAATGGAAAAAAACATTGTTGCAGTTGTGTTGGTAGTTGCTCTTTTGGCAATTGGAGCTTATCTAGTTGTTAATACAGATACTGGCGGAAATGTTGTAAGTGTTAGTGGAGTTTCTGAAATTACTACGAAGCCGGATTTTGTTTCGCTGTATTTGAATGTTGAAACTTTGGACAATAGTGCTCAAATATCTGAAGAGGAAAACTCGCAGATAACTGAAGAAATTATGTCTAGTTTAACGAAACTTGGATTTGCAAAAGATGAAATTGAAACTATTTCGTTTAATGTTTATCCTGAGTATGAATACAATCAAAACGGCCGGATTTTCAAAGGATATAAGACAACTCATATGATGAAAGTTTCTGTTGAAGAAACTGATTTCGTGGGTGTTGTTATTGATAAAGTTTCCGACGCTGGTGCTTTAGTGAATAGTGTTCAGTTTGAAATAACTAAAGAACATGAAAATGAATTGAAAGCAGAAGCATTGGAATTAGCAACTAAAGACGCGAAGAATAAAGCTGAAGCAATTGCGCGAGGTTCTGGTGGAAAACTTGGGAAACTTGTCTCTGTGAATACGAACGATTATGGATACTATCCTTATGTAGCTTATATGGCTGGAGATTCTGCTGGAAGTGTTGCAGAAGCGAAAAGTTCAGTTACACAAATCTCAACTCGTGAATTGACTGTAAGTGCAAATGTGCAAGCAAGCTATAAGATTCGGTAATTAAGATTTTTTATTTTTTTATTTTTTAGTTAGTTTTATTAACTCTTTCTTTTTCATCTTTTTATGCTCAATGAGAAACAAATATTGGAAATAAGAGAACACTTAGAGAATGCTCAAAATCCCGTTTTCTTTTTTGATAATGACGTAGATGGATTGATGAGTTTTATTTTGCTTCGAAGATTTATTGATAGAGGGAAAGGTGTTGCGATAAAATCTTTTCCTGAACTTGATGTAAGTTATGTGAAAAAAGTTGATGAACTGAATTCCGATTATGTTTTTATTTTAGATAAACCGGTTGTTTCTCAGGAATTTATTGACGAGGTTGGAAAAAGAAATTTACAAATTGTTTGGATTGACCATCATGATGTTGAACAAACGGTTAAGGGAGAAAATCTGAATTATTACAATCCTTTTTTTACAAAGAAATCTAATGAACCTACTAGTTATCTTGCTTATCAAGTTGTAAATAATAAAGCAGATAGATGGCTTGTTATGGCTGGTTGTATTTCTGATAATTTTCTTCCTGATTTTGTCGAGGAATTTGCAAAAGAGAATGCTGAGATTTGGAAAAAAAATGCGAAATCGGCATTTGAAGTTTTATATGAAAGTGATTTTGGGAAATTAATTATTGCGTTGGATTTTGCATTGAAAGATAGAACTTCTAGCGTTATTAATTTGATTAATTATTTATTTGAAGTAAAATATCCGAGTGATTTGTTAGTTGAAAATTCGAGAAATAATTATATTCTTCGAAGGTATAATCAGATAAATGAAGTTTATCAGAGATTACTTGATAAGGCGAAAAAAATTGCGCGTAATTCTAAGAAAGTAATTTTTTTCCAGTATGGGGGCGCAATGAGTTTGAGTGCGGATTTGGCAAATGAACTTTATTATAGGTTTCCTGGGAAGATAACTATTGTTGCATTTATCAAAGGAGATGTTGCGAATATTTCTATTAGAGGAAATGCAGATGTTCGTAAAACTACTTTGAAAGCCGTCGAGAAAATAGAAAATGCGACAGGTGGTGGACATAAAAATGCGACAGGCGCAAAAGTTTCATTAGATGATTTAGAAAAGTTTGTTGGGTTTTTTAGAAAGGAATTTGAGTAATTCAGTAACTCTTAGAAAAATAAACTTCGCAAGTTGCTTTCTTTTTACAATGAATGCAATCTGATTTTGGAATTTTTGAACCGAAAGGAACACATCGTGTTGTTGCGCCTTTTGTTTTTTCCTTAATTTCGTCTTCGCAAGATTCGCTTCCGCAGAAAGGAGCTAGAACTAATTTTCTTTCTTCAATTCCTTTTTTCAAATCATTGAAATTTTTAGCAGATATTATCTTTGATTTAAGAAATTTTTCTGCTTTGTCATAGAGGTCTTTATGCATTTTTTTTAATTCTTCTTCAACAACTTTTTTTAAATTTTTTAGAGGAACGAATTTCTTCTGCCCGTTGTCTCTTCGGATAACAACTGCTTGATTTTTTTCTAAATCTTTAGGCCCTATTTCTATTCTTATAGGAATTCCATTTAATTCATATTCATGATATTTCCAACCAGGAGTATATTCTAATCTATCATCTAAAATTGGATTAAATGATTTTAATGTTTGTTCTATTTCTTTGGCCTTTTTCAAAACTTTTTTATCTTCTCCTTTAATTATGGGAATTATTGCGATTTTATTTTTTACAAGAGTTGGAGGTAAGACTAAACCTTTGTTATCTGAATGAACCATAACTATTGCTCCGATTAATCTTGTTGACAACCCCCAAGAATTTTGCCAAGGGATTTCTGGATTTTCATTTTTGTCTGTGAAACTTATTTTAAATGCTTTTGCAAATCCTTGTCCTAATTCGTGGCTTGTTCCACATTGCAGGGCTTTTCCGTCGGGCATAAATGATTCAATAGTATAAGTTTTTTCAGCTCCTGCAAATTTTTCCTTTTCTGTTTTTTGTCCAACAATTACTGGAATAGCTAATAGTTCTTTACAGAGTTTTTCATAGAGTTTGATGTAATTTATTGTTTCTTTTGAACATTCAGATTCTGTTTCATACGCGCAGTGCCCTTCTTGCCAGAGAAATTCTCTTGAACGTAAAAATAATTTAGTGGCTTCTGTTTCCCAACGGACAATATTGCACCATTGATTTATTTTCATTGGTAAATCTCTATAAGAACGAATCCATTTTGAGAAAGAATCATAAATTATTGTTTCAGATGTTGGGCGTATTGCTAATCTTTCTCCTTCGCCTGTGACTTTTTTATCGAGCCATGCGACTTCTGGTTGAAAACCTTCGGCGTGTTGAGATTCTTTTTTGAAAAATGATTCAGGAACAAATAAGGGAAAGTATGCATTTTCAACATTAGTTTTTTCAATTATATTTTTATTAAAATAATCTTGAATTTCTTGCCAGATTTGATAACCTCGAGGACGAATTACCATTGTTCCTTTCACGCTTCCATAATCTGCGAGTTCTGATTTTAAACAAACTTGAGAATACCATTCTGCGATGTCTTTTTCTTTTTCAATTGTTATTCCTTCTTCTGTTTTTTTCGCCATATTATTTTTACGTATCTTGTGTTTTTAATGGTTTTGGGATATTTGATTTTAGAAATTTGGAGAAAATTTTGCTGATGTTAACTTACATTTCCTTGTTATCCATCCACAACCCCGACCGCCACCCCAGAATGAGAAATGTAATTTAAACTTTAAATTTTACAAATTGAGTAAGCTGATACGGTAAACTTGAGTTGCTGATGTTTGTAGGATTATTAATTGATGATAAATTTTTTAGTAATCTGATATGTAAACTTAAGTTGCTCTTTGATTGTGAGGAGATTAATTTACGAAATTAATTTTATACTCTAATTGTTTGATTTTGTGCGGCTAGGATATTGTTGATTGATTCGACGGCATAATTTGATTCAAGGGCGAAACCTAAATTTTCCGAATCTTGTAATTTGAAATTATTTATCCCGATTACTTTTCCTTGTTTGTTTACTAATGGGCCTCCAGAATTTCCAGGGTTTAGAGGAGTGTCGATTTGGATGTATGCTTTGAGATCATTAGGCCCTGCTCGATTTAATGCAGAGACTATTCCTTCTGTTACGGAAAATGATAACCCTAAAGGATTTCCTAAAGCGATTGTTTTTTCTCCAACTTTTATATTGTCGGAATCGTCAAATTCAAGATAGTCAAAATTATTTCCCGAAATTTTTATTATTGCTATATCTAATACAGGGTCATATCCTATTGGTTGCGCTAAAACCCATTCATTTGATTCATAACGTAATATTTTTGCGTAACGAGCACCTTCTAATACATGATAATTTGTAACTATATACCCTTCTTGAGATATCAAAAAACCTGAACCTTGAGAAATATCTGTTCCAATACTTACTACCCTTGGAATTACCTCTTCTATGATTCCAGAAAAGTCGGAACTTGCAGACGCTTTTATTTCGGAAATTTCATTCGAGAAATCTTTTTTTACCGTCAATAAAGAACTACTTATTTCAACTATTTGGGATTGTAAATTTTGTTGATTTGAATTTATTTGAGCTTCTAATTGTTGTTGATTTTGTTTTGTTAATTCTAAATCTGTTTTGATTTCTATTAAATTATAAGCAATGTAAATTAAAGAACTAATTATTAAAATTTTAAAGATTAAAAGATAAACCGCCAGTACGATATGTCTCTTTTTGTATTTTCTTAGAGGATGATTTACCATATTGAATTTAGGTAAAAGTGATTATTAAATTTAACTGACTGAAAAAATTTGGACGCATAAATTTAATAATTATTTAGTTAGAATTTGAAATATCCTTGAGTATATAGTAATTCTGCATTTAGTATCCCTCCACCGGCAGCTCCTCTTATAGTATTGTGGGATAATCCAATAAATAAAATTTTATCTTTTGCAATTCTTAATCTTCCTACACTTACTGCCATTCCGTCTTCACTATCTCTATCTAATTTTGGTTGAGGTCTGTCTAATTCTTCTCGATAAATAATTGGGTGTTTGGGTGCAAAAGGTAATTCTAATTCTTGAGGTAATGCTTTAAAATTTTTCCAAATATCAATAATATTTTCAAGAGAGGGATTGTTTCCTGAAAATTTTAATTTAACACAGGCTGTATGTCCGTCTGTAACATTATCTCTATTGCATTGAGAATAAATTTCTAACACTTAGCGGTTAATAATTGTCCAATTAGAAATCTCTCCTAAAATTTTAAGTGGTTCTCTTTCGGTTTTTTCTTCTTCTCCAGAAATGTATGGGATTCTATTATCAAGTATGTCTAAAGAAGATACTCCTGGGTGGCCTGCTCCGGAAAGAGCTTGTTGTGTAACAATATCAATCTCTTGAATATTGTATCCTTCTTTCATTAAAGCATAAATCGGAGTCATAAAACTTTGTATAGAACAATTAGGTTTAACGACGATGAAACCTTTATCGAAGTTTCTATTTTTCTTCTGGAATGGAATTATATCTATATGTTTTGGATTAATTTCGGGAATTAACATTGGAACATCATTTGTCCAGCGATGTGCAGAAGTATTGGAAACTACGGGAATATTTTGTTTTGCATATTCTTCTTCAAGTTTTGCTGTTTCTTCTTTTTTCATTTCTAAGGCGGAAAATACAAATTCGCAGTTTTCTAAAGATCTTGAAACATCATTAGCATTTTCCACAATTAAATTTTCAATTCCTCTAGGAATTTCTCCAGTCATATGCCATCTTCCTTTTACAGCTTCTTGATAAGTTTTTCCCGCACTATTTTGACTTGCAGCCACATAGGTTACTTTAAACCATGGATGTCCTTCTAATAAAGAAATATATTTCTGTCCGACCATCCCTGTTGCTCCTAATATTCCTACTTTCATTTTTTCAATTCTTTCCATAAAAATTAGACTAATTGCTAGTTTATAAATTTTAGAGGGTTTTATTGTATAGGATTTTATTATAAATTTCTCCATTAAAAATTCTTTTAAGGCAGATTAAAAATAACTTTATTATTTATTTGTTATTTATTGCTATGTTTCTTTCTTTTTTTGTTGGCAAATCGATAACTGCGTATATTATCTTAGTAGTCATAATTATTGTGATAAGTATAGGTTTTTTTCAAGAGTATAAAGCTGAAAAAGCAATTTTTGCATTGAAAAAAATGATTACGTCCATTTCTATTGTTATTCGGGAAGGAAAAGAAATAGAAATTCCTTCAAGAGAAATTGTTCCGGGAGATATATTAATTTTAAGAACAGGAGAAAAAATACCTGCAGATTGCCTTATTTTAGAAGCAAAAGAATTAAGAGTCAATGAGGCAGTTTTGACAGGAGAATCACAAGAAATAAAAAAAATTGAAACAAAAAGTGAGAGAGATTACAAAAAAGAAAATCAATTGTTAATGGAGACTTTAATTGTTAATGGAAGATGCTTAGCTAAAGTTTTACATACAGGAATGAATGCTGAATTTGGAAAAATAGCAGGAATGATTTCAATTGCTGAAAAAGAACTTCCCTTACAAAAAAATTAATAGTATAACTAAATATATGGCTTTTGTTGCTTCATTATCTATAATCTTTGTCTTTGATATTTTAAAGAAAATAAATAATAAAAAGAAATTTTTTGATATGGAGCATATTTAAATAAAAATAAAATGGGCCTACGAGGAATCGAACCTCGATCAAGCGGGCCGAAACCGCTTATTCTATCCATTAAACTACAGGCCCTTGATTTTACAATACATAATCTATTTAAAACTCTTTTGATTTTATTAGTTAAATGGGGTTTGATAAAAGATTTTGGGCGACGGCTTTTACTTTGACAGGGACGGTTATAGGCGCGGGAATTCTTGGATTACCTTATGTTTTCGCGAAGAGTGGTTTTTTTGTGGGATTATTCTGGCTTATTTTTTTAGGAATTATTACAATTTATTTTAATCTTGCATTGGGAGAAGTTACTTTGAGAACAAAAGGCGTTCATCATCTTCCGGGACTTGCTGAAAAATATTTAGGTAAAACCGGAAAGAAAATTATGTTTTTTGCGATGGCGTTTGGAATTTATTCTGCACTATTGGCTTATTTAGTTGGTGAAGGAGAGAGTTTATCTAAAATTATTTTTGGAAATAGTAATTATACTTTGCATTTGGGATTTGTTTTTTGGATAGGTATGACTTTTTTATTAAGAGAAGGATTAAAGGGATTAAAAAAAGTTGAAACTTGGGGAGTGATTGTAATTATTTTGATTATTCTTGGAATTTTTGTCTGGATGTTTCCTCAAGCGAATTTTGGAAATTTGAATAGTTTTGATAAAACCAAATTATTCTTTCCTTTCGGTGTTGTTTTATTTTCCTTGTTAGGTTTTAGTTCTATTCCTGAACTTCGAAGAGAAATTAAAGGTAAAGAAAAATATTTGAAAAAGGCAATAATTGTTGGAATGTTAATCCCAGTTGTTCTTTATATTTTATTTGCGTTTTCGTTTGTGAGTGTTCTTGGAAATTCAGTTCCAGAAGTTGCAACTCTTGCATTTGGGAATATAATTTTATTGCTGGGAATTTTTACAATGATGACGAGTTATTTTGTTTTGTCATTTGTATTGAAAGAAGTTTTTACTTATGATTTTTATGAAAGGAAATTCATTAGATTTTTCTTTGTCTCAATATTTCCTATTCTTCTTTATTTAGTTATAATCTTTTTTAATTTTACAGATTTTGTTAATCTTCTTAATTTAGGGGGTGTTGTTTCTGGAGGACTTAGTGCAATATTAATTTTAATTATGAATTTGAAAGCTAAAAAATTAGGAAATAGAAAACCCGAATATTTAATTAAAATTAATTGGTTTATCATCGTTGTTTTAAGTCTTGTTTTTCTCTTGGGAGTTTTTAGTTTTTTCTGAGGATAAAATTTCCTTTGGAAATTTTAAATTCCTACCCACCATCACCCTCCTTCCTCCTGAGTAAATTGATGCGGTAAACTTATTAGGGAAGATTTGATAAACAGGTTATTTATTAATTTGAGCTAACTTATTAGATAGAGTTTTATTGGAGAAGGGTTTTTATTTTTTAAGAAGTTCTTTCAAAATATCGCTCGCGATTTTAAAATCAGCTCGGCGATTTGAAGATTTCATTATTTCTCCCATCAAATAATTAAATGAATTCTTCTCTCCTGCTTTGTAATCTTGAACTGCCTTTGAATTTTTCTTAATGACTTCTTCAATTAATTTTGATAATTCTTTTTCGTTTGTAATTCTTTCAGAACCTTTTAATTCTGATTTTGGAGAAAATGATTTTGGAATAAATTTGTTTAGTATTTGTTTTCCTTTAAGTTCTGTTAGTTTACCTTGTTGGATTAATTGGAGGAGTTCTATAAAATGATTTATTTCTATTGCGACTTCGTCGAGAGTTTTTTTATTGTAATTTAAAACTCTTAATAATTCTACATTTATCCAAGGTAAGGCAAATTCTGGTTTTATTTTGGTTATTACTGATTCAAAGAATTCTACAAGTTCTAAATTTTTTGAAAGTGTTTCTGCGTGTTCTTTTGGAATTTTATGTTGAGTTATTAATTTTTTCAATTTTATTTCTGGAGATTCCGGAAGATTTGACTTTATTTTATTTACATCTTTCTCTTTTAATGAGATGATGGTTAAATCTGGGTCTGAAATAAAACGATAATCTGCGTGAGATTCTTTTGACCTCATTGGTTCGGTTTTTTCTTTTTGAGGATTCCAGCGTCGGGTTTCCATTTTTTTCGGGCGTTCTTTTTTTTGTCGTATTAATTCAAATTCAATTACTTTTGCAATATCTTTAATTGAATGGACATTTTTGATTTCTGTTCTTTCACTAACGCCTTCAATATTGACATTAACATCTGCTTTTATTCCAGCTTGTTTGTTTATCGCTTTAATATATGAAAGAGTTATGATTAATCTTTTTAGCCAGTTAGTTACTTCTTCGCTGGAAGTGAAATCCGGTTCGGTTACGATTTCGATTAAAGGTGAACCTGAACGATTGTAATCTATACAACCTGTTTTTGGGTCCCATGACGCAGGGTCTTCTTCTAAGTGTAATTCTCTTATTCGAATTCCTAAAAATTTTCCGTTTTCTCCGATAGGCACGGCGTAAGTTCCTGATAAAGTTGTTTGATAGCCTTTTGGTAAATCTGGCCAAGAATAATGTTTCCTTTGCCAAATTAATTTTTTCTTATTTTCAATAGTGTTAATTTTTGTGTTAAGCATTAAAGCTATTTGGACTGATTTTTTGAGAGCTTCTACATTTGGAAGATTTGGTTTACTTCCAGGTTGGCCTGTGCAAATTGGGCAAATTAAAGAATTTTTTCTTTCGTTTTGAGAATTCAAACACGAGCAGAATAATTTCTCTTTCGTATCAAGATAGCCATGAATCTCGAGTCCTATTTTTGTCATTATATGAAAAAGGAAGCAGAGTTTTTATATTTTAAGGCAAGATTAATTTTTCTTTATATTTGATAAACTGAACAAAACATATAAATACTAGTTTGGCTTTCAATGTAAACTTTATTTTGGATGTTTTCAATAATATTTAGTAGAGGAACGTAACGCGGATGGATAGGATTATTAAAGAAAAAATCAGTGCTGACCACTTACTTTATGTAAGTTTGAAATATACTAAGACTTCGGAAGTAATTATGAATCTTCTTCTAAGATGGGCGATTATGATTGAATATGGTTTTGAGACTATGTTGAAACACGCTAAAAAGAAAAAAATGATAAAATCCATTCCTGTTTCTCCTAAACCGATGATGGATTTAATTCGTGAGACATTCAAAGACGAAAAAGTCATTATTGAAACTTTAGATTTATATGAGATGTTCCGTAGAATTGAAACTCTGAAGAAAGAATCTGAAGGGGAATTTAGAAAAAATGTTGCGCTAAAAGTGAATTATCGGGGGGAAGTGATTAAAGTCAATCTTGAGCTACTTAAGGATTATTCAATGAAACTAGAAAAGTTTATAAATTATTTAAAACAATTTCTTTCGTCTTAATCTTGTCATAAGATTACTCAGTTAATAACATGTCAAATTTTATTGTTGTCACATCTGGAAAAGGAGGAGTCGGGAAAACTACCACTGCAATTAATTTAGCAATTGCGATGAATTCTTTTGATGAAGATGTTACTTTAGTCGACGCTAATCTTACTACTCCTAATGTTGGTTTGCATCTTGGAGCCCCTGTTGTTCCAGTTACTCTGAATCATGTTCTTTCTGGGAAGGCGGATTTAATTGATAGTATTTATGAACATGAATCTGGGACAAAAATTATTCCGGCATCCTTGTCAATTAAGGAACTTAAAGAATTAAATGATAGAGATTTAATTACAACTGCTAGGGATTTGAGGAAAATTTCTGATACTGTTATTTTTGATTGTGCGGCGGGTCTTGGAAGTGAAGCGCTAACTACTATTTCTATTGCAGATGATGTTATTATTGTTACAAATCCGGAAATGCCGGCCGTTACAGACGCTTTGAAGACAGCTAAAATTGCGGAAGAAATGAATAAGAATGTTTTGGGTGTTATAATTACTAAAGTTGAAGGTAGAAAATCGGAAATGTCTTTAGAGAGTATTTCTGAAATGCTTGAACTTCCAATTTTAGGAGTTGTTCCAAGAGACGATAAAGTTCAAACTGCGTTGGCGATGAGAAATGCGGTTTTATTGACGCATCCTAATTCTAAAGTTGCTCATAGTTATATGGAAATTGCCGCGAAACTTTTGGATAAAGAACTTCCAAAGAAAAGGGGATTTTTTTCTAAGTTATTAGGTCTTTGATTAGTATAATAATTTTTAAAAAGCATTTAATTGTTTGAATTTTATGGTTAATTTAGAAGAATGTATAATTTTGAGTAATACTGAAGTTGAAGAATTATCTCGAGGTTTAGAGGAATCTGATGAAAATCTTGAAGATACTGTTCGAAATTTATTAGTTGAATCCTTGAATTTACCTAAGAGAAAAGTTGAAAAATTAATGGAAGAGAATTACCTGGTTAATTTAGAGGATGGTGATGCTGTTGCGAATGTTTATTTATATGGACTTAAGAAAGAAGGTCATAAGAATTTGATTTCTGAAGGAAAATTATATTTGCCAGTTCATGGTAAATCTGTTTTAACTATTGGGCGTTTGGGAGGAAATGATTTAGTTCCATTAATAGAAGAAGAAAGAGATACAAGCGTTTCTCGGAAACATGGAAGTGTCGAGGTTATTCGGGCAAATGAAGATGCGGGATTTTATATAGGTTATAGAGATGATTCAACTAACGGGAGCTTTTTTAATGATATTAGTAGATTTTCTAAGGGGAAAGTTACTCCTTTTGATAGTTTTTCTTTTGTTTCGTTTGGAAGTAATGTTTACAATACATTTGATGGCGAAGGCAATTTGAATAATAAAAGACCGAGAAATTTTAGAATTGAATATAGTCTTACAAATTATGGAAAAATGATTGGAATTAATTCTTCGATTATAGGAAAGGACTAATTTTATAGAATAGTAATTTTTATAAAGCCTATTTAATGATTTTTCTTATGAGATATTTTGAGATTAAGATTGATGAATTTGATAAGACTGGAAGAATTATCTTAGTTAAGGATTTTGGTTTTTGCAAAATTCCTAAACTTGAAGATTGGGCATATAGTGGTTCTGAAGAAGCATATAAAATTAATTTAGTTGGAGATACAGATGGAGGATTTGTTTATGATTTGGAAGCTACAGGGGTTAAATGTATTGATAAAAATGAAATTGGAGATAAAACTCCGACAATTTTATCTCTTCAAGTTAATGATAAAGGATATTTGAAAGTTATAGATTCTAGAGGAAGAGATGTTGAATCTTGTGAGATTTTAGAGAGTGAAGCAAGAAGAGTTAGAAGAGTGTATCAATAGTGTTAGTTAATTTTCTTTCCACTTTCACATTCTTCAGAAGTTGTTAAAAGAATTGGTTTGCCGTCGTTATCTGCTGCTAAAAGCATTCCATTACTTTCAATACCACGTAATTTTCTCGATTCTAAGTTTGCAATAATAATTATTGTTTTCCCAATTAAATCTTCTTTTTCATAGAATTGTTTAATTCCTGCTGCGATTGTTCTTTTCTCTTTTCCTAATTCAAGAGTTAGCTTGTAGAGTTTGGTTGCATCTGGAATGTCTTCAACTTCTATAATTTTTGCTGTTTTCAAATCTAGTTTTGTAAAGTCTTCATAGGTTATTGTTTGTTTTTTTTCTGTCATTTTATTCTATTTTTTTGAAAAGGATTTCTCCTTTTTTTATTTTACTTATTTTCAAAGGTTGAGAAATATTTTTGTAAGTGATTTCAAATCCAAATTGTTTTGCTATTTTTTCAGAGGTTTCTGGAATGAATGGGTAGAGTAAAATTGTGATTGCTTTTATGCTGTCTGCTAATTCATATAATATTTTTGTATCTTTTGTTTCCCAAGGCTTTTTTTCTTGAACATATTCATTGCATTTATCGACGAAAGAGAAAACTTCTTGAAGAGCTTTATCAATTTCATAATTCTCAAAATGTTTTTCTATTTTTTTCAAATTTAATTTTTTTATCAATTTATTTTCTATTTTAGTTAGAGGGTATTTTTCTGCGAGGCTTGAAACTCTTGAAATTAAATTTCCTAATTTATTTGCTAACTCGTTGTTGTGTCTTTCTTTTAGGATTTTTTCTGAGAAATCTGAATCTTCAAAGATGGTGTTTCTTAAGAGTGCATATCTTACAGTATCTGAAGAATATTTTTCTAAAAGCTCTAAAGGATCAATTGTGTTTCCGATGGATTTGCTCATTTTTTTACCTTCTATATTCAAATAACCGTGGACGAGTAATCTTTTTGGAAGAGGATAGTCTGCTGAAAGTAGTATCGCTGGCCAGATTACTGAATGGAACCAGTTTATTCCTTTACCGATTACATGAACTTGGGCAGGCCAGTATTTTTCTTCTTGTTTATCAAGTCCTGAAACATAATTTATCAGAGCGTCAATCCAAACCCAAATTTTGAACTTTTCATCATTTGGAAAGCTAATTCCCCATTCGACGTTTTTTCGACTAACACAAATATCTGTTAGTCCTTCTTCAACCCTCGCTAAAACTTCATTTGCTTTTGATTTCGGAGTAACATATTTTGGAATTATTTTTAATAATTTTTTTTCATACTTACTTAATTTGAAAAAATATGCTTCTTCTTTTCTTTTTTCTGGAGCTTTATCATGTTCAGGACATTTTCCGTCAATTAAATCTTTTTCAGTGTAGTATGTTTCACAACCTGTGCAGTATAGTCCTTCATATTCTGATTTGTATATATCTCCTTTATCAATTATTTTTTTTACAATTTTCTGGACTACTTTTGCGTGTTTGTCTGCAGAGGTTCTTACAAATTCATCGTGAGAAAGATTTAGTTTGTCACATAATTCGATAAAGAGGGCTGTATTTTTGTTTACAAATTCTTTTACAGATATTCCTTGCTTTTCTGCTGCTTGAACATTTTTTTGGGCGTTTTCGTCGACACCTGTTAGAAAGAAAACATCTTTTCCGTTGAGACGATTCCATCTAGCAATAACGTCAGTTATTGTTTTTTCAAATGCGTGTCCGACATGGGGACGCGCATTTACATAATCTATTGCAGTCGTAATGTAAAATTTGTTTGTCATAAAATATTCAGAGATGGTTAATTAATAAAATTATCTAATTTGGGGATTTGTTGATTGAGTTAATTGATATGGTAAACTTATTAGTAAATTGTTGAAATAAACTTGGGTTTCTTAATGATTGCGAGAGATTTAATTATTGGGCCAATTGATGAGGTAAAATTTTTAGTAATCCGATGCGAGTAAACTTGAGTTGCTTAATGTTTGAATGTTGTTTGGATAAATGTTTGAATGTTGTTAACTTAATTGTTCAGAGACATAATCTTCTAAACTTAATTTTCCTTTGCGTTCGTATAAATTTGCATCTTTTCGTATTTTCCCATTATAGATCTCAGACCAATTTATTTCACCTTTTCTTGTGTTGAATGTTAGGAGATTATACTCTAAATTAGAATCTTTTATTTTTCCCCGGAATTCTCTTAATTCATCAATCATTTGGAGATGTTCTAAAATCCGTGATTGATATGTTTCTATTTCTCTTGAATAATTTACTATTAGAAAAAACCATTTTGCTAATTCAGGGTTGTCTTCTGATTGTCGAATATTCCATCTTATGTGGGCTTCTTTTGGAATTGTCATTTTTTTAATTTTGATTTCTTGTTTATAATTATTTCGTTAGTTTTATTAATCTAATATTTTTTAGTCTAATAAGAGATGGTAGACAAAAAACAAAAAGCTTTGGTGATTAGTAAGAGAGAAGGAGCGTTTGCGGCGGTTAATTCTGGAATTGTTCAGAATTTTATAATTCCTTTTGCTTTAGTATTACAAACAACTAATTTTTTAATTGGGATTTTGTCAAGTTTTATTGGCCTTATTGGACCGATAGCCCAAATTTCTAATTCTCGTTTGATGGAACGTTACACTAGAAAGAAAATTATTTTAGTTAGTGCGTTGATACAAATTTTTATTTTAATTCCGATTATTGTTTTAGGGATTTTATTTTACTTTGATATTTTCGTTGGTGCTTTACCAATTTTATTAATCCTATTTTATAGTTTATATGTTGCAATAGGCGCGGTTAACGCACCTATTTGGTTTTCTTGGATGGGGGATTTAGTTCCAGAGAAATATCGAGGAGATTATTTTTCAAAACGTAATCGTTTAATTGGGACTATTGCAATGGTTAGTATTCTTATTGGAGGATTTTTCCTTGATTTTTTCAAAACACAAGGACTTGTTTTATTTGGATTTGCAATTTTATTTTTTATTGCATTTATTGCAAGATTTATTTCTATTATAATACTGTCAAAACAATATCACCCTAATTTTAAATTGAAAAAAGGGTATTATTTTTCTTTTTATGATTTTATTAAATATTCTCCTAAAAATAATTTTGGACGATTTGCAATTTTTGTTGGAGCGATGTATCTTGCTATTGCCATTGCCTCACCATTTTTTACCGTTCATATGTTAAAAGAATTAGAATATAGCTACGCCTTATTTACTATCGTCAATTTGTCTGCATCTGTTTTTTCTTTAATGACTCTTTCTTTTTGGGGAAAATTTGCAGATAAGTATGGTAACCATTTAGTTTTGAAAATTTGCAGTTTTTTTATTCCTTTGGTTCCTTTATTGTGGATGCTTTCTCCTAATCCTTTTTATCTTATCTTTGTTCCATCTCTGATATCTGGAATTTTCTGGGGAGGATTTAATCTTTCTGTTCTAAATTTTATTTATGATTCTACTAAACCAGAACATCGGGCTTTGTGTAATGCTTATACAAATGTGTTAAGGGGATTCGGAGTATTCTTTGGAGGATTAATCGGAGCAGGGATTGTGAAATTTGTGCAAGTAGATTTTTTACCGAATATTTTCTTGTTTATATTTTTAGTTTCAGGAATTGCAAGATATCTTGTTGTTTTTATCTTCATGCCTTCATTTAAAGAAGTAAGAGCAACTAAAAGACCGCCTATTTTAATTAGAGAATTGAAACATATTGGAAATGTTGAACACGGAGTGCATCATTTTAGAGATTCTTTATTCCAAGATAGTTATTTATTTTATGGGCCTGCTAAACATGTTAGAAAAACAATGGATATGATTTTTCCTTAGTTTAATATTAATAACTTAATTATGAATTTTTTGTGACAATGTTTTTAAAGATAGAGATGTTTAGTTTATAGAGGGAGATGGTAAAAAAATTAAGGTTTTGGAAGAATTATTTTTTGTTTAGTGTTTTTCTAATTTTATTTTTTTTAATAATTTTATTTGATTCTTCACTTATAGGATTTGTAATTGGCGCTCCTGGGACTTTAAGCGCTTCAATTATTGTTGATGGAGATTGGGGAAATCCTTCATTTAATATGACTCGTTATTATTCCCCTTTACCGGTTTTTTTTGAAGGGTGGAATTCTACACCTCGAGGAGAAATTGTTGAATGGGCTTGGGATTTTGAAAGTGATGGAACAGAAGATTTCATTGGATTTAATGCAGGGCATATTTACAATAATTCTGGAAATTATACTGCAACTTTAAGAGTTATGAATTATGTTGGAACTAATGCTACTGCAACTATTGGAATCGAGGTTTTAGAAAGAAATGGTTCTATCTATTATGTTGATTCAGTTATTGGGAATGATACTTGTGATGGTTTGAATAGTATAGTATTTAATGAAACTCAATGTCCATGGAAAACTGCTTCTAAAGCTTTTGTAAAAGTGAATACTACAAATTATATTCCTGGGGATCAGATATTATTTAACCGAGGGCAAACTTTTGATTTTAATGAAACTGTGAATGCTCCGAGAGGACAGGGAATTTTATTTGCTGATTATGGTTCTGGAAATAAACCTATAATTAAGGCGGGTAATTTTAATGGACGCTGGTTTGATAAATCAGTTGGAAGCACTGCGTTTGAAGATATTACTTTTAAAAATTTAGTTTTTAATGGAGCAAATTCTTCTGGTGGAGCAACAGGGGCATTTATATTTATTAATCCTGTTGAAGGTAATATTAAAAGCTTGTTGTTAGAAAATGTTGAGTTTCAAAATGCAAGTTCTTTTTTTGTTTTTAATGCAGATCCTCATTTGAATAAAACTTCAGATAATGTTTATTTTTCTAATTCACAATTTTTTAATAGTTCTGCAGGGATTATGTTTTTTGGAGAAATGAAAAATTTTATTTTAATTAATAATACTTTTGATTACGCACCTGAAAATCATATAGCTTATATTGCTTATATGGATGCCGGGATTATTGCTAATAATGTTTTTTCAAGGTCTGCCTTTGGAAGAGCAAGTTTGAGAGTTGATTCAGATGTTACTTCATCTCCTTTGCCTAGTCCTGCAATCACTTCTGTTTATCATACAGAAAATGTTCATGTTTTAAGGAATAAATTTTTAGGATGGGTCGATCCTATAGATACTGGAATCTCACCACATAATGGAAATGGTCGAAGGTATAATCAAGCCTTGGTAGAATTGGAACCAAATAAAAGAAGTAATCAAACTTTTGGAGATATTCTTTTTGAAGAAAATATTTTAACTAATTTTGAAATTGGGTTAT
>Ga0100403_1001756_pt1 | contig 18710 bp, 17 predicted proteins | sample CryGeymet201501t_FD_83663 | JGI IMG/M metagenome (GOLD analysis project Ga0100403, IMG submission 83663) | Groundwater microbial communities from Crystal Geyser aquifers in Utah, USA - Crystal Geyser metaG 2015-01t | ecosystem: Environmental > Aquatic > Deep subsurface > Groundwater | place...
GCCGGGATCGTACAGTTTGGATCGCTGGCCGGACAGAAGCCGCCGATGTTGTAGTTCTCGATGTACCAGAGGAGCCAGGTCCAATCGCTCGGGCCGCCCATCGGCCCGATCATGTCGAACTTGTCGTGGTGGCGGACGCCGAACGACGCCGCGCCGCCGACGCCCATCGAGATGCCGATGACCGCGCGGTGCGTGAGGTGGCGCTTCGTCTTGCGCGTGCCCGCGTCGGACGCGACGGCCGCTTGGAACGTGCCGACCCACGACGACTCGAAGTGCATCGCCCACTCTTCGCCGACCTTGACGAAGCGCGGGTTCGCGACCGGGATCGCGCGCGCGGTCTTCGCCATCGGGCTCTTGAAGAGGACTTGGACGTGCCGCATGCGCGCGGCCTCGGGCATCGCCGCGGGGTTCACCGGGATCGTGTAGGCGACCTCGCGGCGGAGCGATCGGTTCGTGTCGATGCCGGCCGCTTCGAACGACACGGCGGGGCCGAGCGCGACCAGCGTCGGCTTCGCCTCGCCGGTGAGATCGGTCGCGCACGAGAGCTTCGCCGCGAACGCCGGCAGCGCGTACTCGTCCATCCGCGCGAACGCCGCGGCCGGGACCGCCATCGACGCGGCCGCGAGCGCGCCCGTGCCTTGAAGCGCCGCGTGCCCGCCGTCGAGCATCTGCGTCGCCGATTCGTTCGTGCACTTCGGCAAATCCGCGGAGCGAACCTCGATGTCGAGGGTCCCCGTCTTCGGCGCTTTGTCGTTCTCGCGCTGCATCGTGATCGCGAGCGTCGTCTTTCCGATGGCCGCGCCCGTCACCGCGAAGTCGAACGTCGCGTGGCGCAGATCGAACGTCGTGCCCGTCGGCGCGCTCGCGATCGAACCGTCGGCGACGGCGAGCGTCGCGCTCGTCTTCGAGCAGATGTCCGGATCGACGATCGCGCGCACCGGCCGCGAGCTCCCCTTCGCGACGACGATGCTCGGCGGATCGAAGCGAAGCGCGAGCTCCGCGGAGTTCGTCGGATCGCAGATCTCGCCGGGCTGTAGCTCGCTCGGCGGCGTCGTCGTCGCCGGCGGCGACGAGGAGCTCGAGCATCGGAGGAGCGCGACTGACGCTCCAAGCAAGATCGTGCGCGAAGGTAGCTTCATCGGCGGAACTGTAGCGCCCGCGGCGATGCGCCTCGTCTCTTATGCGCATCGACGGCGCGAGCGCGCACAAAATGAAAGTGCCCGCGCAGACGGACCGGGGGGGCAGCCACAATCCACGCGGGCGCTCCACGCATGTGCAGCGCACGTGCCACCGGCGCGCGCTCGCGTTCGCTCGGGGATCGCGCGGGCGCGACGCGAACGCGCGCGCCATGGCCGTGCAGAGTTGAAAGTCGCGCGACGCGCGCGTGCACGACGGCGATGTGCGCGCGTGGAGCTATTTCTTCACGCAGCGGAGCGGGTAACGCGCGCGTTGCGACGTCGCGAACACCGCGACGCCGATGCCTTCCGTCTTCACCGCGCCGTCTTTCGCCGGACGCACGAGCGACTCGGCCGCGCGCGATCCGTAGTAGTCGAGGTTCGCGGCGACGTGCTCGACGCACGCGCCGTCGCGCGTGAGGTGAAGGCGCACGAACGGCTGCTGCAAGTTGATCGTGGTCTTCGCGAGGTACGCGCGTGCGCTCGTCCCGAGCAGGGTGTCGAGCACCCAGCCGGCGCTTTCGCCGGCCGTGCAGACACCGACCGTCCGATCCGCGAGGTCGCTCGCGCCGAGGAGCTCCGGCTCTCCGATCGCCGCCGACTCGACGTCGATCGGCAAAACCCAGCGCAGCGCGACCGGACGATCCGGCGCGGGCTGCCCGTCGACGACGATGCCGAGCGCGCGCCCGTCGCTCCGCCGCGCGAGCCGCGTCGCCGGCCGCGAATCGAAGCCCGCGCGCGGCACGCGCGCGATCTCACGCGCCTGCGATCCGTCGAGCACCCACACCGACGTCGATTGAAGCTCGTACTGCGGATACTGCGTGGACGGCACAGCGACGAACCATCGGCCGCCGACGCGCACCGCCGCTTCGATTTCGCCGAGCGGCTCGCCGTCGGCGCGCCGCACCTCGAGCGGCGGCCGGTTCTCTTCGAGCGCGATGACCTGCGTCTCCTGCTGCGTCCCGTTGTGGCGACGTCCGAGCAGGAGCGCGTGCGCCGCGTCGTCGCCGAGCGCGAGGCTCCACTGGGTGCCACCGAGCTTCTGCCGCGCGTCGTCGAGGCTCGCGTACGTCGCCGCCGCGACCGACGTCGTCCGGATCTCCGGCCATCCGCCGTACGGCCAGACCCATTTCACCGACCATCGCCCCGAGTGCTCCCACTCGGCCGTCTTGTGTCCCCACGCGAAGACGCGCGCGAGCGATCCGGTGCGCGACATGCGATCCGCCGATTCCTGCACGTCGATGCTGATCCCGAGCTCGTCGTTCTTCAGGATCGGTCCGGCTTGCGTGTAGAACGCAGGCATCTCTTCGAGCCCGCGCATGTCGTAGCCATAGCCGCCGTAGTAGCCGCCGTACGGGTAGTAGCCGTGACCGTACGGCGTCGGCGCGGGCGGAGCGGCGCCGGCCACCGCGCCGGGCGCGGGCTTCTTCGCCGGCGGCTTCGGCGGCTCCGGCGGCGTCGGCGCGATCGGCTCGCACGTGAGCTCGAGCATCTTCGGCGACTTCGAAGGCGGCGGGCGCTGCGGCGACGGGATCTCCGGGCGCGTCCCGTTTTGCGGCGGTCCCCAGCCGACGCGCAGCCATCCGGCGGCGTTGCACCCGACCGGTCCGCACGCGCGCGACGCGATCGTCTTCGCCGGAGCGATCGGCTCGGGCAGCTCGACGTCCGTCCACGTCATCCCGCCGTCGGTCGTCTCGTAGCCGCGCCGCGTGCTCGTCCAACCGAGGCCGTAGCGGCCGCTCACGATCGGCGCGCCGCCTTCGCGCACGAGCTTCCCGAGCTTCGCCTTTCCGTCGAGCCCGAGCTCCATCCCGATGAGCGCGCCGGCCGCTTCGATCCATCCACCGAGCACGCCCGGACGTCGCTCTTCGAAGCCGTCGAGCCACACGCCGTATTTGAGAGCGCGCGCGACGTCGCTCGAAATCGGCGGGAACGAAATCGCGACGGTCGTCGCTTTGCCGCGATCGAGGACGGTGAGCCGCGCGGTCGTCACGTCGCCGTGCGGCGGCGACACGACGGCGACGCGGTTGTCGGTGAGGACGACGATCCGCTCGCCGCCGACGTCGCCGCGCACGCGGATCTCGCGCCACTGATCGTCGCGCGAGAGCAAGCAGTAGCTCTGCTGCGATCGATCCGCGTCTTCGGTCGACGCCTCTTTGTCGCACGCGCCGCGCACCGCGAGCGCGCCGTTTCCCGACGGCACGACCGCGCGCGGCTTGTCGAAGCGGCGCATCTCGATCATGCGCCCCGACTCCGGCGCGGAGCGCTAGACGATCGTCTTTCCGCGCGTCTCGCCGCACACGAAGCCGAACGCGCCCGGATCCTTCGGACGCGCGAGCGTGATCGGGTGGCAGCGCGACGGGCGCATCGGGAACGCGTCCGCGCTCGCCTCGACGAGCGCGCCGTCGGCCAAGCGCACGCGCGCGATCGCGCCGTCGCGCGCCACGATCGCGGTGCCGTCGGTGAGCGGCCAGCCGTCTTCGATCGCGGCTGCGAGCGGGCGCTTTCCGAACGCGCGCGCCGCCGGATCGATCGGGACCGCGACCGGCTTCTCGACGCCGGGCCGCGTCGGCGGCGTCGAGAGCCGCGCGACCTGCCCGTCGCCGCGAACCTCGTAGTACACGGCCTGCCGATTCGCGTCCGTGCCGCTGACGACGATCGCGTCGCCGTATTGCTGCACGTCGCGCGCGTCGATCGGCAATCCGAGCGGCCGCCACGTCGCGCCCGCGTCGAAGGTCGCGACGACGCCACGCATGTCCGCGATCGCGACCGCGCGCCATCCGTCGGACGCCGCGTACGCGCCGACGAACGGCGTCGGCGGGATCGACCCGAGATCGAGCGACGCGCCCGTCTTCGCGTCGAGCGCGCTGTACGCGCCCGTCGGCGCGCGCACGAACAAGCGATCGAGCCCGACGACCACGCGCGAGATCGACGAAGGCGCCGTGTAAATCGGCGTCGCCGCGCCGAGCCACCGATCCGATCGCCAAAGCGACGTGCCGATTTGGAACAAGAAGCCGCCGCCGAGCCGCGCCGGAAGCGGCATCGTCTGCGACGGCGCCGCCGGCAACCGATCCGGCGACGTGAGGATCGCGCCGCTCGGCATGCTGACGACGCGCATCCCCGCGACGACGAGGCGCACGCCGCCGCCCGGCTCGGGACCGAGCGATTTGTCGTCGTCGACGTTCTCCGGGACGACGTGCGATCCCTTCACCGTCGGGTCCGCGTTCGCCTTCAATCCGAGCGCACGAAGATTTCCCTTCGGCGCCTCCGCCGCGCCCTGCGGCCCGCGCGCCGCGCACGCCGACAGCGCGCACATCACGAACGCCAAGCCTGCCCTGGACGGGATGCCTCCGGCACCCGCACCTGCCGCGCGAGACCTCACCGGACCATCGTAGCAGGCCATCCCGTGATCCTACGCGCGGCGCGCGCCGGCGATTTCCCCGCGCGCACATTTCGCCGCGCGTCCGCGCCGCCTCGGCAGGAGCTCCCGTCGCAGGCGTTCAGGTGGCGCGCTTCCGCATCGGCAAAAAGAAGCGATCGCCGGTGAGATCGTTTACGCCGCAGTAGAGATCCGCGTCGAACACGTCGCGAAGCCGCGCCCAGGTCATCACCTCTTTCACCTCGCCCGCCGCGACGATCTCTCCGCCTTTCGCGAGCGCGATGCGCGACGCGTACTGCGCCGCCACGTTGAGCTCGTGCATCACGACGACGCACGCGAGCTCGCGGCGCGACACTTCCTCCGACAAGAGCTCGTACAAATCGATCTGATGCCGCACGTCGAGGAACGCCGCCGGCTCGTCGAGCAAGAGGACGCGCGGCTCCTGCGCGAGCGCACGCGCGATCGCGACGCGCCGCTGCTCGCCGCCCGAGAGCTCGTCGACGGCGCGGTCCGCGAGCCCCGTCAAATCGCACCGCTTCATCGCGTCGTCGACGATCGCGCGATCGCGGTCGGCCGCGCGCTGCCACGCGCCTTGATGCGGCGCGCGCCCCATCGCGACGACGTCGCGCACCGAGAATCGAAACGCGACCTCCTCGCGCTGGCCGACGATCGCGACGCGCCGCGCGACGTCGCGCCGCTCCATGACGACCTCGCCGGCGCGCGACAGCACCTCTCCGAAGAGGCGCACCTCGCCCGCAGCCGGCGCGAGCGCGCCGCTCATCACCCGGAGGAGCGTGGATTTTCCCGCACCGTTCGCGCCGAGCACCGCCACGAGCTCACCTGACGAAACGCCCAGGTCGACGCCACGAAGCGGCATTTTTTCCGGCGCATCCGCGACCCCGCCCGCGGGACCCGCGCCGTGCGCGCCGTACCTGGCGGAAACTCCGCGTAGCTCGACCGCGAACGTTGTCGTCACCCTGACTCTCCGCGTTAGTGTATCCTCGACTCCATAGCGATTGTCCCGCGCGGTAGCGGGGGGACTTGGAAGGGAGACCGAGTTGGACACGAAACCCGAAGCCACGAGCGCTTCGCACGCGAGCGAACGACCGCGCCGCGTCATCAAGCGCTACTCCAATCGCAAGCTCTACGACACCAAAGACAGCCGCTACGTCACGCTGCCTCAAATCGCGGAGATGGTGCGGAGCAGCGAAGAAGTTCAAATCATCGACAACAACACCAAGGAAGATCTGACCGAGGTGACGCTCGCGCAGATCATCTACGAAGAGCAGAAGGCGCACAGCCGCAACGTGCCGCTTCAGACTCTGAAAGAGCTGATTCATTCGCGCACCGAGAAGGTGCTCGAAGGCCTTCGCGAGGGCCCGATCGGTCGACTCATTCCGGGGGGAGCAAAGGCGGGGGACGTCGTGGAGAAAGCACCCGAGGACAAGAAGTCGGAGCCGCCGAAGCCCACGCTCGTGGATCAGGCGAAGGGAAAGTTCGACGAGATCCAGCACACGCTCGACGAGCGCGTGAAGGCGATCCTCGCGGGATTCCGGCCGCTTCAACAGCTGCAGCACGAGGTGAAGCGGCTGAACGAGCGCATCGAGGAGCTCGAGAAAAAATTGAAGGGCCCGCCCTCGTCCGGCGGAAACAGCGGCGCGAGCAAGTAGAGCCGCTGCCAAGCTGACATTCGCTCGAAAATCACCGAGCGCCCGGAAATCGCAGGAAAAGCGCCTCTAGCCCCTGGCGTTTTCGGGAATAGGCCCAACTTTCGCTTGTTGGACAGCATGAACCAGCGAGAGAACGAGATGCCGCTCTTGGACGACGAAAAAGCCGAAGCCGACAGCTTCTCGCAAGAGGCGCTCACGCATCTCGACGCGATGTACGGCGTCGCGTGCAAGCTGACGCGCAACCCGACCGAGGCGGAAGATCTGGTGCAGGACGCGTTCGTCAAAGCGATGCGCGCGCGCCACCAGTTTCATCCGGGGACGAACCTGAAGGCGTGGCTCTTCAGGATCCTCACGAACACGTTCATCAACAAGTATCGCCGCGGCGGCCTCGAACGCAGCGTGTTCGACGGGCCGGACGCCGATCCGCTCGCCGACGGTTGGGTGAGCGCGAGCACGATGCGGCAGCTCCGCGATCCGGAGCAGCTCGCGCTGATGCCGATGGTCGAAGCGGAGATTCAGAAGGCGCTCGACGCGCTGCCGCACGAGTTCAAGCTCGCCGTCGTCTTGTGCGACGTCGAGGAGTTTTCGTACGAAGAAATCGCGCAGATCATGGGTTGTCCGATCGGCACGGTCATGAGTCGGCTCCACAGAGGACGTAAGCTTTTGCAGCGGTCGCTGTACAATCACGCGTTGACGATGGGCATCATCAAAGGCGAAGAGCGCGTCGGCGACGCACCTGCCGCGACGCGCGACGCGAAGCCCGCGGACCTCGCCGCGTACCGAGCAAAGAAGCGAGGTGCGGCTTGAGCACTGCGCTCCAGCAAAAGACCTGTCGCGAGTACGTCTCGCTCCTCGGTCCGTTCCTCGACGGTGAGCTCGACGCGCCGGGGATGCTCGAAGTGGAGACGCACGTCGAGAAGTGCGTGCCCTGCGGCGAGCACGTCGCGCTCTTGCGCGCGACCCGCGCGTCGCTGAAGCGCACCGTGCGTCGCAACGCGCCCGAAGGGCTGCGCGCGCGCCTCGAGATCGCGATGGCCGCCGAAGCGACGCGCGGCGAAGCGCGCGACGAGCAGGCCCGCAACGACAACGGCTGGACGCGCCACTGGAAGACGATGGTGCCGCTCGCGAGCGCAGCGGCGCTCGCGCTCGCGTGGGGCGCGACGCGCAGCCCGGCGAAGAACACGCAGGAGCAGGTCGCCGGGTTCGGCGATGACCTTCTGTCCGAGATCGTCGCGGAGCACGCGGCGCCGCTTCCGCCGGACGCGACCGATCCGCGCGCGGTGCGAAATCTCGAGAAGTACGTCGGCGTGCCGGTGCGGCCGGGATCGTTCGAGCGCGGCGGCGCGCGGCTCGTCGGAGGGCGCGTGCTCCCGATGCGGTCGCAGCGCGCGGCGATGCTGCAGTTCGTGGTGATGAGCGGCGACGAGCCGCGTCGGGTGAGCCTCTTCGTGTACGACCCGTCGAAGATTCAAGTGGTGTCGCCCGGCCTCGCGCCGCGCGCGGTGGGAACGGCGCGCGTCGCGGTCGGGCAGGCGCGCGGATACTCGGTCGCGGTCACGCAGCACGGCGGCGTGGGGTGCGCGCTCGCGACGGACATGGGCGCGGACGAAAGCGCTCAGCTCGCGCTCGCGGCTTGCGACGAGTAGAGCACGAGCCGCGCGGGCGACGGCGTCACGCGCGCAGCCACTGACATCGCGCCGAAAGTCCGGCTAAGGTTCGCGCATGCGGTTCGTCTACGTGATGGATCCGATGGAGCGGGTCCTCCCGGACAAAGACACGACGTTTGCGTTTCTTCGCGCGGCCCAAGCGCGCTCGCACGAGTCGCTCCATTGCGAGCCGCGCGACGTCTTCATGAAGGACGGCGACGTCCACGCGCGCGTGCGGCCCGTCACGGTGAGCGACGCGGCGCCGTTCTTTTCGTACGGCGAGCCTCGTGACGTGCGCCTCGCGGACGTGAACGCGGTCCTCATCCGAAAGGATCCGCCGTTCGACTCCGAGTACCTCTACGTCACGCTCATGCTCGAGCGCGCGCGAAACCGCACGGTCATCGTGAACGATCCGCGCGGCCTCCGCGACGCGAACGAGAAGCTCTACACGCTCCACTTCGCGCGCCACATGCCGCGCACGATGGTGACGAGCGATCGCGCGCGCATCATGGATTTCGTCGAAGAGGTCGGCGGCACCGCGGTCGTCAAACCGCTCGACGGCGCGGGCGGCGCGGGCGTCCTGCTCGTCTCGAAGAGCGATCGGAACGCGCGATCGATCCTCGATCTTCTCACCGTCGAAGGGCGGCGCCACGCGATGGTGCAGGAGTACTTGCCGAAGGTGCGCGAAGGCGACAAGCGCGTGCTCTTGCTCGAAGGCAAAGTGCTCGGCGCGATCCTGCGCGTGCCGCGCGCGGACGATTTGCGATCGAACATCCACGTCGGCGGCACCGTCGAGCCGTGCAAGGTCACGCCGCGCGAACAAGAGATCATCGACGACATCGCGCCGCGCCTCCTCGAGGACGGGCTGTGGTTCGTCGGATTGGATCTGATCGGCGAGCGATTGACGGAGGTGAACGTCACGTCGCCGACCGGCATTCAAGAGCTCGGGCGGCACCTCGGGCGCGACATGGCCGATCCGGTCATCGAGTGGCTCGAGCGACGCGCCGCCGAATATCGGCCGGCGCTTCGAAGCATCCCGGTGTGACAGCGCGTGCCGATCACGCTTCTCGTTCGATCCGCGACCGACGGCGCCGACGCGCCGGGGCTAACGTTCGACGGGCTGCAGCGCGTGGTCATCGGTCGCGGCCAGAGCTCTGATCTGCGCCTCCCAGATCCGAGCGTGTCGCATCGCCACGCGACGGTGCAGGCGAAGGGCGCGGAGCTCGTGCTCATGGACGAAGGGAGCACGAACGGCACGTACGTCGGCGGCGTGCGCCTCGCGCCGCGCACCTCGCGCGTGCTGCGGAGCGGCGACATGATCCGCGTCGGGCGCGTGTGGCTCGAGGCGCGGATCGATCAGGCGCCGCCGACGCGCGACGCGGCGAACGCGACGCGGGATCTCGCGCTCGCGCTCGTGTCGCAAGCGATGGCGCGGATCGGCGAGCAGACGACGGCGACGGTGCGCGTCGTCGAAGGCGAGAACGATCTCGGCGCGACGCTCGCGCTCGAAGACGAGGGGCGCGCGTACGTCGTGGGGCGCGCGGCGGAGTGCGATTTGCCGATCGCGGATGCGGCGGCGTCGCGCGAGCACGTGCAGATCGTGCGGCGCGGCGGCGTCGTGCTCGTGCGCGATCTCGGATCGAAGAACCCGGCGCAGCTCGGCGACGCGACGCTCGACCCGGCGCGCGACACGGTGTGGCGCGCGGCGCTCGTCTTGCGCGTCGGAAAGACGGTGCTCGCGCTAGAGGAGCCCGTGGCCGAAGCGCTCGCGGAGCTCGAGAGCGCGCCGGACGAAGCGCTCCCGACCGAAGGCGCGCCGTCGCCGCCTCCGCCGCTGGCAGCGCCGCCGCCGCGCGAAGAGGCGCCGACGAGCGCCGCGCGTCAAGCGCCGATCGCGAACGTCGCGCCGCGCGCGCTGCCGCCGCGAAAGAAGCCGACGTGGTCGGTCACCGACGTCCTCGTCATGCTCGCCGCGCTGAGCGTCCTCGGTCTGAGCATCGCGGGCCTGGTGTGGCTGCTTCGCGGCTGAGCGCAACGAGTCGGCGTATTCTCGCCGCATGCAGAGAAAAGGTTGGGCGCTCGTGACGGGCGCATCGGCGGGGCTCGGCGTCGAGTTCGCGCGCCAGCTCGCGCGCAAAGGCTACGACGTGGTGCTGACCGCGCGCCGCCGCGATCGGCTCGCGAAGCTCGCCGAAGAAATCGTGCGCGACGCGAAGGTCCAAGCGATCGTCCTGGAGAGCGATCTCTCGGTGCCGGGCGCGGCCGCGACGCTCGTCGCCGCGCTCGACGCGCGCGCGATCGACGTCGAGGTCCTGATCAACAACGCCGGCGTCGGTCACTACGGCCGCGCGCTCGACGTACCGCTCGAAAAGCTGACGTCGATGATCCAGCTGAACGTCACCGCGCTGGTCGAGCTCTCGCACATGCTCGGCGCGAAGATGGCCGCGCGCGGCTCGGGCGGCATCGTCAACGTATCGTCGACCGCGTCGTTCCAACCGGATCCGTACTTCGCGGTGTACGGTGCGACCAAAGCGTTCGTCACGAGCTTCTCGATGGCGCTCGCGTGGGAGCTCGCGCCGCGCGGCGTCCGCGTCCTCGCGCACTGCCCCGGTCCGACGCGCACCGAGTTCAACGACGCGGGCGACGTCCGCGCGCACGGCGCCGATTTCCTCTACATGAGCGCCGAGCGCTGCGTCGCGATCGGCCTGAGGGCGCTCGAACGGCGGCGCTCGGTCATCGTGACGGGGTTCTTCAACTTCCTCGGCGCCGTTTTTTCGCGAAGGTCACCGCTGTGGCTGGTGACGAAGATCAACGCCTGGATCATGCGCCCGTCGGCGAAGTCGCTGCCCGCCGGACCGGCTCCGAGCTAATCGCGTCGCTCGCGCGTCACTCCGCTTTGCGTGCGGGCGGCGGCGCGCTCGTGATGCCGGGCACCGTGTGCGCGTCGGGGTCCGCGGCCGCCGGCGCTGCCGCGCGGCGCGCTCCGGGCGCGCGCCGGCTCGTGCCCGGCGGATAGCTCGTCGGCAGACCTTCGAGCGGGACGGCGGCGAGGAGCTGCTCGAGCTCCGAAGCGCTGCGCGGCCGCTCGTTCATCCGCTTCTTCAGGCACTTCATCACCGCGAGATCGAGCGCCTCCGGGATCGGCAAGTCGGGGCGGCGCACGCGCATCGACGTCGGGATTTGCCGCTGGTGCAAATCGAGGAGCTCGCGCCGGTTCTGCGCGATGATCGGCAGCTCGCCGGTGATCGCCTCGTACATCAAGACGCCGAGCGCGTAGATGTCCGTGCGCGGCTCGACGGTCGCGCCGATGCATTGCTCGGGCGCCATGTACTCGGGCGTCCCGAGCGTGTAGCCCGTCTGCGTCAGCGACTCGGCGCTCGCGAGCTTGCTCATCCCGAAGTCGAGGACCTTCGAGCTCCCGTCCTCGCAGAGAAAAATATTTCCCGGCTTGAGATCGCGATGCACGACCCCGCGGCGATGCGCCGCCGCGAGCGCGCGGCAGACGCCGATGAAGCACGGCACCGCGAACCCCGGCGCGAGCAGCCCGTCGCGCGCGAGCTTGTCCGCGAGCGAGCGTCCGACCAGTCGCTCCATGACGACGTAGATCGATCCGTCGGGCATCTGATCGAGATCGAGCACGCGCACGACGTTCGGATGCTCGATGTGCACCTGGATGTACGCCTCGCGACGAAGGCGCGCGATCTCTCCGCCGTCCTTCGCCGCCGCGCCGCGTAGCACCTTCACCGCGACCTCGTGCCCGAGCGTCGTGTGCTCCGCCGCGTACACGACGCCGATGCCGCCCGATCCGATCTTGCGCCCGATGCGGTACTTGCCGCCGAGCACCGTGCCGGTGAGATCGCCCGGCGTGCTCCCGAGCTCTCCGCGCAGCTCGAGGCCGCGCTCGAGCGCCGCGATGCGATTGCGCTCGAACGCGCGCGACGCCATGTCCTCTTTCGAGCGGTCCCACAGGTACCCGGTGCCGCCGCCGAGCAATCCGCCGAGCACCGCCGCGATCCCGCCCGCGATCCAGTTGCCGGCGACCGCGACGGTCCCGCCGCAGACGACCGCCGCCGCGCCCGCGCCGAGCATCACGCCGCTCTTCTTGCGCGCCGCGCCCCACCGCGCGACGTACGTGCAGGTCTCGTCGCCTTTCGCGACGCACGCCTCGTGCGTCACCGTCGCGTCGGGCATTCCCCAGATCCGCGGGAAGCTCGCGAGCTCTCCTTCGCGCGCCGCGCACAAGAGCTCCTCGCCTTCGGTGTCGGCCTTTTGGTCCGGCTCGTCGCCGGCGTCCTCGCGCGGCCGGTACGTCATGCGCACCGCCGAGATCGCCGGCTTGCCGCGTTTGTCGCCGCCTTGCGCGCCGATCTCCTCGAGCTCCCACGTGCCGACGCGCGTGACCTCTTTCGCGTTCGCCGCGAGATAACGGTACGCATCGACCGGCTGCTCGGCGACGCGCAGCATGCGCACGAGCGTCCCGAGCGCCTCCGGGTGCGTCACCCACTCTCCGCGATGCCGAATCGTCTCCGCTCCGAGCTGCTGCGCGATCGCGCGAAGCGCGCGCTTCGCCGCGAGCGTGCTCACCCATCCGGTCTCGTTGTCGACCGCCGCGGGATCGATCCCCGCGCCGGCGAGCAGCTGCCGGACCGCGCGCTCGCCCTTCTCCGCGCGCACGCGCAGGAGATAGGTCTTCAGCACCGAAGCGCGCAGCTCCTCTTTTCCCCCTTGGCGCACGGTGCCGCGGGACATGGGCGGAGTGCTGTTCATCCCAGCGTAAGCGTACGCAAGAACTCTCCTCGTGGGAACTCGCGTCTCGGGCCGAGTTTTTGTAATGAGTTAACGGGATGAGCTTTGCCGAGCGCGTATCGCACACAAATGGCGCCCTGGGCGGCGTGACGTCGTTCGCCGGGTTCGAGCGGGCGCGCTCCGCGGCGCACGCGATCGATTTCAGCGGCCTCGCCGCCGAGCTCGACTCGGTCATCCGCACGCACGCGGCCGGCGCGCGTACGCAGCCCGCGCCGACCGACGTCGCCCTTCGGCACGGCGCGATTTGCGCCATCGCGTCGTTTGCGATCGAGAGCGAGCGGATCGCGCGAGCGGTCGTGTCGCACGTGCGTGTGTGGCCGTTCTTCCAGGGCATCGCCATGGTCGTGCACCCGCGGCCCGAGCTCGACGCGCCGCTCCTCGTCGCCGACCTCATGGACCCGCCCGGCTTCGCGACGACGCCGCGCGCGTTCATCGACGTGTGCGGGCCGGCGATCGCGCGCCCGCCGTTCGCGACGCGGTTTCGCGAGCCGCTCGCGGCGATCCTCGACGGCGCGCACGTCCCGCGGCGCGCGCCGGTCCCGGCGTGGATCGCGCCGGTGTCCGGCGGCGCGGGCGGCCGGCTCGGCGCGCGGCGCGGATCAGCGGACGTCCTCGCGACGACGCTCGCGCGCTATCTCGCGCGCTACCTCGAAGCCGTCGCGCAAGCCGCGCCGGCCGCCGATCCCGCGGCGAACCGCGCGGCCGCGCTCGAAGTCGCGCGCGTCGTTCGCGCGAGCGGCCCCGCGAGCCGATACCTCGCGCGAGCGTTCGGGCGCGAGTACGCGACGCGGTACCTCGATTTGCTCTGGCGCGCCGACTAGAACCGCGCGCCGACCGACAGCCCGCCGTACCCCGGCGCGAATTGCGGCGAGACGAACGGCTTGCCCGTCGTGCTCGCCTTCGGCCCGGTCGGCTCGATGAAGTGCCAGACGAGGCCGCCGATCACCGCCGCGAGCCCGACGGAGCCGACGATGATCCCGATGGTCTCCGTGTTGCGCCCGGAGTTGCCTTTGTCGATCGCCGTCGGATCGGTGCACTGGTGGTTCGCGTTGCAGCTCTTCTCCGCGTCCGACACCTTCCCCGCGCCGACGACCGTGAGAATGCCCCCCACGAGGGCCGCCGCGCCGCCCACGCCGACCACGATCCACGGCGCGATCGTGTGACCGCCCTCGCTGGACGTCGCGGTCGGCGTCGCGGTCGACGTCGCGGTCGGTGCCGTCGTGCCCGTCGGCGTCGCGGTCGGCGTCGCGGTCGTTGCGGGCGCCGAGGCGGTCGCGCTGGCCGCCGCCGCGACCTCGCGCTTCAAGCGATCGCGCCGCACCGTCGCGCTCTCGCGATTCGGATCGTCGGGCTTCGCGCGATCGAGGAACGCCTGCGTGTACCTGAGCGCCTCCGCCTTGTTCCCTTTGAGCTCCCAGAGCTCCGCGATTTTGAGCAGCACCGCGTGCCCGGTGCAGTCCGCGCGGTACGCGTCGAGGTAATAGAAAATCGCCTTCTCGCGCTCGAGGTTCTCGGCAGCGATCTTGCCGGTCTTGAAGAGGTCGCTCGCGCGGCGATTGCGCTCCGGCGTCACGTCGGTGTCGGCGCACGCCGGCGGAATCGGCTCCCCCGGTTTCACGAGATCGGCGTTCTGCGCGAGCGCCGGTACGGCGAAGCCGAGGCCGATGAGCGCGAGCAGCGGGACACTTCGCTTCAAAGCACGCATGCGAGTTTCTCCGAGGACGCCCGCGTGACGCGCCGGGCAAGGGACAGAGCTACGTGGCTAGCATACGAAACTTCGGGCCCACGACCCAAAGTTCAGCGAACGCGCGGCCCGCCCTCCGGATGCTTCGCCGCTTTTTCGCCGAACGTGTGGATGGCGCTCACGAACCACGAGAGCGCGGTCGGGTCCGCGTGGAGCGCGATCGGCGCGACGATGAACCCGCCGGGGCGAATCTCGAAGTGCAGCGGCACGTGCCACCCGACGACGAGCTTGCGCAGGCTCGGCGTGATCGCCAGCGCGAGATCCTCCGAGCTCGGCGCGAAGGTCGCGAACCACTCGTCGAACGCGCGATCGCCCGTTTTGCGCCGCTTCATCGGCACGATGTCGAGCGGCTCGCCGAAGATCTGACCGGTCTCCGTCGTCGCGGCGGCGCGCCCTTTGACGCGCACGTCCTGAACGATCGCGATCCACGCGCCCGCCTCGCGCTCGACGGCGTTCGGCCCCGGAGGCATCGCGATGAGCATGCGCGCGATCGTCATCGAGCCGATCTCGCCCGTCTGCTCGAGCACGTGCTCGTAGCGATGCGGCGTCTTCAACGTCGTGTACGGCTCCCACACGCGAATCCAGCGCTCGTCGGCGTCGGGCTGGTACTTGAAGCCTTTGCGCGCGGCGAAATCGGCGATCCACGCGATCGGCTCGCTCGCACTCATGGTGGCGCGCGCGTCAGTAGCCAGGGTTGCCCGCGGCGCCGATCGGTCCGTGCGGGATCTGCTCGCCCTTCTGCTGCTTCTCTTTCATCTCGTACTTGCTCGGGCACTTCGCGAGCACGGTCGAGGCTTCGAACGTGTCGTCTTGCTTCAGCTCGCCCTCGACCGTCACGCCGACGTCCATGCCCGGCACGTCGCGAAACGTGTCGGGCACCACGCACTGCGCGAAGCGCACCGGCAGATCCGTGCCGTTCTTCGTGATCGTGAAGCGGTACTCGCACGGCGAATCGCGCTTGGTGAGCGTGCCGTGCACGAGGTTGCCCTCGGCGCGAACCGCGCGCCCGGCGAACTTCGCTTTGTTCTTCACGAGCTCGTCCACGGGCTTCGCGTAGACCGCGCCTTCCTGCATTCCCGCAAGGACGAGCCCCGCGATCCCCGCGACCGCGGCCGTGAGGCCGATGACGAGGCCGCGACGCACCCACGGATTCTCGTTGCCCGTGTCGACCTCGCCGCGCTTTCGGCGCGGAACCGGAACGACTGCCTCGGTGTTCGTATCGTCAGGGGATTCGCTCGGCATCGTGCGTCCTCGGAATTTAGCCCCACGGGGCAGGTCGTCAATCGGCACGCGCGTTCTCTGGATCGGCGGTCGTCGTGCTAGCCTTATTCACGTAGGCGGCTTCCCCGAGGTGCTTTCCTAGCGAAACTGTTCCTGCAATGACCGACGTCCTAAGCCTCCCCGTTCTGGTGCTCAATCGGTACTTCGAGCCTGTCCAGGTGACAACGGCGAAGCGGGCGTTCGTGCTCTTGTACGGCGGGACGGCGTTCGCGCTCGACGAAGGCGGCGACGCCTACGATTTCGAGATGTGGCGCGCGCTCGAGCCTCGCGGCGACGACGACGCGGTGCCGATCGTCGGGGGCGCGCTCCGCGTCCCGCGCGTCGTGCACCTTCACCGCTACGACCGCACGCCGCGGATCACCGTGCGCCTCACGCGGCGCAACCTGATGTTCCGCGACGGACACCAGTGCCAGTACTGCGGAAAGCGCCCGCCGCTTCGCGAGCTCAACATCGATCACGTTCTTCCGCGCTCGCGCGGCGGCGACGACACGTGGGAGAACCTCGTGACGGCGTGCCGCACGTGCAACCTGCGCAAGGGCTGGAAGACGCCGGAGGAGGCGAACATGCGCCTCGCGCGTCATCCGTTCCGTCCGAAGTGGACGATGACGGCGCAGATCCTCCTCGGCAGCGGCTGGAAGTTCAAGGAGTGGGAGCCGTTCTTGAAGGCGTCGTGACGGCTCAGCGCTGCACGATGCCGCCGTCGAGGAGGCATTGGCCCCAGAAGCTCCAGCCGCCGTCGGCGCAAACGTAGAGGTCGGTACAGTCGCAGCAGTCGCTCGGGCACGCGAGCGCGAAGCCGAGCGAACAATCGGGCGGCTGGAGATCGCCGCACCCGGGGCCGCCGTACGCGCCCGGCGGCGCGTCGATCGCGACGTCGCGCGTGCTGGCGTCGCGAGGCTGCGCGTCGCCCGCGCCGGCGTCGGAGCGCGCGGGGCAGACGTGATCGAGCGACCACTTTCCCGCCGAGCAGGCATAAACCGCCGCGCACGACGGATCGTCGCACGCGACGCCGTGGCTCAGCGGGCATCCGCCGTCGGGAATGTCTTTGCAAAGCTCGCCGGGCGGCGATTCGGAGCACGCGCCGAACGCGACCGCAGCCGCAACGAGAGCGATCGCGATCGCGCGCATCAGCGGAGCTTCGTGAAGCCGTTCTTCGTGGTGCCGAGCGGCGCGGCGGTCGCCGACGGCGCCGGCGGCGTCGGACGAACGTCGGCCGCGATCGGCTTCACGCCCGGCGGAAGCGTCATCGCGAAGCCCGCGTCGCCGGGGCGCGCGATGCCGTCGTCCTCGTGCACCGTCGCTTCGGCGCGCGTGCCGTCGAGCGCGACCGCGACGATGTGATGATCGACGCCCGTCGCCGCAGGCACGTCGAACACCGCGACGTCCGTCGCCGGCACGAGCTCGCGCGTCGTGTCGTCGAACGTCACGCGGAGCGCGAGGAACGGAAGCGGCACGACCACGCGACGCACCGTCGGAGCCGGCGCGGGCGACGGCATCGTCGCGAGCGACACGATGGGCGCGGGCCGCACGACGATCGGCGCCGGCGCACGCGGCCGCGACATCACCGCCACCGTCACGACCAACCCCGCGACGACTCCGGCGACCGAGCCGATGGCCATCCACCAAGACTTCTTCCGCGGCCGCAGCCGCTCGAGCGCCGGGCTGATGTGCCCGAACGAATACCGCCCGCTCGGCGCCGGCGGCGCGAGCTCCGCGAGCAAGCTCCCCTTCGGCGGCGGCGGCGTCGTCGGCGATTCGCGCGGCTCGAGGCCGGACTGCTTCAGGAGCTTCTCGACGTCGCGATCGCCGAGCACCGCGCGAATGTGCTCGTGGCGTCGCGCCATGCGCGGGCCGAAGAGCGCCTCCATCAGCCGCGCGACGTCCGCGTGCGTACCGATGTTCTCTTTGCCGACCGCGCGCTCGAGCGCCGCCGCGAACTCCGCCGACGTCTCGTAGCGCGTCTCGAGATCGCGCGAGAGCGCGCGCGCGATCACGTCGTCGAGCGCCGCGGGGATCTGCGCGCCGATCTGCTTGAGCGTCGGGATCGGCGCGGTCATCACTTCTTGCAGCGTCTCGACCGCATCTTCGCCGCGGAAGAGCCTTCGCCCCGCGAAGCACTCCCAGAGCACGACCGCCATCGCGAAGACGTCGCTCTGCACCGTGCACATCCGGCGCTTGTCGATCCGCTCCGGCGCGAGGTACGCGAGCTTCCCCTTCACCTCGTGAGTTCGTGTAACTTGCACACGATCTTCGGCCTTCGCGATCCCGAAGTCCGTCAGGTGCGCGCGGCCGTCGCAGCCGATGAGGACGTTGTGCGGGCTGACGTCGCGATGGATGATCCCGAGGTGCTTGCCGTTCTCGTCGCGGAGCTCGTGCGCCGCGGACAAGCCGGCGAGCGCGTCGAGCATGATGCGCACCGCGACCTTCGTATCCATCGCGCGCCCCGCTTGCGTCAGCTCGCGCCGCAGCTCCGCGAGCGACGTCCCCTCGACGTAGTCGAGGACGATGAACGGAATGCCGCCCTCGAACCCGAGCTCGCGCACCTTGACGACGTTCGGGTGCTGAATCGCCGACGCGAGGCGCGCTTCGTCGATGAGCATCGTCAAGAATGTTTTGTCGTTCGCGAGGTGCTTGTGCGGCCGCTTCACCGCGACGAGCGGCGGCCCCTGGCGCTTGTCGGTCGCGCGCGCGAGGAACACCGTCGCCATCCCGCCCGACGCGAGCTCCAGGAGAAGCTCGTACGCGCCGACGCGCCCGAGCGGCTCCGGCGGAGCCGACGGCGGCGCCGAAGCCGTGCGCGGCTCGGTGGCGTCGGCAGACGCGGGCGGGCTGGAAGGAGACGTCACCACCCGGAAATCAAGCATTTTGCGTGCGAGGCGTCGAGCCGGCTCGTTTTTCGGTTACCTTGGCGGCCATGCGAAGGACGCTCCTCACGGTCGGCATCGCGGCATTCGGGCTCGCAGTGGCGTGCGGCGGAGCGAAGACTCCGGTCGACACCCCGAAGACGGA
>Ga0100403_1001761_pt1 | contig 18669 bp, 31 predicted proteins | sample CryGeymet201501t_FD_83663 | JGI IMG/M metagenome (GOLD analysis project Ga0100403, IMG submission 83663) | Groundwater microbial communities from Crystal Geyser aquifers in Utah, USA - Crystal Geyser metaG 2015-01t | ecosystem: Environmental > Aquatic > Deep subsurface > Groundwater | place...
AGATATGCTTATCATTGATGAGGCGCATAAAATCAAAAACTCCCAAACCTATCGCTTTCGTTCTCTAAAGCCCTTGTCGGTAATCAAGTATGTCTACCCAATGACTGCGACTCCTGTAATTAATAGAACAGGAGAGTATTGGACAATCCTTCATATGTGTGTGCCAGAAATCTTTAACTCTGAGGAAAACTTCCTACGTACACACACGTATAATGGACAGCCAAAGAATTCTGAGCAATTACAAGAGCTTCTCCGTCCGATCTTCTTCCGTAGATTGAAGAAAGATGTCTTTAAGGATCTCCCTCCAATCAATCGGATTACAGAATATCGCCCACTAGGGGAGAAGCATCAAAGAAGATATAAGAAGATCCTAAATGGGATTTACGAAAGTCTTGCCACCTTTGATCCACGTGGAATGGGTGGGGAAGAAATGGCAATTATGTCGATTCTTGCACAGATTACTAGACTAAAGCAAGTCTGTGCATCGGATATGGTAGAGCATACAGCCGAGCTTGCAACTTCTATAGCAGACGAGAATCCAGAGAACGGAAAGCTCTTGATTTTCTCTCACTTCAAGGGAAGTGCGAAGAAAATAGCAAAGCTCTTAGGGCAGGAAGCAGTTTGTACTGTGAGGCAAAGTGAAGCAGGATTTACTTCTCTGGATGCAAAGCAGAGAGATAAGTTGTTTGAAGATGCAAGGCATGATCCAAAGATTCGTTTCATCGTAACAACCGAAGCAGCTTGTGAGGGACATAACCTAGAGTTTTGCAACTACGTGATTTTCAATGACTACTGGTGGACTCCGGCTGGACATGAACAGGCCGAAGGTCGGGCGTATGGTCGAGCATCTGATCCACACCCAATTGATTCAATCTATATGACAACGACGGTTCCGATTGTAGAGTGGATTAAAACATTGCTCTTTAAAAAGATGCAGATTATCGATGAGGCTGTGGAGGGAGTAGAATCTTCAAGAGTTTCTGCTAATGGATTTGCTAGAGAGTTGATTGAGATGCTAAGGGCGAATCAGAGGAAGTAGGAAGTTTTCCTATTAAAAGGAAGGAGGGAAAATGAGTAAGGTAATGGCTACTAAGCACCCGACGGCGAAGAGTTACATGAAGATGGCCGAGACGATAGGGCAGTGTGCGCGAGCGATCCGGGGGATCAACCTTCCGGGCACTGCAGAGAAGATAGACGCTGCCGCCACCGCCCTCCGCTGCGCCGCCGAGGATGCGGAGAAGATGCAGGAGATGAGGGAGGTGCTGGCGGTGCTGGATGAAAGGGTCGGGCCCCACGAAAGCGTAGAGATTGATTACCTAGTGGATTCTTACGAAGCGGTCCTAATGGTCAACGACGGTGCGACCGTGAAGCAATTTGCGCGGGGTGAGACGATCACAGACGCGTTGGTTGCACTAGGCCACACCCTCCGGGGAGAGCACCGAAGTGGTGAACGCAGAAAGGCCGGCCCTATCGGCCCGTCGACGGGAACGCCGCCTGTCTACAGCTATCTGACGAGCAAAGGGTGTAATATCCACGCATACGGCGAGGACCGAAAGTGCCTCACCTGTGGCCAGGAAGCACCCGCCGAAATTCCAGACGCCGCATGGGACGCCTCCGTAGAGCAGATCCATGCAGAAAATATCCCAAGCAAAGGGACACTACGCGATTGGGTGGACAGCTACAGAAGTAGCTACGGCCCAACCATCGTGGATCACCTACATGAGTTGTTGAGTGATTGGGTAGACGCATACCACGCCCTCACCCGTGAGCCTACCCCCAAGCCGACACGGGAGCCGGTGGTGTGGCGCAGATGGGAAGATGCCGCGTGGATCTACTACGAAACCCCAGCGTGGCCAGACTGTGAGCCTCTCTACGCCTCGCCCTCCGTGGCCCATACGAACGACGACAACATCAAGCCAAAAGAGTAACACCCATAATGCAAACCTTTCTTCCGTATGCGGATTTTAAAAAAACTGCCGCTTGCCTAGACCTTAAACGCTTAGGTAAACAACGAATAGAAGCGTATAAAATACTAAAGACTCTTCGCTCTATCCGACTAGCAGGACATAATCCGTATAAACTTAGAGAAATCGAATGGCGACATCATCCCGCCGTGAATATGTGGAAACGGCATGATGGTCATTTGATTGTCTATGCAGTAGTAATTTGTGAAGAATGGATGAAACGAGGATACGAAGATGGGATTAATGAGAGGCTTAAGACTTTCGTAATGGAAATTCCTCAAGAGCTTTTCGAGCCCGCGCCTTGGATCGGGGATGTAGAATTTCATCGTTCTCATCAAAGTAATCTTGTTAGAAAAAATCCAGAGTATTATCGGCAATTCTTCCCTGATGTCCCAAATAACTTAGACTATGTATGGCCAGAACCTTAGTTTCTAATGCCTAAATACGCTCCGCTATTTTCAAAGATCAAAATAACTAGAGAGTGCGAAGCATGTGGAGGTACTAGGAAACTACAACGTCACCATCTTGCACGAGAGAAACTATTCATTGCTATTCATAGGAAATCTTCTTTATACAAGACTAAGTGGTATGCTCAATTGGTTGAAAGGTATAAAGGATTTCATGACTTTGACATTAGGCTTCTATGTGAACCTTGTCATAAGAAGATTCATCGAAGGTTGAATAAGGTTCTACGAGAGTGGAATAATCTAAGAGGATGGCCACCAAAGAACATTGCGTTTTACTCTACAGTAGAGTGTAATGAATTGATGAAGGTCTTTAGAAAAGCTTCGTTAGAGTGGATTATAAAAGAACAAAAGAAAAGGAAAAAGAATGCTAATTGAAATAATTACACTCATCTACGTAGCGATTGTTCTAAGTGCCGCGTTATACTACTTGGTCAAAGCTATTATTCCAGAGAACAAAAGGAGATAAAAAATTCATGTCTGAACCAATCACAGATGCGACAGAAATCATGAAGTTTATGTACAAAAAGATGTCTGATCTTCATATATGGTTTCGTTGGGTAGCTGATGGAAGAATTGCCGTAAAAGGAAAGACAGGAAACCGTGTACATCTTGAGAGAATTGAAGCTGCGTTTGAGTGTTTAGCACTAGCAATGCCTTATTTGATTGAAGCTACGTTTTTATTGGAACCAAATGAAGAGTTGGATCATAAAACCGAAACCATAATTGATATAATCGAAGGGAGGATCAAGCCATAATGGGTGAGGCTAAGAGAAGGAGAGAATTGGGGAGTGTTAGAAAGGAAAAGCTCTCTTCGACAAAGAGAGGACATAAAGCTCTGCGAGAAACTGCGGTCGAATATGGTTTTAAGAAAGGAAAGATAACTGTAATAAATGGAATGCAGTATTTCAAGGATCCTGTTACAGGGCTCACTCGAAAGGTCGGGCCGAAGCTTCGAAAAATCATGAACGCTCGAAAGAAAGCAGAAGAAGCTAGGCTGGAGCAGGAATTTCTAGCGCGCAAAGAAGAAAGAAAGTCAGAAGAATAAGACCTACTCCCTCTAGCCTTAATTGGCCTAAGTCGGTGTGAGAGAAGTGACTAAAGGAAACTTTCTTCTCGCGGGTTATTCTCCTTTCCCGTAGGACACAATACCTATAGGACGGGAGTAGGTTAGTAGTAGACCAGAGTGGTGGAATTGGTATACACAAGGGATTTAAAATCCCTCGGGCAATAAAGCTCATACGGGTTCGAGTCCCGTCTCTGGTATTAAAAAGAAATTAACAAAAGAAGGATATTAAGAAAAATGTCTAGCTTTGGTCAACCAATTCCATACATAGAAGCAATGGCAATTGCAATATGGATTGGATGGCAAGTAGAGGATTTAACTATACATGGATCAGTAGTTGGTTCTTTACGTAGGAAGAAATCAATGGTAAATGACATTGATATACTTCTCGAAGTTGCTTCTCCTATAGAAGAAAATATCAAAGAGATCAAAGCTCGAATTGGACGCAAAGCAGTTTGGTATCAAGGTGGGGATAAAATGCTTTCGTATTCTAGTGTTTTAGACACTCAAATCCCAATGCAAGTTTGGTTAGTTTATCCTCCGAGAAATTTCTATGCTATGCTTGCGTTGAGAACGGGACCAGCGGAAGATTCTATTAGGTTGAAGGAGGGATTGATTGCTAATGGGTTTCAGAGGCCACATGGAGAGATAAGCGTCGGGTCGGAGCAGGAGTTTTATCAACTCGCAGGACTTAAGTGGATTGAACCTACAGAAAGGGAGAAATCAAAATGAACAACCAACACAAAGACACAACTGAGTGGGATTGGGATGGTTACTACATTCGTCCATTCGATTTTGAGGGAGAGCTTGAAGATCAGTTTGAGAGAGAAAAGATTCTTTTTGAAATGGAAAGTATTCCCGAAGAAGAATGGGATGAAGAAGAGGAAGAGGAATTTATAGAAGAAGAAGAAGACGATGAGGATTGGGATGAGGATTGGGATGAAGATGATGATGACGAGGATTATAACTAATGACCTGCGGCTATGTCCTCCTCTATTATCCAAAGCCTGACGAACTTCGCTTTCGCAAGATGATGGGTGGTCCTATGGGATGGTGGACATCCGACCCGACACAGGCAAAACTTTACAAGGATCTAGAAACAATTCTCGCAGATCAGGCACATATTGCTAAGGTTTTGCCTCTTGATGTCGTAAAGAAAACAAAAATTGCTCGTGTTATTCTCAAGATTAAAGAGGATTAAATTATGCTAAAGCGACAAAAGAGAAAAATAGCATTAGCATTGTTAGTTTCTAAGAATATTGTAGGTAAGATTGACATAGAGACTCTTAGAATTCTTGCTAATGCTTATCACGATGCTGATGATAGCGAGATAACAGAGAACCTTGATGAACTAATCTTCATCATTGAACGTTATGCAGAATGATAGAAATGCATCGTATAGCTGTTATCAAAGACAATGGTAATTTAGTTTTGCTAATAGTCTTGGATACAGTTTACGTGGATTTAATCCAAGGTTTCCTCAAAAAGACACAACGTAGAGATATTGCAAAGTACATCTTTGCTTCTCTCTTTGAACAATCAGATCTCTGTGGAGAAAGCGGGGTGCATAGGAATATAGAGGAAATTAAAGTAGGAGAAGAACGTGAATTCTTTGGACGTATGGCTCATCCAGTTTCTGCACACTTAAACATAACTTATAATGACTACAGCCGGTTACGACGGACCAGAGCAAAACTCTCCTCACATACCTTCCCCTCATTTACGCTCGTGGAGAGTTGAAAATAATAGTGACATTCAAGGTATGAAGGGTTATGTATATGTAAGAGTAGAAGTTGATGGTGAGCCGGTCGGAATGTTAAGACTACCAGATAACGATCACGTTAGGTTTGTAAGAGAAAGACTAACATATAACCCCAATATCTCTTCAACAGTAGAGAATGAACGATGAGCAAAATTAAGATTCCAGCCCCTACTCCAGTAAATCTTCCAGACCTTCCAGTAACTACTTCCTTGCCAATACCAAACATTCCGTTGATCCTAACTCCATTGATTCCCGAGTATGATGGAGATATTAATGCTGTTCCACCTAGTTGGTTGGATAAATTCCGGGGGATTTTTGCTATTGTCGTAGTCTTCATTGAACAAGCTACTACAGCCGCGGAGGTTATTTACGGTCCCGGTACCGGAGCAGCTAAAAAGTCCTTTGTGACAAACAAGACGATGGAGTACATTAAAGCATTAGAAGATAAGTTAAACTTCATCCCTGGTTGGCTTCAACCTATTGCCTTCAAGGCTATTAGCATGGCCCTTGACTTTATTATTGAAAAGATCGTCAAGAATTTCAAGATCAAGGGGATCCTTTAATTACATCTATTTCCTTGGATTCGTAAGGGAGAGGCTAATATATGACCCCGACATTCAATCCTCCACTAAACCATAATGACAGATTCATTTACTGCCCATTTCCTAAACATAAAAACATTAAATGGACTATAGTAGTACAAGATGACTTAAAGTATGTAGAGTTTTTAGTCTCTGACGAAGTTTCAGTCGAGATTGATGATGCAATGTACGAATTCTTAGTAAATCTCCTAGAAGACTATTATAACGGAGAGTTAGATGTATGACAGTCTTCTTTTGGGAAATCTCGAATAACTTCCACCTTGAGAGCTTTATTTGTGGTTACCTTCTTTCATACTTCATAATGTTAATTGTACATGAGCTTGATTTAGATGGAGAAATGCGGAGAATTCAATGTCAAAAGAAATAATGAATGGTTTATCTGATTTCAACAAAGTTGGAAAGGAGAGAATTGCCTACATAGATTCCTTGCATTTGGATCCAGTTGAACGGGCTGAAAAAGTACAAGAGTTTCTCTTCACCGCTCTCCGTATTGATAGTGAAAAGGGAAGTATTACAAATCCTCTTTTTTGGGATCTCTTGTGTTATTGCTCTCAACTCTTTGCAGTCTACGCAATACAGATACAAGACGGGTCGGTAGACTTTGCAAAAAGTATGAACTCCTATTTAATGAGCAGACACTATTCCCTTCCAGAAGACCATCCAAGTTTAGGGCCAAGTCGAGCCGAGCACACGCAAATCTGGTTGGATAGGATTGAACTAATCACGGAGATAGAAGATGGGGTATAACATTAGCAAAAATTCTATCCTTAGAGAAAAAGCTCTTCTTGATGATCTCTTGGATTTTAAAAAGACAGTCACAATTCCCTCAGCTAATCCACGTCGCAGAGTTTCTAGGATCTGGGAAGCCTTAAAGAGTGCAGAAAAACTTCAAAAAAGGCACCCAGAGTTTAGTAAATATATCATACTCAAAGATCAATATCGTTTTCGCCAACTCTCAACTGGAGTTAGGTGTGAATGGATTTCTAATGAAGTTGATTTCAAAGAGTCAGAAACAGAAAAATCTAATTTAATCAAACAGCCGACCCGAATGGATCTACCAGAAGCTACGTCTTTAGTAGATGTAATCGCTGGGGCGATGCGTTTTGAAGATGCTCCTGAAATTAGGTTTTCTAACGCTGTATTACGTGATGAAGATAAGATTAGGTTATACAAATGGACAACTGAATCAGGAGTAAAATGGACATTCATTCCTCACGATGATGCAGGGTTGACCCTTACAACTAGAGAAGTCCCAAAGGAGATTCTATGGAAACCTCAAGAAGAAAAAGAGGAGGAGGAACAAGACAATGGCGAAGCAGAAATTTAGGAGAACTAACGTGGAGATTGACGAAGTACATATGAAGCGTTTCAGGGAAATCTTTCCACAGAGTGGTTCATTGAAGTGGTTTTTAAATGGTGTGTTTGAAGAGTTTTTTGCTAGGTATGACTATGATTCTAAACAAGACATCCGAGAATCTGTTGACGCTGCATTAAGTCGAATGGATGAGGAGTAAAGGAAAATGTCTTTCTTTGAAGATTATGTCCAAGATGGAATATGTTGTGAAACTTGTGGAGAGTTAATTGACGGAAGTGCTTCGGGTTTCATTAGAAGGTGTCCTGCCTGTAAGGAGTATGATAGGTACCATGACAAAAAGACAAAGAATAAACTTGAAATTATGGCAACCAAGATTCACCCTCTATCCACCCGAGGACGACTTAGATAACTCAACAATCTCCGAATACGGTGCGTGTCCTAGAAAGGGATTCTACCGCTATGGGTTACGTCGGGGATTTAAGGGAAAGTCTTGGCCGATTCAATTCGGCCTAGCTTTTCATAAGTACAGAGAAGAAGTAGAGAATATGATGCGAGAGGAGAAAGAAGGTCTGACGGATGAAATTCATCTAGCAGCAATCGACATCGCGTTAGAAGGCTGGGAAGATCCTCCAATGGAAGATAAGAAAGGCTATCTCGATCGGTTGAGACTCTTTCAAACCTGCGAAGCTGCAAAGAAGAGAATCCGAAATGAGATTGAATCAGGAGAAATCGAGGTTACTAGAACCGAAGATTCCTTTGATCTTGAGCTACCTTTCTGGGTCTGTCGTTCTTGTGGATGGGCGACTTTAGAGGAGAGTGAGACTTGCTCTAAGTGTTCCGAGCCATCCTTATTCCGTGCTAGACATGGAGGGAGAATTGACCAATTCATTAAAGACAAGGCTCGTAAGGGTTTGGATATGGTCAAGGATTTTAAAACGACTAGTTACAAGCCATATAACTACGAGGAGAAATTCGATCCAAACAACCAATTCTTTGGCTACACATGGGCTCGGTCGGAGCTAAGTGGAAGAAAGTGCGACGGAGCAATTATTGAAACAGTACATAATACAAAGACAATAGGTCCTATCATCACGCAGCATTATGTAACCTATTCAGAGGGACAAATCGAAGCGTGGCAAGTTGAACAGATGATAGAGCGTCAGATTATTATGACTATGTGGAGTAGGGTTGAGGAGTTAGGATACCTAGCATTTCCAAAGCGTACGCAAGAATGTTCATCCTGGGGAGGTTGTCCTTTTCGGGGAGCATGTAGAGGAGGTAGCGCGTTTGAAATAGAAGCATGGCTAGAAGCAAGGACAATCGAGAGTCATTGGGATTACACAGACCCGAACGAGGAGGCAGGATTATGAGCGAGGAGAAGAGGGATGTTCAGGTAAACATGTACGTTGATGTTGACAACGTTGCAGAGGATGAAGTAGATACGCTTTGGTGGTCCTTTCAAGGATTCATCAATAGCCTGAAGACTGAGCATAAGCCAAAGAATTTTAGCTTCAATGCTAATTCGTATAATCGACGCTACTCAGCTTTGCCTATTACCACAGCAGAAGAAGAGGTAGAAGAGGAATAAATGGCAATCCAACCAATCTCTCCAAAAATCATTGAGGAGCGAGAGAAATTTCTTCTGTATGGTGAGCCGGGAATGGGAAAGACATTCGCAGCTCTTACTCTACCTCCTCCTATTCTATTCATCGCAGTAGGTGGTGCAAATGAAGCTAAGACATATTACTCTAAGCATTTTCAACAAAAGTACGGAGAGAAAGAAATTTTTCTTGCCGTTGCGTCGGAGTCATTAGGCCCAATGGGAAGGGTTGAAACCCCAGAAGGTTTTGATAATGTCTGTATTCTTCTCGACGAAGCCTTAGACGCAGATGCTCAAGGACTTCAACAATTCGAGTCAATCATTATTGACAATGCAACTGTACTTTCTGAATATGCAATGTACAAAGCAGTTTACATTGACTATCGTGGAAAGAAACCAGGTAAGCAAGACGAAGCTACGTACTCGAAGTATATGAATGAAGGACTTCTCTTTCCTTTCGACTCTGATTGGGGAGGAACACAGAGTTTGATGAGTAAGTTTGTCTCATGGCTCTTTAGGATCGACAAAAACATTGCACTTGTTGCCCATGAATATAAGGAGACTGCGGCGAATCGAGCAAAACAAAGAAGTGACGTTATTGGATTGAAGCCTCAGTTCATTGGAAAAGAACGAGATCGAGTTGCTAATATGTTCGATAACGTGTGGAATTTCTCTCGAAATGGTCAACAATATGTAGCACGGACTGAACCACTAGGGCAAGATCCAAGAATCATTGCGAAGACTAGAATAGGAGGAATCGTCCCGAGAAACTATCCCGACCCGAATCTTAGTGATGTGATCTCGCAGTTTCAGCAATACGCAAATGGAATTCAAAAAAAGTGAGGTAGAGGTTATGTGTGCTATTTATCTAAATAAACCTACAGCTAGTGCATATAGTGCATATACTGACTACACGTACATGCCCGAAGTTAGACTAAATCTTCGACCAATCCCACCAATCTATGATCCTTGCAGTAAAGTCGAGGACCGTCCATTCACTCAACAGGAGATCGCCCGTGCTCTAGCTGACTTACTCGATTTTATCGAGGAACAACAAGTGTTTCAGACTAACACAAGCGGCATTCATCAGTTGCAAGCCGCACCAATCACCATTCCCACAGATACGGAGTAACAAGCAATGCCTCTCTTTACCCCTGATTTCTCATCCGTTGACGCAAGTATTCCTATTTATGAAAAGGGACGTTATCGGGTGAAGGTAACTAAGCGCACCCCAGTTGTTCGGACTTCTAGGCCCGACAAAAACGGAGATACTCACACCTCCGCTGGTATGCGATATAATCTCGAAATGGTTGGCATGTTCGACCGTAGTGGAGATCTTTCTGATGATCTCGCTGGTAAGGTCGTTTCTCCATTCACAGGTTATGTTCATACTGATAAAGCTTGGGGTATGTGTAAGCAGTTTCTCATGGCAGCTTGTGGATTTAAGTCGAATGAGGAAGCCAAGGCCAACGAAGAACTTTTCCAAACTAATGATTGGAGTCTCGATGGCGAGCCCGAGGAAGCTGAGGAAAATATGACGGTCGGAGACGGTTGGAGTCTTCCTATTGACCGTCTCGTGGACGTCACGCTTTCAAAGCGTACGCAGAAGAATGAGGAAACTGGAGATGTGTACGAGAATCAAGACTACAATTCTTGGGCTCCAGTTGAGTAGTTGAATTATGGAAGGCTGGAAGGTAAGGAGTGTAGACCGAAACAAGTTAATTGAAGGGATCGGTATCTTGGATGTGCGTAATTTCCAAGCGTGTAATGTTTCAACATTGCTAATGGTCCACAATTACATGGAAGAGGCTCGCCTTACCTTCCAGTCTTTCAATTCTGTTTCTAACTTCAACAAGAAGGAAATTCTTAACTATGGCTAAGAAGACTGTTGCTAAGAAAAGTATCACTACTCCGACCCCGCATGAAAAGGCTAGGGCTGGATTCCAGATTCGCACGGGTCGGGAGATTCCTCCTGTTGTCCATGAGTCTAAATATCCTTGGGGAGAATTAGCACAAGCTTTCGAGCGTGATTCAGAAGATCACCCTAGTTTCTTTCTGCCTTGTGATTCACAAGATCAAGCGAATAGTAGAAGGAGTGCAATTCAAGGCTCCGGTCGGCATTACTATACAATGAGACGGATGCCTTATACGGTGCTTTCTCGTGTCGTTGAGGAAGACGGAGTGTTCGGCGTTGAATCTTGGATCGTTCCTTCTACAGAGTAAAGTCTTACTAATGGTACCGCCCCGTGGTGAAATGGCAACACAGGAGATTTTGATTCTTCCATTTCCGGGTTCGAGTCCCGGCGGGGCTATTTATAGCATGAAGGGCTACTGGGCGCGGCCCTGAACAGCACCTATTTTCGAGGAGGAATAGAATGAGCAAGGTTCGAGCGAAGTTTAGGCTGAACAGTTTCACGACGGAGCTTCACAACCAGTACCCGCACCAGACCGAGGAGGGTCAACCCGACTACAGCAAGCCGGTGTCAGTCGAGAAGCGGACCCTCAACTTCACGCCAGTCACGAGCGGCGACGACGAGGACAAGATGTTCTGGGACGCCACCCCTTCCGGTAGCCTCCAACTCGGCGTCGTGAATCAGGAGGCGTGGAAGCACTTCGAGCTTGGCAAGTTGTACTACCTCGACTTCACCCTGGCCGACTAATGACAGCGCACCGGCGAAGCGGGCTCGGCCGAGATGTCGGTCTCGTAATCGCCGGTGCCATCGTACCTGACGGCGAAGTGAAGTCAAAAGAACAAAGTTAAATACTCTTAGAGAAATCCCACGATGCCAACAACCCTAGTTCCTAAGAAGTCAGACGTAATCATCCATCCCCTAAAGGCGCCAGAGAAAACAGCGGGAGGACTCTATAAATCAGAGGCACACGAGAAGAAAGTAACCCAAGGTATTATCGTAGCGGTCGGGTCGGAAGCAGCCAACCAGGGCTTCGAGACTGCCCAACACGTTGTATTCAACCCCTATTCAGGAGACGAAATCTCTATAGAGGATGGGGGTTGGTTTTTTGTTATCCATTGGGATTTTGTCGAGGCAATCCTTGAGCCCTCAGATATACAATTAATCTCTACAGATACAGTAAAGCAATTGATTATTGCTAGGATTGGAGAGTTAAAGCAGTATAAGACTCCTCCGACCTTAGACAAAATAGAACACGATCTCCTAGACCGTATTGATTCTTATGTAGTCTCCGAAGGATTTCAGTGGGGGTTTTAAAACCAATGGCAGAGCATCAAATTGTTATCACACTATCCGACACAGGAATGTTCAACGTTTCACATAATGGAATTAAGAACAATCTTATCCGCATTGGTATGCTTCAAATGGCGCTGTATAGAGAAACAGAGGATACTATGCATCCTCAAGAACCTAAGAAAATCATACCTTTCCCTGGTACAATTCCCCCTCCACCTCCTTCTCTTGGAAAGAAATAATGGCAAAAATTGGAGCGCAACGAGTAGGATATGAAGGACCAAAAGAAGGATATGAGATCTTAATAGTAGGAGAAGCACCAGGAGGAGAAGAAGTAGGACAAGGTAGACCTTTTGTAGGAAAAGCCGGACATCTTCTTGAACGCTATTTAGCTAGAGCTGGAAGACGTAGAGGAGAAGTACGACTAGCAAACCTTTGCCAATATCGACCAGCAGAGAATCAATTCAAAAATCTTCTAAAGTCTACTCAGCTCGAAGAAGGTCTAGCGGATCTTAGAGAAGAGATTTCTCATACAAAACCAAATCTAATTCTTGGTCTTGGTAATTGGCCTCTCTGGTTTCTTACAGGTAATTGCGCGATTGAGGAAAGAGGGAAAAATCATATAAAAAAGCCTGGAAATGGAATTGGGTTGTATCGAGGATCGAGACTCCGATGCTTACCTGAATATGGAGGAGGCAAGTTCTTTGCAACTTATCACCCTTCCTTTGTAGAAAGGGTCTGGTCGGTTAATCCAATATTCCACCAAGACATAACTAATGCAGTAGAAGACTCAACTTACCCCGAGCTTCGTTATCCTGAATACGATGAGTTTATTGATCCAGACCATAGTGATACCGAGGAGCTTTTACACGAAGCTTTAGATGCCCCTTGGATCTCAGTAGATATTGAAACTTTTCCTAATCACACCTTCTCGTGTATTGGTTGGTCCTGGCAATTAGATGGCAAAGATCGTGCAGTAACAGTAACTTTTAAGGCTCCGCATCTTTGGCACTTTGCTAAGAAGATGTGGGAATCTAGGACACCTAAGATTTTTCAATATGGAACCTATGATATTTCCTTCATGAGACAATTCTATGGTTGGAAGCCAGATGGATATTATGATGGGGTCGGTTGGGATACATATGTAGCAAGTGCTTCTATCTATCCCGACTATCCTCGTGGTCTTGATTTTCTTGCTAGTATGTATACAAGATTTCCTTACTACAAAACTGATAGGAAGATATGGAGAGAAGTCGAGGACATGAATATTCTTTGGAAATACAACATCAAGGATGTAGTAGCAACAATGCACGTTGCTCTTGGGCAGATGAAGGATATGAGGAGATTGCATGACAACGCGACATAAAACCCCGACCTTCACCTCTCCTTTTGAATTTGATATGCTAATGTTAGAACCTGTGCATCATATGATGTTTACAGGAATTCGTATAGATCAAAAAAAGAAGAAAGAAAATCAAGAGTCTTCAATAGAAGAATGGAAACATGAGCAAGAGCTACTAGATAAGCTTACTGGATATGTAAACTTCAATGCAGAGGGAAAGAAGATTGTTCCTGAGTATCTTTACGGAGAGCTAAAGTTAGGAAAAAAGACGAAAAGAGGTAAGATAACAACCAACGAAGCAGCTATTCGTACAATTATGGCGGAGTGTAAAGGGAAGATTAATAATCTTAAAACACTAGCAGCAAAAGAGCAATACATTAGAGGTTACTTAACTTGTTTACAAATCCTTCGCGTCCGTGGGGTAAGAAAAAGAATATCATCCTATCTTGGATTACAGATTAAAAAGGGTGTTCTTGTTGGATCTAAGAGCTTAGAAGATGATGACGGACGAATCCGTGGTACCATTTCGGTCGGCGGAACTGAAACTGGACGTTTCTCTCACTCCAAGACTATTTGGGGTACAGGGGTAAATCTTGCAACAATCCCGCGTAAGCTACGCTCTATGTTCATTGCAGATGATGGATGTGAATTAGCTGAGCTTGACTTAAATCGTGGAGAGTCTTGGATCTACGCTCATCTTAGTCAAGACCCAGAACTTCTACGGATCCATATAGATGGTTTAGACTTTCATGCTGAGACAGCAGCTACAATCTCAGAGGCTTTTGGTACTAATCTAAGTGTAGAATGGATTATTGAACATAAGGATGAAGAAGCTTATAAAATTCGTTTCATAGGAAAGAAAGTAAATCACGCTTCTTCCTATAGAATGAAAGCCTTTAAGGGTGCAGAGAGTGTTAATCAGGAAGCCGACGAGACTGGTATTGTAGTCTCAGTTAGTGAATTTAATACAGCTAGAAAACTATGGCTAAAGCGCTATTCATACGTTCCCGATCTTTGGTGGCCTTCGATTGAACGTGAACTTGATCGTACAAGAACAATGATTACTCCATATGGGAGAATTCATCAATTCCATGATAGATGGGGAGAGGATCTTTTCAAGTCAGCTACGGCATACGTTCCTCAATCAACTTCGGTAGATTATCTAAATCGAGGCTTTTTAAATGTCTATCACCAATTTGTAAAGCCTAAAGCTTGGGATTTAAAGATTCTAGCACAAACCCATGACAGCCTCTTAGTACAGTATAAAGAGGATTGTCGGGACGAATGTTTAAACGAAGTAGCTCATGCTATGTCCAGTACACTAGTAATTAACGATAGAGAATTCAGTATCCCTATCGAGGTGCAATATGGGCAATCATGGAGAGATACAAAATCATTTAAGCTTACTACCTAAATGGCAACTAAACGCCGATGCGAGAATTGGCTTAAATCCTTCTTAAATTGGACGCTACCTGTAAGCGAAGCTCCTGAAAGTCTGTTAATTTGGAGTGGACTTTTTTGTATAGCGGCTGTGTTAAAGAAGAAAGTCAGATTCGCCAAAGACTACTTAAAGAAGTACGAAATCTACCCGACGACCTATGTAATCTTTGTAGGTCCGCCGGGAGTTGTACGTAAATCAACGAGTGCTGGGTATGCACAAGATATTATTGTAGAGGCAAGTAAAGGATTGCCTATTACTAACCCAGAAGTAGTCCATCTTGGCCCGACTTCGGGTTCACACGTTGCTATTATGGATAAGATGTCTAATAGTCCAGACGGCTCGTTGACTATTATTAGTGGAGAGTTTGGGAATATTGTTTCAACCTCACCAGAGCAAACATATGATTTCTTATCAAAAATGTTTGACTCAGACAAGACAGCAGAAAGAATAGAACACTCTACTAGAGGAAGTGGGGATACGATTACTCTTAATCCAAGTCTTAATCTTCTAGGTTGTACTACCCCAGATTGGATGTCAGAGAATACTAGTTATATATTAGGCGGAGGACTTGGAGCAAGAACAGTCTTTGTCTTTGAGAACCATGCAAGACAGAGACATCTGTTCTACAAAAACATAGGCCCGTCTGTAGGAGAATTAGATGCAATGAAGGAAGCTCTAGTTTATGATCTTCGACACATAGGACGACTTAAGGGAGAATTTGTACCGGAATCAGAGAAACTTGCAAAGGAAATGGAAGACTGGTATCTTTCTTATATAGATAAACAAGGGGAAAAAGGGACTGAAACCTTCCAAGCAAGAAAGCATGTTCATGGTCTACGCACAGCAATGTTGCTTTCAGCAGCCGAACGCGATGATTTGATTATAACAACCGAACACTTTCGTGCTAGTCTAATACTAATTGATGAAGTAGAAAAGCGTCTTAGTCGTGGCCTTTCTTCTGTCGGACGGAATCCTTATTCTGGATTTCTCTATGATATACTAGATTACATTGCTATAAATGAACCAATACAACGAAGCGTAGTAACGCGGAGGTTTTGGGCAGACCTTCAACTAGAAGAAATATCGAAGATCATTGAGATCCTCAAAGTATCAGGAGAAATCATCGAGGATAGAACAACGGAGATGCTAAGAGTTAGAGCAAAAAACTAAAGAGAATAGACTAAAATAGAAAAAAGTCGAGTTGCCTATTTTGAAAATACTAGGCGACACGACTTTTTTCTTACCTACTATTTACTACTCTTTTAAAACAACCAAGGAAAAGCCTTTTGTACAGAATTCTTCTCCCCTGGTTTTAAGAACCTAAATCCTGCTCCTTCTCCAAGAACCTTTAGTAAATCATCCTCACCAAATGCATCTACTAAATCACCAACTAAATAAGAACCTGGAATAAAAATTGATTGAGGATGTTCAAGAGTAGGAAACATCATAGCCAACCCACTTCTAGCTAAGTTTCTCTCAGCCTCTGATCCTCCGTACATCATAGCGATGTTTAAAAAAGCATCTGCGTATGGTCCACCGGAGTATCTAAGAGAAGGAATTGTAGCCCAAGAGGTTAGGTCGGCATCAAACAACTCTGCCCCAGCCACAATAACACCAGCATTAAGTGCACTATGCATTGCTACAAACTCTGCTATGTCTGTCGGTGTGCCTCTAGTAACATTCTCAAGAACATAATTGAAGTATTGAACAGGAAACGTACCGAATTGCCCAAATAACTTTCCTGCAACTCCTCCCCATCCAGCAGGATGATTAGCGTGACCATAAAGAAGATGTGCTTTGTCTGCTAACTTTCTACCAACAAGATTCGAGGCTTCCTCAAAATCACCATTATGAACTAGCTGCTCAAATTCAGTTTCTACAATTTCATCAAATGTCTTAACCTTAGCTGCTCTCTTAAATTTCTCAAGCCCAGCCTTTGATGGGTCTCTGACGTATATCCCTAAAGCATCCTTCACCCTCTTCCGTCCAGCATGAAACGCAATAGCTCGACCCCAATCATCACCAGAGCGATAGACCGAGAAACCCATATCAAAGAGATCCTCAACCTTTGCACCAAGTGATTGAATCTTAGGATTGAGTTTGCCTGTAAACTTAGCTGTATTGATTCCAAATACCTCCGTCCCTCCAAAGAGAGGTACGACATTTGGATCAATTGCACCACCTTTAATAGCAGACTCAAACGCTGCTTTCATTGTTTTGGGATTAGTAACGTATTCTAATCCATGAAACCAAGCCTTTGGACCAACAACAGGAGCCGTGAAGAAAAGTGTTTGAGTAAAATTTCTCAGAACTAAGGCAGGTCGAAAAGGAATAGATGCTTGATAAGCTAACTTTGTAAGAGTATTAACGATTATCTCAGCAAATCTATCATCAATCCTTACACCTGCAAATCTACCCATAGTCCTGATAGATCCCGTGAGGGCTTTAAAGCTTTCATTAGGCAAACCTTCAACTTCATGGAGATAGTCAGTAAGTATTATACCCGACCGCTTATCAATTCCTGCAATAAGGAAAACCTCATCCGCAGCTTCCTTTGCAATAGGGTCAAAACGTTCTCTCATTAGAAGATTACGAACGTGCTTAAACGCACTAACATGAGGATCTAATTCACGTGGGTTTATGTGCCCAGAAACTACTCGTCTAGCAAGAATTGACCGACCTTCCTCTAAAGCATCTAGTACTGTCTTAGACTTATCATTTGCAAAGATTCCAACGTCTGCAAATTTTCTAAAAATCGGAAGCTGTGCTCCTAAGACCTGTGACCTAGAAAAACCAGGAGCATGATTAGCAAAAGCTTCATCAAGAATCTGAGTACGTTTATTAGCTAAAACTACAGCATCGGGCCTCATCTTACGTTGTGCAATGAATTGTTCCCGACCAGACTTGAATCCCGCCTTTAACTTAGGAGCAGTAGCATGGCGATAGATCGCGGGTACATTTAAATCATCCCGACCAAGGATGTCACGGATGAGAAACAACGAAGTCTTTTCTTCTTCAGTAATATCTAGGCCCTTAACTACATCCTCCCAAGTCTCAGCCTTCCCTGCAAAGTTTTGTATTGAATCAAGAAATCCTTGATTCTCTCCAGGTAAACGTCCTTCAAGCATTTCGATCTTGAGTTTAGGAATCAATACTTCCGTTACATTCCTACGATTGATTAGAAATCTATCAATGACATTATTCAATCTAACATAAGATGGAATGTTTTCAGCAACACCTAAATCCGCAAATATATCAGCATAACCTACTTCCTCTTTACTCATTCCTCTGGAAAGTAAAGCACCAGGTTTTTCTAATTCTGTCTTTGTGAAGGCTTCATCTACAAGAGTTATAAGACGTTGTTGCTCAGGCTCTAATTTAATTACAGCGTTGTCTAATGCATGAAGAGCATCTTGATAGCTTTTCTCTCCAAGGACGGCGCGCTTTGTTCGAGCGAGTCCCTCATCGACTAACTTGATGGCTTTCTGGGTCGGTTTGTAGACTTTAGTGAAGGCTTTCCCTCCCCCCAACTTCTCAATATTCATAGCAATTTGATGAATGGGAGTAATCTTAGCTCCAATACCAATGCCAAAGAGAGCTATTTTCCTACGTAGAGAAGTTAGTTGATCTTGAATCCTAATAGGACTAGCATTAGCTGCAATACCATCAACAGGTACAATAGCAGCACCATCAAGATCAGGAGAAACTTTTGGTGATAGTTTAATTAAGTATGCCCTGAGATCGTCAATCTTATCAAATGCACCAATCGTCTTACGTGTTGCGTTATCGACAATCGTATACCTTCCTTGGGAGTCAACAGAATAACTAGCCCCCTTAGTATTCGCCAGGCTCTCAATGCGTTGAGGAAACTTACAAGCCATTACCGACACCCTCCACCAAATTGTAATTC
>Ga0100403_1001762_pt1 | contig 18641 bp, 21 predicted proteins | sample CryGeymet201501t_FD_83663 | JGI IMG/M metagenome (GOLD analysis project Ga0100403, IMG submission 83663) | Groundwater microbial communities from Crystal Geyser aquifers in Utah, USA - Crystal Geyser metaG 2015-01t | ecosystem: Environmental > Aquatic > Deep subsurface > Groundwater | place...
AGGCCACCAGTGTTTACCGGTTTTCTAAATCCTCGACTTTTTAAAGAACATGCTATTGGACGCTACAGTAGTGCAATACTACTATTTAATCCTATAACAAAATATATTATACATATTTGATATGTATATGTCAAGTACTATAGGATATAAGAAACGAGGGGGGAAGCAGTTTCTGTCATTCCGTACAAGATACGGAATCTTATACCTATCTAGATCCTGAATCAAGTTTAAGCTGACATATTATTAGTGAGAAGTTAAGGAAATTACGTATCAATTCTTAGTTTTTATGCTTTCGATAAGTTTTCTATTATAGGCTACAAGATCTGCAAGAAAACCAAGAACCAGTACATTGAGCCCAACCCCTATAAGAATAGAGGAGATCACGAGCGATTGAATATGTCCCTCTGATTTTCCAAGTAAAAGTGCAAAATATAAGTACCTACCTAACAACACAAGACCTATGATCGTTATAAACCCACCGAGTTTTGTAAGAAGGGCAAATGATCTATACAAAAGGACACTGCGGATTATCGTTGCGGCCGACTTACCTATATGCGAACCCACATCCTTTATAAGTTTCGATGCGCCATGTGGCCTTTTTTTGAACGTCACCGGCACATTTATTACTGTAAGTCCCTTAAAGTGCGCATCGATAAGCGTTTCGTGTGTATAGGTATGCAATGAAACTATGTTTAGCATACGCGCACATTCGCGGCTATGCGCACGGAAACCCGAAGAGGCGTCATTCACCTTCATACCGGTAAGTGCGCGTATCACAAAGCTCCCCGCTATATTGCCATACTTTTTGGCTAAGGGCATGTGCGCTAACTTCTCAACCTGCCGGTCACCAATCACAAGGTCTGCCTTTCTATGCAGGATAGGGGATATAAGACGTGGGATTTCTGCCTGGTCGTACTGGTTATCTGCGTCAGTATTTACAATAATATCTGCACTCAAAGAAAGCGCTTTTTCTAGAGCGTCGCGAAAGGTAACCGCCAAACCTTTATTTAAGGTGTGCGAAAACACATAATCGGCTCCAGCCTGTTTGGCCGCTTGTGCAGTCCCGTCAGTAGAACCATCGTCATACACGAGTACTTCAACTTTGGAAATACCCGAAATTGTGCGCGGTATACTCTTTACTACTTCAACTATAGATTTTTCCTCGTTATACGCAGGGATGGTAACGATCAGTTTCATAAGTCAATTATAACACGTGACTAGATTTCGACGCTATTGAGCTATGCCATAGAGATATCCATATGGGCAGTAATACAGCGTGTCGTCCTTATCAAAGGTAAACTCCTCTTCGCATAGCCACGATGGTTTTGGAATACTTGGAGAGCGCATGAGTATATGCTTGGGTCTCTTTACGGCAGTATACAATTTACATGCATGAATATACTGGTATGGTTGTAAAAAACTATAGAGATAGTACACCTCAGCACTTGCATCGCTCTTATATCTGCACAGAGGGGTATACGGGGGGTTATTTGCAAAATACCGCTGCCACTGCGCTATTTGACTTTCATAACGAGCAATGACATACTGCGGCACAGCAATCGCAGAAGGAACGCTCACATACCACTGCCACGCAATAAAGAGTACAAAAAGTGAAATGATCAGCAGACGTTTTCGTATGCGTATAAGCATAATGAGGGCGAAAAGAAAGATAATAAGCGGCACTATATAGAGAGAAGTAACACTATCTTTTTTGTCTGCCAAAAAGAAAATACCCATGGTATTGCCAAATTTATACGACTCCATATATAAGTATTTCCACACATAGAATACAAACAAAAAGAGGGGGAGTATCCAAACAAAGAGAATATGTTTTTTTTCTCTCAAAAAGGTAAGACCATCTTTCAATCCATACACAAACATGAGTACCACAACCGGGTCAAGGTATCGGGTGAAGATCCAGTATTGCTTATCATGTTGGGCTGTTTTGAGCATATGAAGCAATGTAAGCGCAAAAGAGGCAAGAAATATAAACCATACAAATACACGCGTAATTATTTCAGGCATATCTTTTTTCTTAAACGCGCGATACGAACCCCATATGAATACAAGTCCTAATACGCCGTATAGTTCTATCCCAACAGCGGCTAACTGATTAAAGATTAACTTTAAGCTCAATGGAGTAAATATACGTTTCAATGAGCTCACATATCCCTCTGTTTCATACAGTGTTGTATGCAAAAAAGTATTGGACAAATACGAGAAAAATATATACGTTGCAACTGCGGAAGCGGCAAAATATCCATATTTTTTCAACCACGCACGTGGCTTTTTAAAATAAAACGTATAAAGGCTTGCCATTGAAAGCACAAACGCAGGAAACAACGTACGACCAAAGCTGCGAATTTCCTGTAAAAAGACCATAAGTACGGCAATAATAACGCCAGAAAGAACCGCATTTTTTACTGTCTTCAAATCCTCTTTTACAAATATACGTACACAAAACAGTAAGAAAAATAAAAAGAGCGTGTATAGCGTTTCAGACATAATACTTCCCGAATATAAAAAGAGGGGAGGGAAGAGGGAAGTAAGTATACCTATGCCAATACTCGCCGTAAAGAGGTATGCGAGCACCCCTACGAGCGAAGAAAGAGCCATGGTAAGGAGTAATGCTGCACGGTATTGTAGAAACGGATTGTGAAACATGCCCACTATCGGAGCCAATACAAACGACCATCCCGGTGGGTACGCCTGATCACGATACAAGTGCGAAATAAAATCACCTCGTAGTATTTGTCGAGCCCCATCTAAATATATGTACTCATCGTAAATTATCCAGGGAATGTGCACAAAACGAAATACTATCCACCGTGCAATCATACCAAAGAGAAAAATACCCAGTGCACTATACACAGTTCGCTTCATAGCTTAAAGTATAACAAAAAGTTACGCGATTCTGTTTTTCCACGTATCACAAACTAATATGAAACATAGCTTCATACTTTGTTTTTAAAGCAAAGTATGCTACACTATTTATTGCAGTGCAACAACCTATCGGAAACAAAAAGAGTGAAATTTATCGTGTGAGAAGATCTCGGACTATACTTGTGGGACGTTTAATAGTTACACAAGGCATCATCATCTTTTTCCACATCTTGGTACGAACTATACTAACTCTGTCTATTCCTTCAGAGCAAGCAAATGTTGAGATGCTTTTTTCCATAAACATGGTATTTATTATTATTATTCAATCGGCAAATCTGTACCTCGTGCTACGAATAATCATGCGATGGTTGAGCGAGTACTATATCATTGCAAAAGATGAGATTATCATTAAAAAGGGGTTTTTTAAAATTAATAAGCATGCTTTTGCAATCGAAAAAGTCGAATCCGTAAATATAAGTCAATCTATATTTGGAAAAGTTTTCAACTTCGGTACTATCACCATTTTTAACCCTGCACTTAATCAAACAGTCCATCTTCGTAATATCACAAACCCGCACTTTTATGCAAATAAAATAAAGGCCAATTTTGAAAAATCGACACCGCTTGTGATGCAAAATCGAATGTAGCCAACATGCCCTCTTACGCAGAGTGTCAATCTATACATATATCTCAATGCTGTATACTGTTACCATGCCAGTTAAAGATGCCATTACCCAATTTCTCGACTATTGCGAACTTGACCGCAATTTGTCGCAAAAAACGATTCGCATGTACTCGTACTACCTTGAATTTTTCCACACATGGATTTCGACTAACTATAAAGCGGTATCTGAAGATATTGAACAATTAACTGATACACACGTACGTAAATTCCGACTATTTCTCGCTCAGCAGTACAAGAATCCTTATAAAGGTATGTTGAAACGCCAGTCACAAAACTACTTCCTTATCGCGCTGCGCTCGATGCTTCGTTACCTTGTCCGTGAAGAAATGAATGTGCTTTCACCCGATAAAATTCTCTTAGGAAAAGTGCGCGACCGCGAAATAAAATTTCTCTCTCCTCAAGATTTAGAAAAATTGTGTACAACGCCAAATATAAAAACAACGACCGGGCTTCGAGATAAAGCAATACTAGAGGTTTTATTTTCAACAGGGCTACGTGTGGCAGAGCTTGCGGCACTCAACCGTGACCGGATAAATCTTGAAACGCGTGAATTTAACGTTATCGGCAAAGGGGGTCGAGCACGTGTGGTCTTTCTATCCAAACGCGCAGCGCTTTGGCTCGGTAATTATATTGCAAAGCGCAAAGATGAAGCACCTGCTGTGTTTATTCGCTATAAAGGAAAAAAGGTAAAAAAGCTCGAAGACATGCGCCTCTCTCCACGCCATATAGAACGCCTGGTAGAGAAGTACCGGAGAGCTGCCGGTATCACAACCAGAATAACCCCTCATGTGCTTCGCCATTCGTTTGCTACCGACCTTCTCATGCATGGTGCAGATATCCGCAGCGTACAAGAAATGTTGGGACACAAAAATATTGCAACTACCCAAATCTATACCCACGTTACCAACCCACACCTTCGCGATATCCACGAAAAATTCCACAGTGGAAACGAATAGCGATCATTACTCTTTATCCCGATTACCATCGGGATGGCTTGATCGCGACTAAATGCGTTTGGATACGAATGGATAATGAGATAAAAGTTTTTTTATTATGTAAAGTAGACTTGACATTTTTTTGTAACTCTGTAGTATGCGTATACAGTGATAGCCGAAAAAATTAATACATCCAACGTGCAAAAAATACGTAAACAAAATAAATTGACTCAAGAGGAACTTGCACAAAACATTGGTGTAACAAGACAAACTATAATTGCAATAGAGAAGGGCAATTACATGCCGAGCGTACTATTAGCACTTAAGATTGCACACTTTTTCAAAAAACCTGTTGATTACCTATTTGAATATACGTCACATGCACGACAATAAAACAGAGATACTTTTAGCAAGCACTGTACTTGCATTACTTTTTTTGCTTACTGATCCATTTATGCTTTTTATGCCTAACTCACTTCACATGATTTTACTCGTCATTCTTGTTCTACTGTTCGGACTCTTTTCAATCTACATTTGGAAAGAAAAAGCTCAAGATGAACGTGAAGAACTACATAGAAACATAGCTGGTCGTTTTGCGTATTTAGTTGGTGCAGCAATACTTCTAGTTGCAATAGTGGTGCAAAGTTTTCAGCACCGACTTGATCCATGGCTTATTGGAGCGCTCTCTGGCATGATCAGCGCAAAAATCATTGGAATCTTATATAGCAAGCACATGCACTAATAATTAAAAAATGATGAAAAAATATATTGTATACGGGTTATTGATTGTAAGTGTTATTGCAGTCGGTGCTTTTATAGTTCTTGACAACGCTAAGACCACCGCAGTAGATACAGATATGGGTATGGAAAAACCGACAGTTGTGAATGAGAAAGATAATAAAACCGCTTCTCCAGAAGCAATGATAAAAAATGGTACAGAAACGGTAATGGGCGATACAAAAGGCACTACAACGGAAAAGACCGGTGACGCAATGATGAAGAACGATACAGAAGATATACAATATACTGGTAAAATTTTGGCTGGTACAACGACCCCTTATATTGAATTCAATCAGAATGATTACGAAAAAGCTCAAAAGGCGGGTAAGGTAATAGTACTCGATTTCTTTGCCAACTGGTGTCCAACATGTCGTGCAGAAGCCCCAGAACTTTACAAAGGGTTTGAAATGCTAACTGCCAAAAATGTCGTCGCGTTTCGCGTAAACTATAAAGATAGTGAGACTGATAAGACAGAAGAAGCGCTCGCAAAAGAATTTAAAATTCCATATCAACATACTAAGGTAATACTTAAAAATGGCAAGGTAGTATTAAAAGATGGAAACCAGTGGGATAGCTCAACGCTCGTTAAAAATGTAAATGCGGCGCTACAATGACGCTTCTATTTTTTGCATTTGTATCGGGCCTTGTCACCATCCTTGCCCCCTGTATTTGGCCAATTTTACCGGTCGTACTCTCTTCCTCTGCAACAGGAGGTAAACGAACACCCTTGGGTATTACACTGGGTATCGTTGTGAGCTTCGGCGTGCTTACCATTTCGCTTTCATACTTAGTCTCTATACTCGCATTCGATCCAGATGTATTGCGATACGCAGCGGTAATCATAATCTTTATAATGGGATTATCGCTTCTCATGCCGCCACTATCTGCCTTACTTGAATCAACAGTTAGTAAAATAAGTGGAAAATTTCTAAGTCAAAAAAGCACACCAGCTCACGGATTTGGTAAAGGCTTCATAACAGGATTATCATTGGGTATCGTATGGACACCGTGCGCAGGCCCTATACTAGCCACAATAGCTGCGCTCGCCTCAACTCAAACATTTAGTACACAACTCTTTCTCGTTACCTTTTTTTATGTCATCGGTTTGGGTATACCTCTTTTCCTATTCGCGCTTGCTGGTAGGCGTATATTTAAGGCATCGGTAAAGCTCAATAGATTTACCCCACGTGTGCAACAAGTGTTTGGTGCGATTATGATCATTACTGCGTTCCTCATACTTACGGGCTTCGATCGCGTACTACAGGCAAAGCTGCTCGACATATTTCCATCCTATTCAACCGCACTCACAAGACTCGAAAGTAATCCGTCTGTGCAAAAAGGATTAGATGCGCTGAAAAAAAACGACAAACCACATCCTACCTATACATTTGGAGCTACTCCACAGCTGAGAGACTATGGTGTAGCTCCTGACTTTGTCGGAATTTCAAAGTGGCTCAATACAAGCGGCAAGGCGCTCACCATAAGCCAACTACGGGGAAAAGTTGTACTCGTCGACTTTTGGACGTATACCTGTATAAACTGTATTCGTACGCTCCCACACGTTAAAGACTGGTACGACAAATACCACGATAAAGGTCTTGAAATAATTGGCGTGCATACTCCTGAGTTCGAATTTGAAAAAAAAACAGAGAACGTACAAAAAGCACTTGAGCAGTTTGCAATACAATATCCAGTAGCACAGGACAATGACTATGCAACATGGAACGCATACAATAATCACTATTGGCCAGCAAAATATCTCATAGATGCAAATGGTCATATCCGCTATACACATTTTGGAGAAGGGGAATATGATACAACAGAAGAAGTTATCAGAACATTACTTGAGGAAAAGGGGACCACTACCCTACCGCAACCCAAAAAAAATACTCCCGATGAGACACCACAGAGTGCGCTCACAGCAGAGACATATCTTGGTAGCGCGCGCATGGAGCGTTTTGTCTCAAACGAAAGAGCAGTGGATGGATCAAAGATGTATACCTATAACCCAGCAATTCCCCTGCACTCATTTGCATACGCTGGGAAGTGGAAACTTACCCCTGAATATGCTCAACCACAGGCCAAAGCATCACTCACGCTCCATTTCCGAGCGCGAAAGGTATTTCTCGTTATGACTCCCCTTGCTCAGAATCAAAAAATACGCATTGAGCTAGACGGTACCTTGATTACAGCAAAAATTTCAGGACAAGACGTTCACAATGGTCAGCTACTCCTTGATAAATCGCGCTTGTATGAACTCATACAGCTTGATAACGTACAGGAACACATCATACGCCTCGAATTTGAAACCTCAGATATACAGGTGTTTGCATTTACATTTGGATAGTCTTCAAATACCTCTTTTCGATGATCTTATCGTATTTCTAACAAGAATTGTGGGTACAGTTTCTTATAAGTATGTGGAGAACAGGGAATTCGTACTTATAATTGGGGCGTTTAGCCTGTTGTGATAGGCTATTCCGCTATTATTTATAGAAAAGTTGTTTAGAAATGTCATTTAAGGGTACTTATGTCATGAATAGAGGATTATGAACAAAAAATAAACGGATATAGCGGGAAATATTTCAGAAAATACAAAGAAATATTCCAGAACAAAAACACATAGCCTACTCCGCTATACTGGCTATACGTCGTTAAAGATACATTTTACGACGTATGGTAGACTTCTCTTTTGCGGGAATTTATGGCGTTTTCACTCCTTTTCGGTCCAGAACTTTTAGGAGAATATATCAGTGCTCTCTGTCTTCGTTATAGGTACACAATTACTGTCAATCGTGCGATATTATCTAGAAATAATCAGAAAGTAGACACTCCTCCGTAAGGAGAGGTGTGGAAGTGGTTCGCTACCTCTAGCAAGCGTGCGTGTCGTATGCAAACATAGTTTCTACACATTATATCTATATATATGGTTATCCACATTCATTATTCGTACGGTCGTGAATATTATAGGATACACATATATTTACTATGGGATATTGTTCACGTTCGTGCACTTTCCCCTCTTCCCTCCTTCGCATGGTGCCTGCTGCGTATTGTTCTAACAGTCTATTTTTTTTTAAAACTGCATCGACAAAACTATGAATACAATAAGTATTCCGTACACAATGATATATTCTTTAATGCGGTTTACATAGACAGTATCTTGTATGATTTCTTGCGCTACACCAATAAGAAAATAGGCCATAGCAACGTTTAAAATTGCGTAGATAGTGGTTTTGAGGGGTAAGAAGCTCGCAAATACAATGCCAAATCCAAGCAGTATAGAAAGTAATGTGCTCATTTTGTATATACGCTCTTCAAGTACTGACATCGGATTTGCTATCCATAGACTATGGAAAAAAAGCGGAAACGATGCAAGAACTCCTATAAATGATGCGAGAAGGTAGTTTAGTCCGAATGAAAATAATATGGTAAACATGAGTAGTAGGATGAGAAGGATAATAAAGTTCGTTACCGAGTATGCGGCTCTATAAAGAGCTAGAGTCTTCTCTACTCCAACGTTAAATATGTTCTCAGATAGAAATATGGCGTACAACATAATCCCGTACAAAGATACAAACGGAACACGCGTAAGTAAGCGAACTGGTAATAGATAGTAGAACAAAAGTGCAATTACGGTGAGACTCAGTGGTAGTATAAAGAGCTGTACCCACTCTATACCTTCTATATCTTCAAGAATGCCTATATAAGTTACCGCATAGGCTAGTAGTAAGAGCGGAATTATATGAAAAAGAGCTATGTGATAAGGTAGATATGTAATCATAAACAGATACACTGATAGTAGAATACACGACAAGGCAAAACGCTTACGCTTCCCTATTTTTATGAGTATGTTTCTGAGCTTGTGTATCATTCGTGAAATGTGAAATTCACAAATACATTCTGAACATCATCAAGTTCTTCAAGACTTTCGAGAATACCACATGCACGCTCATAGTCATTTTCGGTAAGTGTCAATGGGTTCAGTGGTCTATATTCTACTGCAACAGATACTGGAATTTTCAGCTCTTCTGCCTTTTGCAGAGCCTCAGATATATTTTCATAGGCAATTACTAGTTCGTACCCATCATCCCCTTTTTCTATATCGCTTGCAGCGACAGCATCTGCTAAGCGAAATGCTCCATTTTCATCTACAGTGCTTGCCGTAGTGAGAACACCATATTTATTAAACAAATACGAAACTGCACCTTTCTCTCCTAGTTTGGATTGAGCTTTTGTAAATACTAGTCGAACCTCTCCTAAAGTTCGATTTGTATTGTCTGTTGTGATATGAATCAAAAATGCGCTTCCACCTGGGCCAATACCCTCATAAATTGCCTCAATTAACGATCCCTTTTGTGAGGATTTGTCTAGAATCCTTTGTATATTTTCCTTGGGCAAATTAACTGCTTTAGCCTTTTCTAATGCAGTTCTCAAGTATGCGTTTAAATTGGGATCTATTACATTTCCACCCTCTTTTATCGCAAAAAGAATATTTTTACTCGCGCGTGCAAATGCTTTTCCTTTTTGTTGATCAACCGACTCTTTTTTTCTTTTTATTGTTGCCCAGTGCGAATGTCCTGACATGAATTACAGTATACCACGAAACGCGCAATCTCATTACCATTGAGAATAGATTGACATTTTTCGTGTTACCTTTATACTAGGCAGGTATGAATGACATTGCACTTGAGAAAGAAAAAGAGAAAGCGATAGATCTGAGCCTTGACGGTAAGTTCGACGACGCTACAGTTATACTCAAGAAAATAATCGAAAAATGCCCAGACGATACGGATGCTCTCCTTCAACTTGCGCATTGCAGTATGCAGTGTGGTAATCTGAACGAGGCTCAAGTTCTTTATAAACGAGTCGTCAAGATAGAGCCTAACAGCATGCTCGCGCAAAAAAAATTGACCGTCATTACTTCCCTACTCCAAAAGAAGCTCCAAAAAGCAAAAAGAAATAGCGGCAGAATTATACCTATAACATATCTCATAGAAGAGCCTGGGAAGGCAAAAATCGTACGACTTTCTACGATCGGCAAAACAGAAGATATTTCTCGGCTCAATATAGGTGAAGAAGTTTTTCTGAAAATTAGAAAGAGAAAAATAGAGGTACGCGATGCAGACAATAATTTTGTTGGCTATTTACCCGATGATATCTCAAAGCGGTTAACAGAACTTATGAATGGCAATTGTAAATACGAGGCATATATATTTGTTGTAGATAAAAACGAGTGTAAAATCTTTGTACGTGAAATGGAAAAGTCACGTGCCTTTTCTGCCATATCGAGCTTCCCTCTTGATACTTCTCTACTCCACGAAGAAGAGGAGGAGGAAGAGGAAGAAGAAGATTCACTCGACCTAGATTCTGAAGATACTATTATCCATACTGAAGAAGATTTAGCTAGCTCAGACAGGACAAAGCGTAAAAAAACAGATGACGAAGATGAAGAAGAAGAGGAAGAATCAGACTATAACGAGTATGAAGAATAGTGCGTTGATTTTTTATCCTTATAGAAAATAATAGAACCCTTTACCGAATCCTTCCGGTGAGCTTTATGTATATCACCTACTCCACGCTCACCATTGTAATCCCGTAGCGACCATGCGGCAAGAATAAACGATGTAAAAAAAATGAGCCCTACTATAAGTATCATCTATATATTGTACCAAGCTTAGTGTCAATATAGAAATGTATAACCCCACGGGAGTATGGGTCTGATTCATCTAGCTTGATAGTGCAACCGAAATAACGTGCAAGTGAGCTAAGTGTATCTTTATGCATGCGTGCACCGATAAGCACGCATGCATTAGGTGCACGCTCGACACTTTGCACATCTAGTACCTTCATGCCCGCACCTTCAACTATCCTACCTATTCGTGTTCCAGCACTATACAGTTTTTGAGGCACAAAAATATTTACTGCTCCGTGTGCCGATGGATAACTCCAATACAAGAAACCCTTCACCGTTAAATCTAACTTTTCAGCACTATAGCGCTTCTCGTCTTTTTTCGTGGGCACTAAACCAATCGATCCATCAACAAATACGAGCTTATCTTTGCGCGTTGATAGGATAGATCGAAAGAAATACCAATCTATTATATTATGTGTTGACAGTTTGAATTGCCTTGAAAGAGGCGTTAAAAACGAACGTCTTGTTTCAAAAAACCACTCAATAAATGGATCAGATGATTCGTCTACAATATCGATCTTCGTTGGTATAATTACCGCATCGATTGGTGCACCCACAAGTTCTTCAAACGTATGGCGAGTTATAGAAAATTCTTTATGCTCAATAGCTCCCAATAGTGGCAGACTATTTAAGCTATACCATCCATATCCGCCCGGTACAGTCACTTGAGCGCTCGTATTGAAATATATGACGTTCGTTATTGCTGTTTTCTTATCAAATGAAAGTACAAACGCATGCGGCGCAAGCACTGCAATACTTATTCTATTACGAGAAGAAAATAGTAGAGACTGGCGAATGGTTTGGATAGCGTAGAACAATACCACAAAAATCAAGATCAAAAATAAGGGTACGTAGGAAAATTTCGAACTTCGCATATACAGCCATTATAACGTATCTGGGGCAAAAACCGGAGTGCTTACTTACTTGCGCACGTTATGCAGTACAACGCAAAGGGGTTTGACGAAAGTCTATCCGTATTGATAAGCATGTCGCATTTTTTACACATACCATATTTTCCATTTTTAACTCTCTCAAGAGCCATATCAATTTCTTTAATTTTTCTTTCAAGTGCTTCTTTATTTGCCGTTGCATGCTCGTGCAAAATATCTTCTGTAGCATCAACCGTTACATCGGCACTATTTGTTGTTGATTCTCTGTCGCTATAGGGATCCTCTTCGGTTATCTGCGATAGCCTTTTTTCTACATTCTTTTTTTCATTCAAGAAAAACGCTTCTATATCGGTCAGTAATTCTTTTGGATAGGCTTGTGTTTTCACCATAGATTTTCAGTATATCAAATAAATTTGTATTGTCACTATTTATTTTTCATATAACATATCACAAGCTTAGAAGAACCTAAAAGCAGAACGAGAAGAAATAACCATTGCTGAACTTCTGGAAATGCAATGCGTATGCCAGGGCCAAATGTCAAATTGGTGCAGAATTCAATAGCACTAAAAATTACCACGAACAAAGCAATCATACAGCGTCGAGTAAGCTTATTTGTTCGCTCCATATCTTGTATCCGCGGCAACAAAAAAAGAACAACAGAAAATAAAATAAATCGTATGCCCTCTTGCCATAACGGCCTATAGAGCATGTTCAAAAATGAGAATACTGCAAAAAAAGTAAAAAAGGGTACAAAAAATATATGTATGACATCAACAAAATTCTCTTTATACTTTTTGGAGAGTAGGTATATGCACAAAAAGAAACCAAAGACGGTTCCGAAGAGTGAGAATCCGGGGAAGATATATACGATAAAAAAATTAAGGACAGTTAAAGCAAATGCAGGTTTCTCTGTGATAAAGAATGTTAAACGCCCCAATGCTAATCCGAAACAGAGCGATAAAAAGAGCATGTCAATGATTCTTTCTTCTTTAAATGAGCTTCTGTGCAATTCTCTCCACAAGAAAAAGAGCGATACAATAAACGATATTGCAAGTAACAAGCCGTACCCAAACGTGTTGAGAAGAGGAAATGTTCTAGGAACGAACTTCAATAGTTGATTCATCTGTACCTATTGTATACTGCTTTGATTAAAAGTTAAATGCTAAATTTAGTTAGATAATTGTATGCTAAAATGTGTTGGTTGACAGCAGATAGAGATAGCAAAAGGCTCATTTATGCCAGAGTGGCGGAACTGGTAGACGCGCACGGTTTAGGGCCGTGTGTCTTTATTGACGTGTGGGTTCAAGTCCCACCTCTGGCACAGTCGAAATAGAGCATTAAAAATGTAAAAATGAGAATTGTATGATATTGATACTTGCGGCTTTGTTTTTTTTTGCTCTACTTTTCTTTGTTTTACCTGCGCTGTCACCAGTCCCCTATTTTCCATCGAATCATAAAGATGCCAAACATATCCTAGATTCATTGGAAAGTACAAAAGCAGACGTTGTAGTAGACCTTGGTGCTGGGGATGGCTGGGTAGTGTTTGCAGCTGCTACACAGTCAAGAATACACTCATCATATACTCGTTTTGTTGCAGTAGAAATAAATCCCCTGTTGTGTGCATTACTTTACGTACGGAGACTTTTTCACCCAAATAGAAAAAACATACAAATAGTACGAGCAGATCTGTTTACTTTTCAGCTCAATCAATACGTTTCAAAAAATGAAAGTGTATGCATCTATGTCTATATATCTCCTTGGATGCTGAAGAGAGCAATACAAAACATTCGCGTTCACATGCCCAAAGCACATATCGTGAGCTACATGTATCCGCTGCATGAGAAAGAAAAACGAGTATTGAACGGTGTCCATAAAACCTATACTTACTGATCAATATAATTTCAGGTATACTAGCTTCATGATTGCTTTTGACGCGTATCTATCACAAGCAATTGCGTATACAATACCACACAATTCGTTTATGGATATGTTTTTCAGCTTCTTTGCCCTACGAGGTGCACTCGCCTATCTGTGGGCACTCCCCGTTTTTCTTATTTTTACCTACGAAGAAATACACCATCATATTTTTATTTGGCGTATGAGTGTCACCGTTTTACTCAATTATGTACTCTTTACAGTTCTAAAGCTCATATTTGCCCGCCCTCGGCCATTTTTGCAGTTCGGAACCTCTATCATAAATGCACCGCTTTCAAATGCATGCCCAACAGACTTTTCATTTCCGTCTGGTCACGCAACAATTGCAGTAGGGGTAGCGGTTGTTTTGGCACAAACCGATAAAAAAAGGCGTGTATTTTACTATGTGCTGGCGTTTCTCATTTGCCTTTCACGAATATATCTACAATGTCATTATCTAAGCGATGTAGTTTTTGGTGCACTTCTGGGATATGGTATTGCACTTGGAGTAATCAAAAGTATTAATCTAAAAAAATAATAGTCAGCGTAGCTTCTTAGACTGTGAATTTTCCATCTTTATAGATCGTTTTTGTTGCGCCGTTCTCTAATAGTGCTGTTACTTCCCTGTTGTGAGTAGCCATAATATCGCAGTGTTCAGGTGATTCATTGTAGCCAAGCTCTTTCAACTTCTTTGCCGTTAAGGTCTTTGGGTCTTTTGTATACGTATCATGGTATGAGGTTCCAACAGCTAAGTGGGTATTGCCCCATTGACCACCAAAGTTTTCATCGTACAAAGTATTTGCCATAAAGTGATTTATGCGAGAAAAACGGGTATCGGTGAGTGAGTATTCACCTATTTTATCTGCATTCTTCTGGGAAATCAGCGCCTTCAGCAATGATTCATTTTTGGATGCACGGGCTTTCACAACTCTTCCTTTTTCAAACGTTAAGTAAATGTTCTCAATAATATTACCGTAGCGGAAAAGTGGATAATCAAAATAAATATGACCTGTTGTACCTCGCCAGTCGGGAGAAGTAAAAATTTCAAAGCTCGGGATATTTCTACCCCCACCACCCAACCATTTGCGATCTTTACCCATGGTAATCCATAGATCGGTATCTTTTGCTACGACGTGTAATTTTTGAATACGCATACTACTGAGAGTGGTACGTATTTTCTCTAGACTCTTAAAGACAGTGCGCCACTTTGCGAGTGGATCTTCTGCATCGAGGAAACATGCTGTTATTATTTGCTCCCAGTATTTTTCCAAGGAAATACCTGCTTGCTCTGCCATACCAGGAGTACCAAAGAGAGCGAGTGTCCACGTCATACGACCTCTATCTTCTTTATCAAATAACCATCTACGTACAAGGCTTGTGCTTTTATTTGAGAGTATAATTTTTTTGGGATCAACATCTTTCAAATAAAGCGGGTCTCGTTCTGCCAGTAATGCTATACGGTGATCAACCGTATCTACAAACGATCGTATATATTTTTTTGGAAAGAATAATAGTTGCTCGTCTGAACCATTTGTATACATTTCATGTGAAAATATATCGTCGGTCATTCGCACTATAGGGAAACCTCCACTTTCAAGTATCTGTGCGTAGACTGCATGTGCCAGAGGCAATGCAACGGTATCAAACTGCAAAGACACAACATCTCTCTTTTTAATACCCTTACCACTATTGAGCGCAAAGTCAACGAGCACTTTCGCATAATTTTTTAATATGCTTTTATCTGGAAGATACATGTGGAGAGTATACTAAAGTTAAGTAGAAATCCCAAGTTCAAATATCTTATATCCAACTAGAATGAAATGTCAAAGTTCCAATGCCAAATGCCCATTGAAGTTACAAATCCAAATGCAAAAATAAGACAAGAAAACAATGTTTTTACTTTGACATTTGACCTTGGGATTTCATTGGATATTTGTCCTTTGTCATTGGGATTTTTTTGGTTTTTGGATATTACTCTTGTACGTTCCTTCTTTCATTCTTCTTATAAACGCACGTATGAATCCTATCCCCTTTCCACCCGTTGATATTTCGTTTTTTTGTATCGCTTTTTTAAATGTTTTCAAATCTTTCACCCATGTGGGGAAAAGCGTATAAACTAACCCTATTTCGTCTAAAAAATGGGCATCACTGCCAGCAACGACTGGTTTATGTGCCCATAGGCGATTCGCTATACTTGTAGTCGTATTACCAATAGCGTACGCGTGACACGCCTCTATAGCGTCGAAGTCTTCTGTCCATAGTGCATACGTACAACCCATTGGAAGCTGAAAGGGGTGTGGTGCTGTCGCCACGCCCCCTTGTTCGTGAATAGAGTGCAAGACATCACGGATCGATAATCCCTCTTTGAATGGTTTTGAAATACCATATGCCAAAACATCGCCTCCCGCTGCCGATACCTCACATCCCGGAATAAAGACTAAGCCTAGTTTGCGTGCATAATACCGCGCTTCTTCGTGAGAGTCAGTCGTGTCATGATCGGTAATAGAAAAAATGCGTATATTTTTTTCTTTACAAGTACGCGCTATGTTTTCTACTGATCCGTTTGTATCTAAAAAAATGTCTTTTTCACCCGAATGCAATGAATGCATGTGGAGCTCTGCTTTACATTTCGTCGTCACTTCGTTCATCAGTTTCATAAAATCTTAATTGTTCGCCTTGAAAAATAAAGTTTAATTCTCCTGTTGGACCATTACGATGTTTTGCTATATACAGCTTTATCGCTTTTTTACCATCGGGTAACATATCATCGTCTTCATCTGCACGGTACAAAAACATAACCACGTCGGCATCTTGCTCAATGGAACCAGAATCTCGCAAATCGGAAAGCTGTGGCCGACCATCCCCTCCACGTTGCTCAACGGCACGTGAAAGCTGGGAAAGTGTGATAACCGGAATCTTCAGCTCACGTGCAATATTTTTCATCGCTTGCGACACAATAGATACTTCTTGCACACGTGAATCTATATTCCTACCGGGAACCGCAAGTTGCAAATAGTCGACAATGAGTATGTCAATCTTGTGTTCCATGTGAATCTTACGTGCTTTCGTACGCATTTCGTTTACCGATAGCGCAGGTGTATCATCTATAAAAATGGGGGCTTCAGCTAAACGCCCCATAGCAGAAGTGAGCCTATTCATTTCATCACTATCAAGTCGCCCTGTACGCAATTTCCATGAATCAAGCTGTGCCTCCATAACAAGCAATCTATCAACCAATTCCTCTTTGCTCATTTCAAGTGAGAAAAAGCCAACCTTCTTTTTTTCTTTTACAGCTAAATAATTAGCGATGTTTAAAGCAAATGTAGTTTTACCAATACTCGGACGCGCAGCTATAACGATCATGTTCGAAGGGTTCATTCCGGCCAGTTTGTTGTCGAGTGCATGAAAGCCTGTTGCAACACCACGCATACCCTGCCCACCCTTTACCACCTGTTCAAGCCGCTCAAAGCTTTCGGTAAGAATGTCGCGTAATGCCTGAAAATCGCGCTTCGTATGTGACTGTGAAAGCGCAAACAAGCTTGCCTCAGCCTCATTTAAGAGCTCACTCACGTCACCTCCCTCATCAAATGCACGCTGAACCATACGCGATCCCATTGAAATAATTTCACGTTTTATAGCAGCAGAGCGAACTATAAATGCATAATGCTCTATATTTGCAGAGGTTGGCACTAAATCTATGAGGCCGGTGATATACTCTTTACCCCCTGCGTCTGAATATTGTTTTTGCTTTTTTAGTTGATCCTCGAGTGTCACCAAGTCTATCGGCTTTGCTTTATCGAACAGGCTCAGCATTGCATCAAATACCAATCTATTTTTCAGATCATAAAAGTGTGCTGATTTGAGAATTTCTGAAACAAGGGAAATAGAAGAAGGATCAATGAGCACCGAACCAAGAACCGATTGCTCAGATTCAATACTGTGCGGAGGAAGTTTATTGCTCCCATCCATGTCTTAGATAAAGGTTACAACTTCACGTTCCTCTGGTATTGCATCTTGTGTTAACGTCAATACTTTTTCTGTCCTACGATTTACAACATCGGTCTGTTTCATGAATTCATCGAGTCCTTGTAATGACCCGAATACTTTTTGGTCATGCTTATCGGTTTTGTAGTGCATCGGTATGATTATTTCTGCTCCAATCGCTTTCGATAACTTTTGGGCTTGGTGAGCATCTATTGTATAAACACCTCCAGTTGGAATCATAAGTACGTTCGTATCTTTCACAAGTTCCAAATCGTTATCTGATAACTCATGACCAAGGTCGCCACAATGTAACAGCACAACACCGTCTATCACGAATTTGAACATAGTATTTCTACCTCGTTCACTTCCCTTTGCATCGTCGTGGAAAGTGGAATAACCGTATATACGTAGTCCCTTTCGTTCATACTCCCCTGGAATATCAAATATTACAGGGCTTCCCGAAACGCCCGAAACAGCATTATGATCTGAATGATGGTGAGAAATGGTTACCGTGTCAGCAGAGATCTTTGGAAATGAAAAACCAACGCTTGCATCAAACGGGTCAACCACAACGTTCGTTGTTGCATTCGAGAGAACAAAAGAAGAGTGTCCTAGATATTGAATTTTCATACGTAACTGAAGTCTACCTTTTTTGTTGTAAAAAATCAACGGAGAGTGAATTGTATGATACAATTTCTCTAGTGTAGTTATTGAGTTTTGCGATAATAGTCGAAAACTAATAACTCACAGGCGCGGGTGTAGTTCACCGGTAGAATGACTCCCTTCCAAGGAGTAGAAGAGGGTTCGATTCCCTTCACCCGCTCCATATGAGAATGAACAGGCGGGAAAGACTGATTATCCCATGTTATCAAGCC
>Ga0100403_1001771_pt1 | contig 18567 bp, 12 predicted proteins | sample CryGeymet201501t_FD_83663 | JGI IMG/M metagenome (GOLD analysis project Ga0100403, IMG submission 83663) | Groundwater microbial communities from Crystal Geyser aquifers in Utah, USA - Crystal Geyser metaG 2015-01t | ecosystem: Environmental > Aquatic > Deep subsurface > Groundwater | place...
ATTTTGTTATAATAAGCTGATATGTTTGTCGACACCGCAAAAGTTTTCATTCAAGCAGGCAAAGGCGGCGACGGAGCCGTTAGTTTTCGTCATGAAATTTATGTAGACAAGGGCGGTCCAGATGGTGGTGTTGGTGGAAAAGGTGGAGATGTTATATTTGTTGCATCAGAAGATGTAAACACTCTGCTAGATTTTAGGTTTAAGCCCGAGCTAAAGGCTGGTCATGGCCAAAACGGTGCTAAGCGTGATCGAAGCGGCCGCTCTGGTGAGAATCTATACGTTAAGGTTCCGATGGGCACTATCGTAAAGCGCGATGGCGAGGTTGTGGCTGATTTGACTCGTAACGGCGAAGAGGCTATTGTCGCTAAAGGTGGCGATGGTGGTAAGGGAAACGCTCACTTCAAAAGCTCTGTTCGTCAGACTCCTCGAATTGCCGAAAAGGGTGAATACGGCGAGACTTTTGACGGCGAACTTGAACTTAAGCTGTTGGCCGATGTTGGTTTAGTCGGTTTTCCAAATGCTGGTAAATCAACGTTTTTATCTGTAGTTACAAACGCTCGACCTGAGATAGCAGATTATGCCTTTACGACACTTACTCCAAATCTTGGCGTAGCCGATATAGATGACGGTAGTTTACTTATAGCCGATATCCCTGGCCTCATAGAGGGTGCTAGCGAAGGTAAAGGGCTTGGAGATGACTTCCTGCGTCATGTTGAGCGCACGGCCGTTCTGCTGCACTTAATCGACGCATACAGCGACGATGTAGCAAAATCTTATGAGATTATTAGAAATGAACTATCGAGTTACAATGTTGAGCTAGAAAATCGCCCAGAAGTAGTAGCGTTGACCAAAATCGATGGCCTAGATGACGATATAATCCAGATGCAAATAGATAATATTCAAAAAGTTGCTGGAAAAGATGTCGAAATTTTGGCTATCTCGTCGACTGCCCATAAAGGTCTCAAAGAATTACTTCGAAGACTTCGCAAAGAAGTCGTAAAGTCTCGTGAACTTGACGCTCAGATGGAAGATGAAGAAGATGAAGAGTTTGAGCGGATTAGTTTAACTGAAAAACAGATAGAAGACAGTTGGAAGGTTGAGAAAGAACAAGCCGGCGAAGACGTGGTGTTTGTGATTACCGGAGAAAAGATCGAGCGATTTGCTCGTCGAACAGACTTTGAAAACTATGAAGGTGTAAATAGGTTGCGCGATATCCTCAAAAAGCTTGGCATATCTCACGAATTACGTCGCCAAGGTGTAGAAGGAACCAGTCTTATCAAGATTGGTGATAGCGAATTTACTTTCCAAGAACAATAAAAAACAATTGATTTTTGCTTTTCACGCCTGAGGCGTGTTTTTTTGTTATGCTAGTTGTATGTCAAAAACATTTTTCTTTTACGATCTTGAGACATCAGGATTGAACCCGCGCGAAGACCGAATCATGCAGTTTGCTGGTATTCGTACGGATATGAACTTTAAACAGGTAGGCGAGCCATACAATATCTTAGTAAAACTTAACGATGATGTACTTCCTAGTGTCGAAGCACTGCTTGTTACGGGTATTACGCCTCAGCAGACTCAAGCAGATGGTTATACCGAAGCAGAATTTGCTAAATTGTTAAGTGAAGAGATATTCACACCAGATACGATAACGGTTGGTTTCAATAATATTCGTTTTGACGACGAGTTTATTAGGTATTTGTTTTGGCGTAACTTTTATGATCCATACGAGTGGGCCTGGAAAGAGGGTCGATCACGTTGGGACTTACTAGATGTAGTACGGATGACTCGAGCTTTAAGGCCTGAGGGTATAGAGTGGCCATTTAATGACAAAGGCGAGCCAGTTAATAAACTAGAGTTACTGAGTAAGGTAAATGGACTTGAACACGCCAAGGCGCACGACGCACTTAGTGATGTAGAGGCTCTGATATCAGTTACAAAACTTATCCGCGATAAACAACCACAACTCTATGAGTATTTGTTGAAATTAAGAGACAAAAACGAAATCAAAAAACTTATAAACTTAGACACAAAACAGCCATTTGTGTATGTTAGCGGGCGACTCGACAGCGCTTTCAATAAAGCCACCGTATCATTCCCTCTGACCTCTGGCCGTAATGGAAATGTTGTTGTGTATGACCTTAGAATTGATCCGACACCTTTTCTCAAGATGTCTGTCGCCGAGATAGAAGATGGTTTAGCTTATCGCCCTAAAGACGACAAACAAATCAAGCTACCCCTAAAAGAACTTCAATATAATCGTGCCCCTGCCGTGGCGCCACTCGGAGTACTTACTCAATCTGATGGATGGTCCAAAATAGGTCTCGACGAGGCTACGGTATCAAAACATCAAAGTATATTATTATCTTCCCCGACTTTTGCTGAAAATGTTCGAAGTGTTTTTGAAAAAATAAAGGATTATGAGCCAAATATTGATTCCGAATCTATGCTCTATGATAGTTTTGTGCCAGATGTAGATAAGATTCGTATCGAATCGGTTCGAAACGCCACTGAAAAAGGTTTGGCTGATTATAATCCAGTGTTTGTTGATGAAAGATTACCATCACTTCTTCTTCATTATAAAGCTAGGAATTTCCCTGCAAGCTTGGCCGAAAGTGAATCAATAGCCTGGGAAGAGTGGCGCAGTCAAAGATTGCAAAAGGCACTACCAGCATATATCAAGAATTTTCAAAAAGTTGCAGCAACTATATCTGATTCAGATAAGCAATATATATTACAGGAAATTCAGCTCTGGCTAGAGAGTATTATTCCAAGCGAGGATTAGGTAGTTTTTTGTAATTTTTTGGTTTTTTGAGTTGGTGCAGACATACTTTTTATTACCGATGCTGGAAAGTTTGGCCCTAGAGCTATTTTGAGAAGTATCAATGTTATTGCGGTTGCAGATGTGGCCATCATGTCAATTGGTGAAAGGGCGAAGTTGGTACCAGGTATAACCCCCGCAAGCAGGAACATCATAATTGAATGCGCAAAGTTAAAGCTATCTAAGATAATCAGACTCGATCCAATTAGACAAAACAGTATAATTAACTTCCTCATGACTTGACTTTCTTCAAAATTATTACTATTAAAACAATATATCACTAAAACAGTCAAGTTGCAAGGATAAGAATTATATATAGGTACTAGAAAAAAGTATATTTTTAGAGTACAATAGTCGGGTTATGTCAGAGGTAATTAGAGTTACAGGTGCCCGAGAGCACAATCTAAAAAATATTAACGTTGAAATACCACGTGACAAACTTGTAATTATTACCGGTCTTTCGGGTTCGGGTAAGTCAAGCCTCGCTTTTGATACGATATATGCCGAAGGCCAAAGGCGTTACGTAGAGAGTCTCTCTAGCTATGCCAGGCAATTTTTGGGAATGATGGAGAAACCCGATGTTGATCAGATAGAAGGTTTGAGTCCGGCAATCAGCATCGATCAAAAATCAACTAGCCGTAACCCTCGTTCGACTGTTGCAACCGTTACGGAGATTTATGACTATATGCGACTACTATATGCACGCATCGGTGTACCGCATTGTCCTGTTTGCGCTAAGCCAGTTAGTCGTCGTACTTCTGAGACTATCATTGATGAGGTTATGAAATATGAACAGGGTACGAAATTAATAATCCTTGCTCCAATCGCTCAATCAAAAAAAGGTGAGTTTTCTCATGTTTCCGAGCAGTATAGTCGTCTGGGCTTTGCCCGAGCTCGGGTTGATGGTGTTATTTATGCTCTTGATGAATTTCCAGCTCTTGATAAGAAGTACAAGCACGATATCGAGATAGTAGTAGACAGATTGGTGGCTGGACCGGATATACTTGGTCGATTGACTCAATCTATAGAGCAGGCTTTAGAAATTGCTGACGGTATTGTAATGGTGATGGATAGCGATAAAGATGAGGTTGCGACTTTTAGTCAAAAATACGCGTGCCTTGATCATCCAGATGAAGATATTCCTGAACTCGAGCCAAGGCTATTTAGCTTTAATTCACCACAAGGTGCCTGCCCTGTATGTACTGGACTTGGGAATCGACTTGAAGTTGACCCTGAACTTGTATTTAATCCAAATCTTACGATAGCAGAGGGTGCTATACGCCCCTACAATCGTGTGAATAGCGATGCTTGGTATATGAAGCGATTATCAAAAGTTGCCGAAACCCACGGTTTTAGTGTGCAGGTACCAGTTAAAGATTTGACGGCCGAAGATCTAGATAAAGTTCTCTACGGAACTGGTGCCCAGAAATACACAATAGAGCTTGGTAGCGGTCGCGACTACGACTCTACTTATGAAGGCGTTATACCAAACCTAGAGCGCCGTCACAAAGAAACAGATAGTGAGTTTATGCGTAAAGACATAGAGCGATTCATGCGCGAGCGTGAGTGTCATGCGTGTCATGGTGCGCGTCTTAAGCCTGTAGTGCTGGCGGTTACGGTTCACGATTTAAACATCATGGATATTTGTAATCTTGGTGTAGATGCGGCTTTAGATTTGTTTGAAAATAATCTTGTATTTAGTGAACAAGAGATGCATATAGCAGTTCAGATAGTAAAAGAGATCAAAGCTCGACTTGGTTTTATGAGTAATGTTGGCTTAAATTATCTTGAACTTTCTCGCGCTGCAAACACTCTAAGTGGTGGAGAAGCTCAGCGTATTCGTCTGGCGACCCAGATTGGTTCAGGCCTTGAGGGAGTTTTGTATGTACTAGACGAACCTTCTATAGGGCTACATCAAAGAGATAATGATAGATTGATTAAGACATTGAAGCACTTGCGTGATCTAGGCAATACGGTTCTTGTGGTTGAGCACGATGAGGATACTATTCGCCAAGCCGATTATTTGTTAGATATTGGACCAGGTGCTGGTATCAACGGTGGGCGTGTGATGGCTGCCGGTACTCCAGAAGAAGTGGCAAACAATCCAGATAGTATTACGGGTCGTTATCTAAGTGGCGTGGAAAAGATTATTACACCAAAGAAAAGGCGCTCCGTAGTGCAAGATAGAAAATTGATTATAAGGGGCGCTCGTGAGAATAATCTAAAGAATATCGATGTTGAATTCCCACTTGGAATTCTAACAGTAGTTAGTGGGGTTAGTGGTTCGGGTAAATCTACACTCGTGAACGATATATTAGCCAAAGAATTATCGGCTAGATTGCATCGCTCACATGATATCCCAGGTGCCCACGAAAATATTGAAGGTATTAAACATCTTGATAAGGCAATTATTATCGATCAGTCAGCTATTGGCCGAACGCCACGTTCCAACCCGGCAACTTATACTGGAGTATTTACCGCTATCCGTGAATTATTCGCTGGAACACCCGAGTCAAACATACGAGGGTATAAAGCCGGTAGGTTTAGTTTTAATGTTAAGGGTGGTCGCTGTGAGAACTGTCAGGGTGACGGTTTAATCAAAATAGAGATGCACTTTTTGCCTGATGTTTATGTAACTTGTGACGTCTGTAAAGGTAAACGATACAATCGCGAGGCATTAGAGATTAAATACAAAGGCGCGACTATAAGTGATGTACTGGATATGACCGTTGAGCAGGCAGCAAAGTTCTTTGAAAATATACCAGCTATCGCACGTAAGCTAGATACATTGGTTGAGGTCGGTCTTGGCTATATCCATCTAGGTCAGCCAGCAACAACGTTTAGTGGTGGAGAAGCCCAGCGTATAAAGCTTGCTACTGAACTGTCACGACGCGCAACAGGTAAAACCTTGTATATATTAGATGAACCAACTACCGGTCTTCACAGTGATGACGTTAAAAGATTACTGAGTATTTTGCAGAAACTTATTGAAAGTGGCAATAGTATGATTATTATTGAACATAACTTAGATGTTATAAAGACGGCTGATCATATTATAGACATGGGGCCCGAAGGTGGCCTAGCCGGTGGTTCTATTGTTGCCGAAGGTACACCAGAGATGGTTGCAAAAAACAAAGACTCGTATACAGGGCACTACCTAAAACAGATTATCTCTTAAGAAATCTAAATTGCTTTTTAATTAAGGCCCAGAGCGATTCGCGGTTTTTCTTGTCTTTCATGATATGAATTAACGGAGGTAAAACCGACAGGAATATTATAAGAGCAATAATAGGTAATAGTACCTGGTCTATTTCTACACCTAACTCCTCGAATAATTTACCAAGGAAAAATCCGGCGTAGGTAAGACCTGCAGTCCAAAGAAGACCTCCGATGATGTTGTAGCTTAGAAAAACACGATATTTCATCTGACTTACACCTGCAACGACTGGAGCAAATGTTCTAACTATGGGTATAAAACGAGCTAAGATAATTGTTTTTCCACCGTGTTTTTCGTAAAAATCTTGAGCCCTCTCAAGATATTCTTGTTTGAACAATCTAGAGTTCTGGCGTTTGAAGAGTGGCCGTCCGACGCGTCGTCCAAAAGTATATCCAACACTGTCACCAAAGACAGCGGCCAAAAACAGAAAGACGACTAGTAGGTGAATATTAAAATCAAGAACGCCACTGTAGATCAAAAATCCGGTCGTAAATAATAGACTGTCTCCGGGTAGAAAAAAACCTATCAGTAGGCCAGACTCGGCAAAAATTACTATTAAAACACCAATTATACTTATGGCTTTGATGAAATCAATTAATTCTATGCCCGGTATCATACTCGTATTATTTTATCATGCTCTCGGACAAAACGATTAAATAATGCTATAATTATCTATATTAGTTTACCAATGACCGAATAAGGAGAATAATGATGAGTAATATTTCACTCAAACTAGAAATGCGTGAAACCAAAGGAAAAAAAGTTGCTGAACTGCGTCGTCAAGATATAGTTCCTAGTGTTGTATATGGTGGTCAAGCTACGCCAATCGATACACAGTCTGGTCTTGTTGAGACAACAAAAGTCGTACGAGCCGCTGGTAAGCATTCGCCAGTAGATATTACAATTGACGGCAAGAAAAAACTTGCGATTATCAAATCCATTGATATGGATCCTGTGAAACACATAATTCGTCACGTGGCTTTCCATACTATTAAACAGAACGAAAAGATTGTAACCGAAGTACCACTGCATCTTATTGGTATGGGCGAGAGCCTGGCTGAACGTGCTGGTCTGGTTATATTACAAGCGATTGAGCACATTGAAGTTCGCGCACTGCCTGCTGATCTGCCTGATGCAATCGAGATGTCAGTTGTTGACCTTGAGACTGACGACGATAAGTTAACCGTCGCAGATATTAAATTACCAGAAGGTGTTGAGTTCGCAGATCACGAGCAAGATCTAGATCTTGTTATCGCAAATGTATACGAACCAGGAGCATTACAGGCCTCAAACGAATCTGCTGGTGGTGAAGCCGAAGACGAGACTGAAGTTGAAGCTGAAAATGGTACCGAAGAAGTACCTGAAGAAAAAACTGAAGAATAGTTTTCAAAAACATTAACTACCAGTTATTGTTAATATAAGTAAAAAGCGCAATTTAGCGCTTTTTACTTATTTCACAACGTATTATTTATTCTTATCTAGTGTCTATGGTTTATAATTTAAACATATAAGTGCGACGGTGGGGTCATAATTAATTAGGGGTATATTTGGGTTATGGTCAGTACGGAATACTTTGTTGACGATTTAATATTAGGACCAGAATATACGATAGGTAACCCAAATCTTCCGATAGCTAAGTATCGTGACGAAATCGTTGACAAGATATGTAAGAATATGGTCACAGTTTTAACGTCTGGAACTGGTACCGGAAAAAGCACTCAAGTTCCTCAATTCTTGCTCGATAATTTTGATCGAGTTTTTATTACTCAGCCCAGGATAGTTGCAGCTAGAGAGATAAAACATTTTATTTCATCTCAGATTGCTGATAATTCAGGAGATCGTGACCATAACTTAGTTGGTTATGAGACAGCGCCGGAAGCTGATCTACATCCAGACAATAAAATCATTGTCATAACAGATGGCTTACAGATTATGCGAGAGATAAACGGCCAGGGTATCAGGCCTGGAGATATTTTGATACTCGATGAATTCCATGAGAGAAATGTCAATATGGATGTTCTTTTGGCTATCGCTCTGGAAAAGAACATAAGGATTGTTATTATGAGCGCTACTTTAGATGCTAACTTAATTGCCGAGCATTGTCAGTCTGTCACGCAGCAAGACGTTCCTGTTATAGGAGTTCCCGGTGTAACGCATGAGGTTGAAGAATCATTCAGTTCTAGTGGTGATGATGTGATTTTAGACGCAGCCAAAGACGGTAAGAATATTTTAGTATTTGTACCAGGACGACGCGAAATCGAAGCAATTTCAGCCAGAATCCGTAGACGGGCACCAAAAGGTTATGCGATTTTGGCACTACACGGTGATCAAACACCCGATGAGCAGTCGAAGGTGTTCATGAGTTACCCTGGTGGCAAGATTATATTTTCGACAGCTGTTGGTCAAACTAGTATCACAATTAATGATATAGATGTTGTAGTTGATTGTGGCTTTGAACGCAGGATGATACTAGATGAATACGGCAAACAAACGCTAGCAGTTGAATCATCTTCTCGTGCCGTTATGGACCAGAGGAGGGGTCGCGTAGGTAGGACAAAACCAGGAGAATATGTGCTATCACAGTTTAAGGAGTTACCACCTTTACCCGATAATTCTGAGCGTGAAGCATATGACACACCCGAAATTATGCGTTCAAGAGCCGATGATCTGCTGGTTAGATTAGCTATGGGTAAGTTTGCTCTTGGCACTATGCCACTGCTTGATAAGCCTAGTGAAAAAGAAGTTAGTCGAAGTATTGAAAGGTTGTCAAGAACAGACTTGATATCTAAACTGGGTGTACAAGCTGTTGATTCATATATGCTTACAGAGCGGGGTGAGTCTGTAGCAAATATGTCAATAAATTCTAATTATGCGGCTATAGTCGAGCGTTCTCGCAAGTATGGCCCGAGGGTTGAGCTTCAGGCTATGGCTGCGGTTTCTGTCCAACAACTTAGTGGTATCGTTAATACGACAAAAGGTATGGAGAACTGGAGACGGATCAGCAGTGAAACAGAATCCGATATGTTGGCTAATATTGAATTTATGATTGCGGCTGCGAAGGGTGATGAAAGGTCCAGGGCTGATAGCCACCTTCGTGAATTAAGGTTTCGTAAGGCTTGGCGTAACTTTGATCAATTAGCAAAGCGAAGAAACCTTGATCCGTATGATTTAGTGGAGCCGGACAATGACGATCGTACGGCACTTATGAATAGTGTGATGGAAAGCTTTGATGAGATTTATATTAGAAGTGGTAGTAGATATAAAGACGTACACGGTAACTACAGGCGATTGGCAAAAAGTACTACTATCGTTGGGACTCCAGATTTTGTTCTCGGATCATCGTTTAATCTTGATCAACCTACAAAAAAAGGTATCACGAGGCATAAGCTTATAGTTGGTGCTACTGCAGTTGATATTGATTCGATAGCTACTACTAATCCCGATAGGATTGGTACTGAACATAAGAGTTATAAGGTAGATGAATATGGAGTAGTAGTTGAGAAAGTTAATCTAACTATAGATGGTTTCGATTTGCGCCGAACAGTTGAACGACGGGCTGATCCGAGCGTTGCCTTACATAGTTATCTTGTAGGTGAAGCTTTTAACGGTAGTTCACTAGATGATATGCCGAAAAAGATTAGAAGTGCAAGAATCATGATTGATAGATTTAAGGATATACAGCTTCGCACAGATGAAGATCTTGGTATAGAATTTTCTTTACGTATGGTTATAGATAAGACAATAGACTCATTAAAGCAAGATATATCAAGTCTGGCTGAGCTGGATAATTATATAAATCTAGATGAAATAGGTGATATTTTGCCATCAGATATAATCGATGAAATAACCGAAAGTTCACCAGATAATGTAACTTTTTCACATAGTGGCAATATTCATACTTTGGGCTTAAGTTACGCTAAAGACGAACCAAGAGCTCTATTGGTAGCGCCGCGTCATTTTCATAAATCTCTACCACTCGTTGTTGGCGACAGGCGCATAAAAGTCGCTACACATAAAAATGGTGAATATATTAATCTTGAAGATGCTCGAAATATTGAAGCTCCACCCTCAAGGTCTGTGCGTAGAGGAAACGAAAAAACCGAACAAGTTAATACAGGTGCCCAGCCGGTTGTAAAGAATAGATTATCAAAAAAATCTCTTGTAAAGAAATCCCACAACACAAGAAGGTCATAATATAGATCTACTCTTCTATAAATCCACCACTTTGATGTTTCCATAATTTGGCGTAAGTTTTGTTTGCGTCAAGTAGTTGTTGGTGAGTGCCGTCTTCGATAATTTTTCCATTATCGAGTACGACTATTCTGTCTAGTTTTGCGATAGTTGAAAGTCTATGGGCGATGACAATACTCGTACGATTCTTCATCAATTTTACGAGTGAATCTTGGATCAGTTTCTCGCTTTCGCTATCGAGTGCTGATGTTGCCTCATCTAATATCAATATGGGTGCGTCTTTTAATATAGCGCGAGCTATAGCTACGCGTTGCCTCTGGCCACCGCTCAACTTGATGCCACGTTCACCAACTAAAGTATCAAGACCCTTAGGAAGTTTTTGTATGAAATCTAACGCGTTTGCTTTTGTAATAGCCTCATTTATCTGATTTTCGGTTGCATCAATCTTTCCATAAGTTATGTTTTCGCGAAGAGTACGGTGAAATAACATAGGCTCTTGTGGTACATAGGCAATATTCTCGCGCAGACTTTTTTGAGTAACCGTACTTATGTCAGTATTACTTATTTCTATAGATCCATTCGTAGGATCGGCAAACCTTAATAGAAGGCTTACGAGTGTCGATTTACCTGCTCCAGAATGACCAACTAGTCCAACTTTCTGACCGTCTTTGATCTCTAGTGATAAATCCGACAAGACATCTTCATCGTTATCCGGGTAATTGTATGAAACATTTTTTAGTTTTATTGAAGGTGATTTAATGCTTAGACTAACTGAATCTGGTTGGTCTGCGGTATTATTATCGGTCAGTAACATGCGTGTCATTGGTTCGGCGTCTAAGAATGCTTGGTCATATCCATTGATAATATCGCTCAATGCAAATAGCTGTGAGCCTATGCGTTGCATATAGGCCAATATAAATATTGCTGTTGCTAGTGACATTTGATTACTCTGTATCAATTGCGCAGATATGACAATCGTTAAAATCTGTACAGCTACCATCAGCAAAACTCGAACTGAACCCTCGGTCATTACGAAGCCTATGTCTTTGCGATATATTTTTGTGAATCTTTCAGTTTTTTTGTGCAGGGTATTTATTTCAGAGTCTTCTCCCGCATAACTCTTAACTATAAGGTTGTTTGTTAGTGCATCGGCTACATCACCGTGTATTTCACTTACTAGTGTCTTGCGTTCGTGTCGCCACGGCGCCCTTGTCTTGGCACTCCATCTAATCTGGATAATTAATAGCAAGATAAGTGATGCAACGATACCGGAAACTAGTAATGATTGTAGCCCCAGTATGAACAAACCACTACCTACTGTTAAAACAAAACCCAGTGTTCTTATGATGAATAAATCTTGTATGGTGACATAGCTTCGTACGAAATCGATGTATCGACTCGTCATGGCGCCAATCTTTTGGCTATTAAAGAAATCATTATCTTTTTGAACAAGAGATTCAAATGTAGATTCACGAAGCTCTTTAAGCATATTGGATTCGTGGATTACCATAGATTTGAAGCCTAGGAAGTTAAACGACGCACCCAATACTCCTACGAGAGCCGAGTACCAAAGTATCGTCTCAAGGGATTCGCCACCAGAGCTAAGACTGCCGATAGCAAGGCTTAACGTGTAGGGCAAAATACTGTCTATGAAAGTTGCGCCAACAGGAATAAGAATCAGCATCAAAAAGAAAGTTCGCTTGTTTTTTCGAACATGTCCCCAATATATTTTTAGTGTTTTTTTATTCATAACTCTTAAATAGAATAACAGATTGAGCTCACCTTTAGAACAATGGTTTATCCTTGTAGTATAATAGTTATCGATGCAAAAAATTCTACTATATTACAAATTTACCCCGCTGAGCGATCCTGAGGCTGTCAAACTTTGGCAAAAAACTCTTTGTGACAGTCTAGATCTGCGCGGTCGAATACTTATCTCAAAGCACGGACTAAATGGGACCGTAGGTGGTGATATTGAAGATCTCAAAAAATATATCAAGCAGACTAAGTTATTTCCTGGATTTAAAGACACTGTATTTAAATGGAGCGAAGGCGGCCGTGAAGATTTTCCGCGAATGAGCGTCAAGAACCGTCGTGAACTAGTTGGTTTTAAAAATAGTGAAGATGAGTTTGATGTCGATGAGAATGGTGTGGTTGGTGGCGGTAAGCATTTAAAACCCAAAAAAATTCACGAGATGATTGAAAAGTTTGGTGATGATGTGGTGTTTTTTGATGGTCGAAACGAGCATGAAGCAAAGATCGGTAAGTTCAAAAATGCCGTTGTACCAAATACGAAAACGAGTAGAGACTTCATAGACGAACTTGAGAGCGGAAAGTACGATGATATAAAAGACAAAAAAGTGATTTCATATTGTACTGGTGGAATTCGTTGTGAAGTACTGAGCGCGATGATGAAAAAGCGTGGTTTTAAAGAGGTTTACCAGATAGATGGTGGAATCGTAAAATATGGCGAAGAATATGGTGATGATGGCCTATGGGAGGGTAGTCTACGTGTATTTGACAACCGCATGACTGTTGATTTTAGTGATCATACAAAAACAATAGGTAAGTGTACGCATTGCGAAGGACCGACTAATAATTTTGAAAACTGTGCACATGCTAATTGCAATGAATTGGTTTTGATTTGTCTCAACTGTAAACAAAACAAGGACTTGTTGTTCCATACAGTTGCTTGCCGTAAAAAATCAGCTGTTTAAGGACTGGAAAGTTATAGACTTTTTGGCACAGAGTCGCAGCATTTACTTGAATGTTATAAGATATAGCTATATATGCTTGATAGACTGATTCATAAGTATCTTGGTTTGCCGTATTTATTGTCGGTAGATTTTAAGAAAGTCAAAAAACCAAAGGGAACTGTTGTTTTTCTTCATGGTATTGGTAATAGAAAAGAGGTCTGGAGGCCAGTTATCGATAAACTTGGAGAGAATATAAATATTATTTCAATTGATCTCCTGGGTTCTGGCTCATCTCCTAGACCAAACTGGAATGTATACAAAGTTGCATATCAATCCCGATCCGTTATGGCTACTTATCTAAAACTAGGAGTTCGCGGTAAGGTAATCTTTGTTGGACATTCCTTGGGGTCGTTAGTGGCAATTGATATTGCAAAACGCTACCCTTCTTTTGTTAGGTCGCTTATTCTATGTAGCCCTCCTATATTTAATAATTTAACAACCGATAGAGCATCAAGGATATATCAAGATAAAGTCTTGAAGAGTATATATAAAATAATAAAAAGGAAACCAACTCAATTTGCAAAAGTAATCGAACCTGCTGTTAAGTTGAAGCTAGTCAATAAAGTTTTTGATGTAAATATACACAATATAGACGTCAACTTTAAGACGCTAGAGATGACAATCATGAACCAAACATCGTTCGAAGATGCTAGTAAGTTGAATATGCCTATAGATATTATTCACGGAGCTTTTGATCCACTTGTCGTACTAGGTAATTTGAAAGACTTAACAAAAGAAAATTCAAATATAAAACTTGAATCTGTTCCTGCGGGACATGAAATTTTAGGAGCTATGGAAAAAGCATTGGTGAGTAAAATAAATTTTGTTTTGGAATCAAAAAATGATAAACGATAGCTTAAAGCAAAAACTTAAAACCTTGCCTAGTAGTCCGGGTGTGTATTTTCATAAGTCAAAATCAGGCGAGATAATATATGTCGGTAAAGCTGCGATTCTAAAAAATCGCGTACGTCAGTATTTTCAAAGTAAGAAAACTATGGATGTAAAAACTCTGGCTTTGGTTAATGAGATATACGATACCGATTGGGTTGAAACCGATAGTGAGATAGATGCTCTATTTTTAGAAAGTGAAATGGTGAAGAGGTATATGCCCAGGTATAATATCTTACTGCGTGATGACAAATCCCAGATGTTTATTCGTATAAATATGAAGGATGATTTTCCTTTTATAAACTATACCCGTAATCCTTCTGATGATGGAGCAGAGTATTTCGGCCCTTATTACAACGGATATGCTATCAAGAAAGCTTTAAGATATCTTAGAAAATCTTTCCCTTATTTTATATCTGATGTGAAGTCGGGTATAAAATCATCACTAGATGTACATATAGGATTAAGTCCAGGCCCCGATATTTCAAGTGCTGATTACAAAACAAACCTACGCAGACTAATAAAGTATATTGAAGGTGGAAAAGCTTCGCTATTAAAAGAGATAAATGCCGAAATGCGTATATCTGCAAAGAATCAAGATTTTGAAAACGCCACAAAACTTCGAAATATAATAAGTAACTTACGCGAACTTCAGCAAAAGATAATGTTCGGTGATAAAGAATTTTTAGATATCAGTAAAGACTATGCCTTGTCGGATTTGGTCGATCTATTGGGCCTCAAAAATATTCCAACTAGGATAGAGGGATACGATATATCACACATGGGTGGAACTAATGTAGTAGCCAGCATGGTCGTATTTACAAATGGAGTAAGTGACCGCGCTGAATATCGTAAATTCAAAACTAAAATCGAACATAATAATGATTTCTATAATATGAACGAAACGATATCTAGGAGATTTAGCGAAAAGAATATCAAATCATGGGGCAGCCCAAGTTTGGTTGTGATTGATGGAGGAAAAGGTCAGCTCGGGGCGGCTATTGAGGCGCGAGACTCAAGTAAGTTTATCGATGTACCTTTTATTGGGTTGGCGAAAAAGCAAGAACAGATAGTGATTAAGTATCAGGGTTCAAATGTAAAAATAAATAAAGATAAATTATCTGAATTAAATGGATACCAGGATATTAGTGATGATTTTGTTTTATTGAATCTACCTCATTCTTCACATGTTGTTAAATTACTTCAAAGAATTAGAGATGAATCGCACCGTTTTGCCGTCAGTTATCACACTGTTCTCAAAAGAGCTCAACAAACATCGGGAGCACTAGATAGCATACCTGGAATAGGTCCAGTAAATAAGAAAAAGCTACTAAAAAGATTCGGTAGCGTCAACGGTATTGCAAGCGCAAGTGAGAAAGATGTTGCAGAAACTATCGGAAAAGCCAAAGCGAAGCTAATCACTATGTATCTAGAAGCTAGATAATCCTTATGCTATAGTCATAATATATGAATACGGTTTATTACCTAGGAAAAAAAGTACGTCGACTTGGCTCGAAGAATGGTTTTACTATTGCTGAACTTATTATTGTGATAGTTGTTATTGGTATTTTGGCATCAGTTACTATCGTAGGTTACGGGTCTTGGAAAAACTCTACACTATCCGCTGCCGTAAAGAGTGATTTGAACGGCGTTGCATCTGCAATGGAGGACTATAGAAATTTTAATAACGGTTACCCGAGCTCTATACCCAATACATTCACGCCGAGTAGTAGTGTAACGCTTACTATTGATCCTTCTGGTAGCGCTACAAGCTACTGTATCGATGGTGTTAGTGATGAAGATCCCACGATAACATTTTATGTTGCTTCTTCAAAGAAAGATCAGGGCGCAATACAGGGAACTTGTGCAGATTTGACCGTAGTGGCAATTCCTAGTGCACCCAATAACCTTGTAGTTACTTCTTTTGTCGGTAATAGTGTAAGTCTTTCGTGGGATGCAGTTGCTGGTGCAGACAATTATACGGCACAGTGCGCCTATGATGCAGCGTTTATAAATAACTTGCAGCAATCGACCCAATCATCAACCTCAACATCGTTATCTGGTTTTACGCCGTCGTCCATATATTGTCGAGCCAAGGCTATAAATGATGCCGGTAGTAGTGGATGGTCACCGATAATTTCCTCGGATGCTTCTTTGGTGAATGGACTGGTTGCGTGGTACCCATTTAACGGCAACGCAAAAGATGTCACTGGAAATGGTAATAATGGAGTGGTTAGTGGAGCGAGTTTGACTTATGGGATAGAAGGCACAACCAATAGCGCCTATAGTTTTGACGGTGTTAATGATTACATTGAGCTTCCTTCTGACGAGCTTACGTCATACGGCGCTTTTACTATTTCTGCATGGGCAAAAATAGTAAATGGGCCAAGTGCAGCGAATGGCATAGGTTATATTCTACACAGGAGCGTAGACGTCTCCATGGGCACATCTATTTACTGGATTGCTGCGGTGACTAACGGTTCATTATATTACGGAGGTGGTGCCTCTAGTTATGGTACGGGTGGTTTCTCAAATGTAGTGGCAGACACATCAACTTGGCGTCTGGTCACTTTGACATATGATGGAAACGTTGAACGCATATACGTGGATGGATCTGAAAAGAATAGCTACACAGTCGGGGCAGTTACGAATAATAGTTCAAACAATAAAATTGGTATAGGTGGTACTCCGCACAACCCTTCGTATCGACCAGCTAAGGGTTCAATTGATGATGTTCGTATCTATAATAGAGCACTCTCGGCTAGTGAGGTTGGTGGTCTGTATGACGCCTATGCGCCACAAAGTACACTAAACGGGCTTGCTGGTTGGTGGCCATTAAACGGCAACGTTGTTGATGCTTCGGGCAACGGTAATAGTGGCTCAGTTAGTGGAGCGACATTAACAACTGGGCAGAATAGTCAGAGTAATAGTGCGTATGCATTTAACGGCTTAAGCCAAAACGTACAATTACCTGCGACTCATAATGTTAGCTATGGGACTGTTAGTCTATGGGTTAAGCCGTCGCCAACTCAACCAACTGCTAACTACTTTATATTCTCAAACCCTGAGTCAGGCACTAATAGCCGTGTTTACATACGCACAAATTCGGACGGTACGGCAATAATCGGAGCCCTTGGCAACGGTACTACTATTGCGTCTACGTCGACGACTTCTAATACATGGCATCATGTCGTAGTAACATGGTCGGGTACAAATAGTGGTATGTATTTAGATGGAGTTAATGTAACTACAGCATCAGTATTCAATGGCCTAACGAGTAGGTATGCTACGACATTTTTGGGTTGTATCAACTCTAACGCAGAATGTTTTAGTGGTTCTATAGATGATGTACGCGTGTATGACAGAGTCATATCTTCAGGCGAAGTAAGTTATTTATACGGCTTAGGCGCAAAATAGTAAATGAACCGTATTTTTTTTAGACGTAATCGATTTACTGTGTCTAAAGCCTTGGATTCAAGTTTAATCATCCTATCTGCCCATAAACCCATGCAACGTGGAAACGATGCTACGTTTAGATTTGAGCAAGAAGCAAATTTTTGGTATCTGACGGGAATTGAGGCTCCAGATTGGTGGGTTATTATCGATGGAAAGTTGGGTAAAAGCTACCTAGTAGCTCCAGAAGTCGACGCCATTCATGACATATTTGACGGCAGTATTTCATACAATAATGCCAAGAAAATTAGTGGCGTCGACGATGTAATATCAGAGAAAGAAGCCATCGTCCTATTAAAAGATTTATCAAAAAAATACGACACCGTTTATACACTCGGTAAAGACCCTAGCGCGGAGCATTATGATTTTGTTGTTAATCCATCGCAGGAGAATATGCAAAAACGCCTGCAGAAGATATTTAACAATGTCGAAGATTGTCGATTGGATCTAGCAAAGCTTCGTGCTATTAAACAACCCGAAGAGATTGAATATATGGAGAAGGCGATTAGTCTTACTGTCGATGCTTTTAATCAGGTAAAGAAAAAATTGCCTCAATTAAAATACGAATATGAAGTCGAAGCTGAATTTAGTTATATATTTAGGAAAAATGGCTCGAAAGGCCATGCCTATGATCCGATTGTCGCCAGTGCAAAGAACGCCTGTACGCTTCACTATTCGGATAACAATTCACTATTAAAACCCGGATCATTGTTACTCATAGATATTGGTGCACGCATCAGTGGATATGCGGCTGACATAACGCGAACATACTCTATCGGCACTCCTACTGATTGTCAGATTGAGGTCCATAAGGCTGTTGAGAAGGCACATAATAGAATAGTCTCACTGCTCAGGCCTGGTCTTCTGGTGTCGGAATACCAAGACAACGTGGATGAGATTATGAAATCTACTCTCGAAGATTTGGGCTTGTTAAAGAAGCCAGATGACTATCGACGGTATTTTCCGCATGCGATTAGCCATGGGCTAGGTATTGATGTTCACGACTTGCTTGGTCGTCCTGAGCGATTTTTACCTGGAATGGTAATTACAGTTGAACCCGGAATATATATACCCGAGGAAGCTATAGGCGTTCGTATAGAAGACGACATACTTATAACAGAGGACGGATATCGTAACTTAAGCAAGTCTTTGTCGACTGGTTTATGATACAATTAGAGTAATATATGAAAAGACAATTTATTGCGTTTATTATTCGTGTAATTCTAAATTCGTTTGGTCTG
>Ga0100403_1001774_pt1 | contig 18527 bp, 22 predicted proteins | sample CryGeymet201501t_FD_83663 | JGI IMG/M metagenome (GOLD analysis project Ga0100403, IMG submission 83663) | Groundwater microbial communities from Crystal Geyser aquifers in Utah, USA - Crystal Geyser metaG 2015-01t | ecosystem: Environmental > Aquatic > Deep subsurface > Groundwater | place...
GCAACCAAAGGAGTCAAGAAGGAGAACTCCCGAACAAATGCGAGAGTATATTATGTCTGCCCCAGAATCTTATGAAGAAGGACAAAAAGGTTATGAGGAAGCAGCTCAATGGTTAGCGAGGCAATTTTTAATTCTACTTGATGAAAGTTTTGAAGGTGACTTATATGATGAGGTTAAAAGAAGGCAGGGCGGCAGGTCTATGGACTTTACAGGGTTTATGGTCGGTTGGGCAGAAAATGCGGCAAGATATGTAAAAGGGAAACCTGAAAAATCTAATCCCGCAATCGTAGAACTTTAACCCACTTTCCCTAAACTGAAGCAGAATAATGGAGTAGCCCCAACCACAGGAGAGTGAGAGATGAAAGATAAGAAGCCTAAACCAATAGAAAATGACGACAGAACATATTTTGAACTCCAGGAAGATGCTTGGTTAGATAATGATTGTCAGGGGAACATTGAAGATTATGGAGAGGATAATGAGAGATGATTGAAAATACCAACATTTTTAAGTGGATCGTAGGTGGGATTCTCGCGGTCATCTTTTTAGGCATAGTTATTTGGTGTATTTACTAATGAATCCCAAGTGTGCCTATTATGAGGGCCGGGTGTTTGAGGAAAAGAAACGGAGAGGAGTTATGAAGATAATATCTCAGATCATAGAGTATATCTGTATCTTTGCTGTAATCGCGTATATGCTTTTTGCTATTGTCCAGGTTGTCCGGCATTGCGTTGTTGAGCTGGATCCCCAGAACGAGGGCGGTGGGGTGGATTGTGAAGACCCAGCCATAACCATAGAGAGAATGAAACTTTTTTTTGGCATAGACAATAGGCCGCCGCACGCGGAGGTTATTAAACCACAAAGGAGGTAAACCTATGAATTGATTTGACAAATATTAAATAGTAGTGTATATATTGAAGTAAGCCTATTATATTTACTAAAAAAGGGTTTGCGTTTGAAGTTGAAGCGCAGGCTCTTTTTATTTTGAGGATAAAACAAGTGGCATGCTAATAAAGTTTAAGGCTTCACTGGACCCGAACCATAAGTGTATTTTTATTGATGGTAACGGAGCGGCTCAAATAAAGTTTGAAACCGACGAGAGCCAAATTGTAAGCATAATAAAATCAATAGCGTATCTTCGAGGCAAGTGTTTTGAGGTTACGCTCAAACCTTCACAGGATATAGCTTATGCCAAAAGGCCGCAGAAAAACAAGACCGCAAGACGCGTCACCCGTGAGTTCAAAGGATAGAAACTTACAGCAATGCATATGGGCCGCAGAGTTTCGTAATGATGCTGAAATTACTATTTTAGTTAAAGCGGGTTTTGGTGCTAGTATTACCCGTCAAGCAATATGGCAATTTCGCAATCGTCCTCGATGGAAAAAACTTATTAAGTTTTTACGCAATAGGATATTAAACAAGATAGATGACATCCCAATAGCCCACAAAAGAACTCGGCTTTTAAGATATGAAAAGATTTATAATGAATGTATGACCGAATCACTTAAAAGCCGGACACAATTTGGAGATATCTATGAATTAAAAGTAGGTGAAGCACGCGCTACATTAGATAGTGTTCGTGAAGAAATAATAGGAAAGCCGGGCATTCACATAGACCAATCCACTCATCTCACCCGAATTGATGTAACCAATAAAACGACAGAAGAACTTGTAGCGGTCTTAAATGATAGGCTTAAAATAGGGATAAAGTGAAAACCATGCCAATATCATTAGCATACCCAAGAGATATACATAATAATCTACTATACAGAATTAATCTTATCGAAAAAGCAAGAAATGATTTAATGCTCCAATCTGAAATACGAGAAGTAAGTAAGCGCGATATTATATTTTGGATTAATACGTTTTGCCAAACCAAAGATCCTCGCAAGGTGCCGGATATATTACCCTTCATCTGTTACCCCTACCAAGAAGAAACCATCCTGCAAGTACAGGAGGCGATTGACAAAAAAACAGACTTGCTTATTGAAAAATCAAGAGACGCGGGAGCTTCTTGGATAATTCTTTATGTATTTACCCATAAATGGCTATTTGAAAAAGGTTCCGATTTTCGCGTAGGTTCCCGCAAAGAGGAATATGTTGACAAACTTAATGATATAGATACGCTTCTTGAAAAAATACGCTTCAATATTAAGCGTCTACCAACGTGGATGTTGCCTAAAAACTTCAATTATGATGACCATTTAGGATATATGCGTATTCTTAATCCTGAAAACGGAAACGCTATATTAGGAGAATCCGCTAACCCGAGTTTTGGTTCTGGCGGTAGGCGCAAAGCCATACTCCTTGATGAGTTTTCAAAATGGGATAACACAATAGCTGAGGCCGCTTGGACCGCTTGTTATTCTAAAGATACAGAAGCATTGACTAAAGACGGTTGGAAGCTCATTAAAGACATTAAGATTAATGATTTTGTTTATTCTATGGACATAAAGACGCGGAAAGCGAGGTTTATGCCTGTTCTAAAAACTTATGAGCAGAAAAGGGATAAACTAATCAAGTTTCAAGGCAAATTGATAGACTTGTTAGTTACTGAAAATCATAAAATCATATATGAAACAAAATCCAAGATTAAGAATATATTTTTTAAGGACGCTAAAAGAGTTATGGATATGAGGTCAGGCAGCATACCGCTTATCTCTAAAAACGCGAATACATATAATCCTAAAACTATTTATGGCTTCCCCGCGGGAGAATGGATGGAATTTCTTGGTTGGTATATCTCTGAGGGATGTACAGTAAAAAGCGGAACTATTGTTATTACACAGTCAATAAAAGCAAATCCTAATAAAGTCAATAGGATAAAGAATTTACTATTTCATCTCGGCCTTAAATATTCATACAATGGCCCGAAGGATTTTAATGTTAATGTAAGAGGCATAAATAAAAAAGCTCGGCAGGAATTGGAGTCTTTAGGTAAATGCCACGAGAAGTATATACCTAAAAAATACTTTTCAATGCGTAAGAGTTTATTGCTGAGGTTATATCAAGGCCTTATGCTTGGCGATGGCTGTGACAGAGTGAGAGTTGGGGAGGAAAACGCTACAGCATATACAACCGTATCACGTGCTCTCGCGTCAGACGCGCAGGCATTAGCGCAGTTGATAGGATATAAAGCGTCCATAAGAAATCGGCAAGAAGATAAAGACACCGCGTTGATTATGGGTAGGAAAATAAAGAGTGATATTCGTTTATGTTACGATGTTTTTGTTGGATATAAAATTAAGGCGAATATTGAGAAGCTGACAAAGTCTTACGTTGAATACAACGATAAAGTTTATTGTGTAGAAACAAAACATCACACATTATATGTGAGAAGAAATGGGATAGCGTGTTGGTGTGGCAATACCGCTGATGTTACACCTTGTAGGATAGTGTGCAGCACTCCTCTTGGAAGTGGCAATAAGTTTGCCATACTTGCTGCCGGGACAAAAGAGAAGATAGCCAAAATCACGCTACATTGGACGCTACACCCCGAGAAGGGAAAAGACGCATACTATCTCGATAATAACGTTAAAGTTCCTATAGGCGATTGTAAACAAGCTTTTGCCCTATGGAAAATGGGGGTTAAGGTCCGCAGCCCCTGGTATGACGCGGAAGCGGAACGCAGAAGCGCGGCGGACCTGGCCCAAGAAGTAGATATAGATTATCTCCGCGCCGGGTATCCGTTCTTTGATCTAACAGCATTGGCAAAACAATTTGCCTACGAAGAGATTGTCTTATCCAAACCTATGGACCCTATCCCATCAGGTAGATATATCCGCGTCAATCTTGTTGAGGTTGATAATAAGGTTTCGGGAAGACCCCTTAAAGACGGCTGGTTAAAGATCTTTGAAAGACCGGTGCCCGGCTCTCAATATGTCAATTCGGGTGATACAGCGGAAGGACTAGCTAAAGGCGATGAGTGTTTTGGTGTAGTCCGTAATAAGTGGACCAGGCATATCGCGGCTACTTACAATGGCATTTGGGACCCTGATGATTTTGCCCTTAAGATGTGGCTTGTAGAGAAGTATTATAAGGCGCGCACGGCCCCGGAGAATAACAATCACGGTTTTAGTGTATGTAGTGACCTGTTTCAATGGGGTTCAAATCTTTATTTCAGCACTGTTGAGCGCATGCAGGAAGGCAAGGTAGTTGAAGTTGTAACCAAAAAAGGGTTCAGCACCACAGCGGTAACGCGGCCGCAGATGCTTGACCAAATGGAAGAGGAAATCAGGAAGGGCGCCTTTGAGTTGCGGGACCCTGTTTTAATAGCCCAAGCTAAGACGTTCATTAAGAATCAAAAGACAGGCAAGCCGGAAGCGGATGGAAGCTTTCTTGATGATGGCATACTTGCCTGCGCTATAGGCGGTTTAGTTATTCAGAAGGAGCCGTATAAGGCGCCTAAAGATAAGAACATAGAGATACCAAAGCCGGCTAAAAACGCCGGGTTCAGCTTTAAAGGAGATAAATAATAATGGCTAAGAATGAGGCAGTATCCGAGAAGAAGGACCTGGAGATAAATGACCAGAAGCCCGCCGAGAACAAGAAACAGGATATAGCGGATACTCCGAAGTATGAGGAACAGTTAAAATTGCCTAAGCCTGACCAGATCCGGCTACGCGAAGAGATAATGAAAGAGTTTGAACAATTTAAATCTGAACGCGCAAAAATAGGTTACGATGACTTTTGCGATGAGATGCACAATCTCTATTATGGCGAGTTGGCCGAGAATGAGGACCGGCAGTTTAATCTTCACCGCTTCACAACAAAGGTTAAAGTGGACATTATAGCCCGTTCATGCGTCAAGGCCTTCCTCAATTCAGATCCGATATATTCGATAAGTCCCAGGCCTGAGTATGCTAAGCAGGGCGGCACAGAGGTATGCGAGGCGCAAGAGGACTTTCTTGATTATAAAATGGACGTGGTTATCCCTATTGATGACCCGCTTTACCAGGCTATTCATAACGGCGTCTTGAAAAGGGTAGGTTGGCTAAAGGTATGGCACAAGGTCAAAAGGCGCGCGCGTAAAAGAGTAGAGGAATATGACGGGGCTAAAGACGGCCTTGAAGAGTTTGAACGTAATTACGGCGCCGATGACTTTGCGGGTAAGGAAACCTATATCCAGAAGTTGAAGGATAAAAAGAAGATATCTATTATGGTCGGCTATAAAGAGACCGTATATAATGACCCTCTGCCGACAAGTGTTGATCCTAAAGATTTCTATTGCCGGCTGGCCGCTGATGGCTATGAGGGTTTAAAAGATGAACGATGCTATATAGAACGACTACCGGACGTGCCGTGGTGGTCCTTAAAAAAGGAAGAGACGCGCGGGTTTTTCTATAACATAGACGACCTAGGCCGAACCAAGCCATTTGACGACCAAGATACAGCTATAAAAAAAGGTTTTGAAAACAAGGCCTATAATATTCTAGAGTGCACATATTGGGGCAAGATAAAAGAGGATGACAAAGAAGAATCCCGCATGGTTATTTGGATTGAAGAGGATAGCGGCGTTGTTATCGGATCCATTCTATATCCCTGGTTCGCCGTCGATTGCGCTTATATACCTTACTACGCCCAGAAAACACAGCCCGGTATACTAGGCGACGGCGTGGCATTTACCTTAAGAGATATGAACATAGGCGAAGATGCTCTTATCAACTTCTGTTTGGAGGCTATGTGGATCCAAAATACTATCACGCCTATTTGCGATGAAAATAGTGCTGTCTATACTCAATTCCTGGAAAAACGTTGGGTCCACGGCACGCCAATAGCGACATCAAAGGGCGAAAAGATAAATTTTCTGGATAAACCAAATATAGATATCAACGGCTTTTTTGTGATGTTGCAATATTTGGCAAGGGCTATGGACGATGCCTCTAAGGTGTCAAGCCTGCAATCCGGAAGAGAAAGCCCGATAGACCCGGACGCGCCGGCAAGTAAAACACTGGCCCTCTTACAACAATCAGGTATGGATATTGAAGAGTATGTCCGCGTGATGTTGCCATCTTTTAATGAAGTAGGCAATATATTCTTGCAGCTTTACTATCAGATGTCCCAGGGCGGAGAGAGCGTGATGTATAAAGTCAGAGATTCGCGGGTAGTCGGCATAGATCCGTTTAAAACCATGGCAAGAGCCGATATGATAGCTCGCACGAATATACAAAGTCAAGCTATGACTTTTGATTTTGACAAGCTCAATAGCAAAAAAGAGGACATAGCCCTGCTTGCTACAATAGGCATGGAACCGCTTATCAGGCGCAACCCACAAGCGGTATATTTGATATTGAAAGGGATTATAAAAAACTGGGCGCCGCGCTGGAAATATCTGGTTGACCAGATATTGCCGCCCTTAGAGCAGTTCCAGGCAGAGCAGATCAAGGTCGCCATAGAAGCGGTCAAGAAGTATTTTGAATATAAATTACAGGAATCGCAGATGACCGGCGCGAAGATGGAGTTTCAGCCTGAAGAGATAATATCGCTTATCAACGATATGCAAGCACTAACGGTCAATAACCCCGACGAGAAAGTCGCTAAGGCTCAGGAGAAGGCAAATGCGCAGCCGGCTGTTTAGTTTTTTAAAGCGTGATAGAAATATAACAGCCCCGGAGGATAAGGCTAAAATAGCCGAACAGCTCAAAATAACTATAGCCGCAGCCAAGAGATGCTTAGGTCTCGCGGAGTTTAAGCATTATAAAGAGAACTACCAAAAAGTCGAGAAACTTATAGTTGAACAGATGATTAACTATGTAGAACCAAGTGGAGATCCTGTCCGCTACGCTATGGCTGTGTCGGATATGGCAAGACAGCTAAAAGACCTAGGTTCTCTCTTGAATGACATAGAAATAGACGCAAACAAGAAATACCCAGGCGTTTAACGATTGTAGAACAAGGAACATTATGATTATTGATTATGCGAGGTTGACTAGTGGCGAGGTCACAAGGCTCATACCCTTGCATCCGAAAGGACACCGTGGGTTCAAGTCCCACCCTCGCATCCAATTTAAGAAAGGATAGCTATGGGGATATTAGATCTTCCAAATTCAATGATGCGATACGTGAAAAAGAGAACGCTAGCAAATCCTAGTGACAGAGCAAACGCCCCAACGACAGAGGTTATGTATGACGCGCAACAGCTTGAAGATTATATAGTAACAAACATAAATCTAATCATCAAAAGCAAGATGGCGCGCAATATCCTCTTGGCCCGGATAAAAGGCTTGACCCATGAAACGATAGCAAAATTCTTAAAAAGAAACGCAAATGATATACGGCCGCTTGAAGTGATAGTGGAAGAAATAAAACGTATTGAAGAGGAATCGATCTGTGAGATTAGGGATAAAGGGGCCAGGGTTATTATGCCAGGGCAGATGCGCCAGCCATTAACGCCCATGCAAAAGATGATACAGACGTTGCCGGCGGCAAACGTATTTAAGGATGATAAAGATGTTCAATAATAATTTTATAGAGAAGGTTAAACAGGCCATTAAGAAGCCTAAGCGCGTGACAATAACCGACGAGCATGGCGTAAGGAGTTATCTCTGCAAGCAATGTCAGTCGGTATTATTCAGATATGGCAGTTTTAAGAAAGATTGCCCTGATTTTAAAGAGGTCCGGTATTACGGCGTCTATGACCCGCGCAAGGTCAAGATGTGGCAGTTATATCACCACACGCACCCAAAGAGGCCGATTGGATTGATGATTGAAGGCAAATGCGATAAGTGCGGCGTGGTAAATAAACATGCGGTCATATTCAGGCCGGACCAGTATAGGTTAAATTTTAAGTATAATTAAAACCGTTGTCCTGATCAGATAACGGCTAACCCAATAAAAATAAAGCCCGTTTCTCGTGCACGAGCGAGACGCGGGCTTTTTTATTGGAGAAAAGGAGTAGTCTCAGGCACCCCTGGATATCAGGGCCCTGTTAAATAAATAGAGGCACCCTCAGAGAGGCCCTCAAAATATGGAGGATTTATGGGACAGAAGATAGGTGGAATAGCGGTTGAGGATTTGCAGAAACAGACCAGACTGACGCCAGATCAAGAGGAATCTGTTCAGAAGGAAGGCTTTGATAAAGCCAACGAAACGCCTGAGCAGAAAACCGAAAGAGAAAAGACGGAAGCAGCCGAATCGGCCAAACAGGCCAAAGAGCAGTTGTCTGTAAAGGCAAAGGGCCTGGGCCTTAAAGAAGACGCCACGGAAGATGAAATCAAGGCGAAAGAGGAAGAAACTCGCAAAACCCTTGATGACCGGGCTGAGAAGGCCGGCTTGGAAAAAGGCGCGGCTCAGGCAGATATCGAGAAAGCTGAGAAGGCTAAGGAAGGCGATGCCGGGAAGGTTGACGAAGGCAAGAAAGCAGATGCGGACAAGGTCGACAAGGATTATGTTGCCTTAATCGTCCAGCAAGATTCTACCGATGAAATACCGGTAAGCGAGGACGAAGCGCGGGAGGTTCTCACAAAGGAAAAAGCAATAGCCGAAAAATATGGTATTGCCTATACAAAAGAGAACCGGGCCATGATTAAGGCATACCGCAATATGCAGCAATTCGCTACAAAGGTCCTGGAAGAGGCAAAGCAAGGCAAGCAAGTCGGAGACGACGGCAAGGAATATCTCGTCATTAATGGTAAGCAGGTTCCACTTGAAGAAGCAAAAGCGGACCTTGTGGAGAATTACCGCGAGAGATTTCCTATTCTGACTAAAGAAAAAGAAGACGGCGAGGTATTTGAAATGGCTCAGCGCGATTTAATGGTCCATGCGCAAGTCAAAGATGAGCAGGATAGGATACAGCATAAATCCGATGCCGCAGAAAAACGCAAAAGCTTTGTCGCGAATCTTCCGGAGAAGGCAAAGCCTTATCTTAACGATATCAAGGTTATTCTGGAAAAATCTTCAGACGCGCAAATCTTAGGTCCCAATTTTGACATCAAAGACGTTATTAACTGGGCTATGGGCAAGAACGTAGACCAGATGTTAGACGCTGCCGAGAAACGCGGTATTGAGAAAGGCAAGGAACAGGCCAAAATTCTCGGAGAAGTAGGCAAGGGAACTGATGCCTCGAAAGGAACGGACAGTGGTGGAAAGGCCACGAAGTATTCGAACCAACTTACGACAGATGAAAAAGAAAGAGCCTTAAGCATGTATGACCACTTGAAAGAATTATCCGACGAGGATAAGTTCAAGATGTTTATAGACTATAGGGATCACGACAAGAAGTTAGACGAAGGCAAGAAAAAATAAGGAGGTTTTCTAATGTATGCGGGAGAACAACTAAAATATGGACACATAAATGGTGGGACTGCCGCTGTCCAGGTAGCTATGGCCGCTTCTCAGGTCGTATCGGCTAATAGTGGCAGGTTTGTTTATCTAGACGCCGGAGCCGCCACTATAAACGTAGATGGTTCGCTAACGATTTACGGCCATCTTGAAACGCATGCGCACACACCAACTGTAGGCGATAAGATAAAGTGCATTGTCGACCTGTCAGCAATATATAGGATCCCGGTAAATTCGGGGACCTATGTTGTGGCTATGCAGGGAGACCAGTGCGACATCTCAGTATTGACCTACATACAAGGCGCGCAACTCGACGCTTCTATGGAAAATACCCTGACAGTTGTAGATGGTGACACAGTAAACAACAAATGGGTCGATGTTATGATGACGCCTTCAAACTGGGGCACAGGGGCGGGTGTAGAGGTTTAAGAGCCAGCGTAAGATAGACACAATAATTTAAAGGAGGGTTTACCAATGGCAGGAGTAAGAGCTGATCAAGTTGCCCTATACACACAAGATATGTATAAGGCAGAAAGAGAATCCTATAAGGAAGTCGACACTGGTTACGATAAAGTTTTTAAGGTCGTAACCATCACGAAGGGTTCGGGCGACAAGTCGACACAATTACTGGGAGCTGGTGCGCTCACCAGGCACACAGTAGAAGGTCAGAAGATAGTCTTTAAGAGTCCCGTCCAGGGATGGAGCTTCTATACGTATTATGACACGTATAGCGACGGTTTGTCCTTAAGTAAAAATGCCGTCGAGGATTCAGTAAAACTCGGCAACCTTTTAAAAGAGCTTGCCTCAACATGGGGCGTATCCCATAGGATCGCAAAAGAAGAGCACGCCGCGCATGTATTTAACGACGGCGGAGACCTTTCGGGGTATTGGGTATTTAACGGCTCAGATTTGGCAGCCGGCAACACAGCGCCTTATGGCAATATGTATTACGATGATAAGCCGCTGTTTAACCTGACGGGCAATAAGAATACAACGAAGGGCGGTGGAACTTATTACAGCGCGGTCGTAAGTCTAACGATTAACAAGACTGATTTTGCGACGCTGTATAATCTTTTGACGGTGACGAACGCAAAAGATGAAAGAGACCGTGAAATTAAGCTTGAAGTCGATACACTGCTTACCGAAAGCGGTTCGTATAGATTTTTGGCTGAGCAGCTTCTCAACAGCACATTGTTGCCAGGGACAGAGCTTAACGATGTGAACCCATATTACAAGATAGTAACGCCTATGGACTGGCGGTATTTGAGTGATAGTGGGGCGTTTTATGTCGGCAAGCGGCAGCACAAAGATTTCCAGTTCTGTGAAAGACAGATGCCGGAGATCAGGTTCTTCCGAGATGAAACAGATCTCGGCTATAGCGCCTCGTTTAATGCCCGCTTTAGCGTATTCCTTAAGACACGCAAGGCATGGGTAAAAGGCGGCGGTTCTTACAATTAGTAAAGGAGCTGATTAATGACGTTTCCTAATGTGGCCATAGGGACATGTCCGGAATGTGGTGGAAAGGGCCAGGGTGACTCCAGTGCGAGCGGAGCAGATGCCCCTTCCACCGCTACAGGCGGCGGTATTCCACTTGTGTTATATAAAGGACGATACATATGTGAAATGTGCCGTCATAGACTACAAAACACAGCCCAGTCAAGGATAATGAGGAAACGTGATGCCCAAGAAGAGAAGTTCAGGGCCAAAGTTGGCTTCAAGAAAACAGTAACCTAGGAGAATTTTATGGCGAAGAAACAAGAGCAGAAAAAGTCAGGATCTGTCGCAAAGCCGGCACAGGAAGCTCCAAAGCAAGAAAGCGGCATAGTAGCGGGGGCGACTATTCCAATGAACTGGCCGTCAGGCTGGTTTAAAGCAACGGACGAGGAATTGCAGAAGATTCAGGCTGCTGGCAAACTCGCGGGATACAATCCTCAAACAAAAGAAGCGCTTGTAGCAGATTAAAAAGGGATGAAAGAAAATGCGAGATTTTAGGTTTAAGATTTTGATACTCGCTACCAGCACACAATAAGTTTAACCAAGAGGCCGGGGGCTTATAACTCCCGGCCCCTTCAAGGGGTTATGAAATTTAGCATTGTGACAATACTGGTGATAGCGGTAATGATCCTTGGTATGTTGCCGGTATCAAATGTTCCTTTCAGGCTCGGCAAAGAGATGGTGGCCGAGTGGGCGATAATGTTTTATATAGCTTTGGTTTTAATCAAAAAACAAGTGGATGAAGTTATTTTTGCTGTGGACTTTGATAAGGACAATATTTTTTCCAATGGGGCTTAATAAGGCATCTATGCTTACGCTAAATACGGTAATGCTATATTTCTTATTCTACCAGACATTTATAGACCATTATAAAAAGGAATACGCTTCTCGTATTCTTAACGCAATCTGCGCGATTGTCATTATCCAGTTATCAATGATAACGCTTCAATATTTTAACGAGTTTCTTCAGGTATGGGTAGAACAAGGTATCATAGGGTTCGGTATTGTAGCCGGATTTATCATGTCCTTGCTCTTTAAATTCAAAAAGGCAAGGACTTGGATATCAAAAATAGCGGTAATGGGCCTTGTTGTAGTGATGATAAACAGCGGAGTGAATTTTCTTATGCACACCACAGTCGGTGTGCTGTTTTTTGTATATCTGGGCATACTCGAAAAAGAAGGAGGGTTAATTAATGGGATTTAAAAAAGATACGATTATAGACGAAGGACATGTGAAAACAGAAGAAGAAATTAGGCAGGAAGAGATAAAAACATATCAAGATAAAATCCTCGCCTTAAAACGGGAAATCCAGCAGCTAGAAGCGCGTATGGCAGATATCGGCAAAGAGATAAAGGCCGCTTTTGCCGAACACGAAAAGGGTATACAGCGGGCAAGAGAAGTAGTTAATAAAGACGCGGAGAAGTTACGGGCTGAAGATACAAAGATAAGAGAAGCTAACGAAAAGCTTTTAAAGGAACAGAAAGACTTTGCTGATTCTGCTATGGAAGCCAATATCGCTATAAATGATACTAAGGCCGCGCTGAATCAAAAAGACAGCGAGCTTGGCGACCGTCTAGCTGAACTCATTAAGAGAGAACAGAACATAAACCGTAGAGAACGAGATCTCGCGATAGATGAAGCCGCGATAAAGACGGCAAAATCGGCATGGGAAATTGCCCTTAAGGACGTTGAAAATAAAACAACAAAACTCTATATTTTGTCAAAAAGACTAGACGACAAAGAAACCGCGCTTGTAACAAAGGAACGTGAACTATCTGCGTGGAAGATAGTAATAGACAAACGCGAAGCAGATCTAAACACCAGGAGAGATACTTTGGCGTCAAAGGATAGGGACCTAAGCAGAAAAGAAACAGAACTACAGTTCGCCCTAGGACAACTTGAAAAAGATAGAAAGGCATTGACGAATGAACAGGCCGGCTGGCAAAAGGCAATCGCCACTTTACAGGAAAAAGAAGCTTCTCTAAAAGATTTAGAGAGGGCGTTGCAGATAAAAAGGCGCCAGCTTGATGATAAAATCCAAACAATAAACAAACTCAGACAAAAGGAGGTTTAAAATGTTGCTAGGACCAAATGTAATTGATATTGAAAGTTCATTAGGTGTTTTGGCAATACCTATAGGCGCAGACGCCACAGTGTATACAAAGTCTTTCGACCTTTTTGGTGGAGAGTATTTTGCCATTTCTTACCAGGTCACAACTGCCGGCACGATAAATATCACGTCTATACAGCTTGAACAGTCAGAGACAAGGCCCACAACGGAAGGTTCTTCAGATGCTGATTGGGTCATACCAGCAAGTATGCCTGATATCGGAACAACTGTGGCCGCCGCTACAAAAGTTATTAAGGCACTTACGCCTATTTCTGCGCGTTATGGACGTATCAAGATAATAACAGGCGCATCAAACACGGCGACGAATACTATAAGAATGAAACTCTCGAAAGTGGCGCAGGACTGATGAAAAAATATAGTGCGTTATTTCTAATCTTATTTTTGTGCCTTGTGAATAACGCCCATGCGAACGGCTGGTGGGGTGACAGGATAAGTGAACTGGCTGATGTGGATGCTTCTACTGCCTTTGCTGACGGCCAGGTCTTGATCTATGATGCTATTACTTATCTATGGACACCTGATACATTAAACGGTGACGCTATTCCTCTAGATACAACCGCTTTTAATAACAATCTATCGGCTACAGATGTAGATGTTCAAACCGCTATGGAAACGATTGATAATCTGACAACGGGGGGAACTGTATCGGATGAAGTTTATGGCGCGGCCTGGGATAATATAACTACCATAGCCCCATCTAAAAACGCCGTATATGACAAAATACAAACAATCGCAGGATGTGGCGAATCTACATCCGTTTCCGATACCGCGACGGTCAATCTTACCCTTACAGGTCAGGATATTACCGCGGATTTTCTCCCTGCTGGCGTAGGAGCGGTAACGTGGTGTCCTGGTGCAGCCGCTTCTTATATTTGGGGGTTTAATGTTTCTGGCACTGACACCGCCATCACTTTTGGTAGTGGAACGATAAACGTATCTACGGGGGCCTTGCAAGTAGGTGGAACTGCCGTCTTAACCGCGGAAGTTGATGGTTCTACTACTAACGAAATAAATACCATCACTCTGCCAGACGCAAACGCGACAGCGGGCTTGGGTATTACTTTTGCTCAATCGGGAAGTATAGCTATAACAGAAAGCGCGCCCGATACAGTTACCTTTACTGTTACCGAAGCAGACCCCACAGTAGATACCGAAGCCGAGATTGAAGCCATTGCGGGAGCATTATTTGGGGCAAGCAAAGCCGTTACCGCAGGGTATGTTTGGGTAGCCGATGGAATAGACTTTGAGAGTTGTGTGATGTCTGGTGATGTGACTATTGCTTCTGGCGGTGCGACTACTATAGCCGATAGTGTAGCTGTAACCTCTTGGAACTTAACCACGCCTACAATTACCACAAGTCTAAACACAAGCACCCCTACCACTCTTTCAGCCGCCGAATTAGACCGCTTAGATGGATTAACTTCCGCGATTATAGATGATGATAAGATAGACACCTTCGCCGAACTTGACGCTATTGTGGCGGATAAGACACTGGTGGAAACTACAACTGCTTTTGGGGGGGACGTTACTGGAAATATCGGGGCAACAGTAGTAGGAAATGACTCCCACGACCATTCCGCCGCTGGTTCAACGGTAACAATAAATGCCGCTGATATTATAGATAAGCACGCAGGCACGGATATCACCGCAGACCTTGAAGAAGAAGTTACTGAGGGCAGTCTGGCTGATAGCGCAATATTAACCGCAGATATCAAAGATGGCGAGGTAGCGGGTGGTGATATAAACGCTGTCTTAGATTTAGGGGGTAAGACTTCTTTAGAAATTCCCAATACCGCAGGCGATGTTACTTGCGATGCGGCAGGTGAGATAGCTGTTGATTCCACTCAAGGACAACTTGTTGTGTTTGACAGTGTTGAGATAGCTATTCCCTTAAGGCATATGATTTCTGGTCCGCTCAATCTTACAGCTATTTATGACGTGGATAGCGATTACCTTGTTGCGGAATTAGATGCTACCGTTTTTCCTGATGGCATAGTAATTACTGGATGGGAGTTAGATTGTTCAGTAGCCGACCCTACAACCGAAATAGATGCCAATTTGATGTATTGCGATGACAATACTACTGGAGTTTTCCCAGGGGCAAACCCTGTATTAATAGATGTACTTGATACAACGACAGGCAATTCTTCTTGTGCTGTTATGTCAGGTTCTGATTTAGGTTCAGGCGTTATTCCTTCGGCAAAGATGATCTATATAGATTTAGACGCCGACCCTGTCGACGCTACAACATGGTATCAGTTAAAGATAAAATATTATGTGCCAGAAAGTTAAGGATGGCTGATGAAAAATCTACTCTGTATAATATTTATACTCCTATTTTCTTCATCTTGTTATGGCGCGGAGTTACTTGTCAAAGCACAAGAGCCTTGGAATAACAACGCTGATACTTCCAAAATGTCAGCAGAAGAATTGCGGATACACAACGCCCATTCCCGCAAGGGCGATATTATTGTAGTCCGTCCTGATGGGTGGAAATGGGGTAAAGAAGAATGCCTGCCTCGGTTTGTAGTTGTTAAAGTGCCTGAATTATCTATCGAAGAAGCGGCTCAGTATGAACAACCTTTATTTGATGTCACAGACCCGCAGAAACCCCTTATGGTGCGTGTCAGGAAATATGCCTTTCCCAAAGCATATATTAAGAATATAAAAACAAATAATATTTCGTTAGGAAAATACAAACTTATAAGTAAGCTAATTATTAAAACTGGGGCGGCAAGTGAAGTGTCCGTGCCGAGTAAAAATATCCTTTTTCCGTTATGGCGACGGATTAAAGATAAACCAATACCATTTTCTTTTGACTGGTGGATAAAATACGCTTATGCCACTACCCCACTCCTCAAAACAGTCAAACCTTCTGGGGGTGATTACACATCTTTAGAAGCGTGTATGAACGCTAATGAGCAAGATTTAGTTGCCAATGATAAGTATTTTGATGTCGAGATAGACGGCGATTGGTCGGGTGGGGCTGATACTACAGCGGTAACTGTCGAAAACTATAATTGTGATGCAACAAGATATATAAATATTTATAGCAAGATTGGGGATGCTCGCCACAATGGTATTTATGGAAATAAGGCTACTGCGTATAGATTAGAACCGCTCAATGCTAGTGGTATATATTTATATTCGTGTGCCTTTGTATATGTAAACGGATTGCAAATATTAGTAAATAGCACTACTAACTACAAGTGTGGGATAATAACTGGTCATATTGGCAACGGCAAACGGATATGGATATATAACAATATTATAAAGGGTAGTGGACAAGATAATACCGGTGGAATGTATTTGGCGGATTTAAATCATCAAAACCCATATATATATGTCTATAACAATATAATATATGATTTTACTAACGCTACAAATAGTTTTGGTATAGATATGACCTATCCCTCTGTATGGGTGATAAATAATACGGTATATGGAAATAATATAGGCATACAAGAAGCTGGTTCTGCGACATATTTGTTAATCAACAATATTTGTAACGATAATACTACTGATTATTTGGGGAATTTTAGTTCTGGTTGTAGAAATAATATTACTAATGATTCTCCCGCCGCACAACATTGTCAGGGTGTAGTTGCGGATAGTGGAACAACCGACTCTGCTGCCGCTTTTAAACTAATCCAATCAGGGCAGAACTTTCTTACCACTTGCAAGGTTGGTATGATTATTAAAAACACCACAGACACAACTTACACCTACATTACCGCAGTAGACAGTAACACCCAACTATCTATCAATGATGACATAATGGCTAATGGCGAGAACTTCTCAATATATACAAATATGTATGGCAATGTTGTTTTTGTAAATGAAACCGGTGGAAGCGAGAATTTGCATTTAGATTCAACCGATACAGTAACGAAAGATAAGGGTTACACCCAATACTCTGATACTGCTGTTATGTCCTCTAATTCTAATCCGTGGGGGACAGCGTTAGCTTCTTCACAAGCTAACTCCGATAATGTCCCTTGGTATGCCTTTAACGATACCGTTGGTAATAAGTGGACAGCCAATGGAGCGACGGGGTGGTTATCGTATTATTTTCCTTCGGCTGTGTTATCTACGAGTTATAAAGTTGTTGGCTGTGTAGCAGGATACGAAACTGCGGCACCTAAAAACTGGACATTTTTAGGCTCAAATGTGGGGACTTTTACGGGAGAAGAAACAATACTTGATACACAGACAAATCAGACGGGTTGGACTGCCGCAGAAGAACGAACTTATAATTTTTCTAATATAACATATTATAAATATTATAGATTAAATATTTCTGCTAATAATGGTCACGCTAGTTATGTAACGGTTTGTGAATTAAGCATACCCTGTTCTAATTGGATAGGGGGAATGTTCTCAATCACAGATATAGATGGTGCATATCGTGGAACAACTTGGGACATCGGTGCGGATGAGTATGTGGCGGCTGCGACAGGTGTAGAATGGTTAGGCGGTTTACATAACACAATGATGTGGTGATATATGAACTGTCCAAAATGCGGTAAAGATTGTCATAAACCAAAAGACCAGGCGTGTATATGATAGCTAAACTCATAAATGATTTCAGGCAACAGAATGGCAGGCCCCCAATCCATAACTGGAACACAGTGGATAATGACCACTGCCAGGCACATTGTTTGGCTATGGTTAATCATAATTTTCTATACCATGCCGAGGAGTATTACAGGCCTGGCAAGGCTGAAGCGGTTGGTGTTGCATGGTGGGATTATAACCTGGAAATGAGTGTGGCAAAAATTATCTGGGGCTATTTCGCGGACAATCCGGCCCACAAGAATATTTTATTAATGAATAATCTTGCCTATGGCGTAGTAGTCCATAATTGGCAGGTATATCTTACAATCAGGGGGTGGTAATATGCCGGGAGAATGTGATAGGCATCAAGATTGCATGGAACGAATACATACAAGTATAAATTCAATCAAAGAGGATAGCGCGCGAGCTTCTGGCGCGATGGAAGAATTCACAAAATCTGTAAATGAGTTCTTGGTTTCTATCAGAAAAGATGTTTACGCCCCGAATGGCATAATAGAAAAAGTAGGCAATCATACATTTCAGTTGACATTGCAATGGGCCCTGCTTGCCTCAGTAGTGATTGCGGTGTTGATAGAGTATTTTAAAAAATAACACAGGAGAAACCCCATGACATTAACACAAGCGAGACAATTTGCCAGGTTATTCTTACCGGCCGCTAAAAAGAATGTGATAGGAGATACGGACGTTGACGCAATACTCCGATTAGGCATTGTTGATGTTGCCAGGTTTACAAAATGCCTTCCGACAAATGACTATATAGATGTAGTTGTTGATAAGGGAGAATACAATCTATCAACTGAACTCGATGATTATCTTATTATTCGTGAACCTGGCGTGTGGTTTCATTCTGGCGGGACACGGTGGAAGCAGCTTCTACCGCGCACGATAAAATGGCTTGATGAAGAGATACCTACATGGCGCGATGCTGATAGTGACGAGCCAGTATATTATTACATTGAGGGTGACATTTTAGGCATACATCCAAAATCAGCTACGGCCTATACAAATGGTCTCCATGTATATTTTGCAAAACGTCCAGTATCGCC
>Ga0100403_1001777_pt1 | contig 18501 bp, 22 predicted proteins | sample CryGeymet201501t_FD_83663 | JGI IMG/M metagenome (GOLD analysis project Ga0100403, IMG submission 83663) | Groundwater microbial communities from Crystal Geyser aquifers in Utah, USA - Crystal Geyser metaG 2015-01t | ecosystem: Environmental > Aquatic > Deep subsurface > Groundwater | place...
AAGGAGTACATAAACGCCTTACGAACTGTGAGACCCGATCCTGTGGTAGCAATACCACCAGCCGTATTAGCGGCGATGAACAACGCACTAGGATTGACGTTACCACCTACCATGATGGTAGCTAGGAATCGGTCAGCATCGGCACCATCCATTTGTGTGTTGAGGCCGAGTAGTGTGAGGATACCCTTAGGAGTACCTACGCCATTAGCACCAGCAGCTACGAATGGGGTCCATTTGAGAGTACTAGTGTTCTGTGCCATGATTAGGCCAGGACGCAGTACAGTAGTAGCTCCAGTGTTACCAGCATCACGGGCTGCTCCATCCACAATAGCGTGGGTAATGAACAGACAGTGGTGAGGGGAACCGTAGATCATGCCAGCTAGGTCATGCTCTGTGGAGTAGGCAGCAGCACCCATACCGGGTACCAGCATTTGTCCTTGATAGGGACTAAGTACCATTTGTAATTTCCTTAATTAGGATGTGAGAGGAATGATATATTAGTTGAGGAAACCATCTGCTTGTAGAGCAGAAAGGGCTTTCTCCATTTCATCATCGGACAGATCGACCGATGGCGTAGCGTCTGCATTGTCTTGTACAGCAGCATCATTCGGGAATTGGAATGACGTAGGTGCAGGCGTATTCTTAGCAGGCATAGCTTCCATAGCAGATAGGAGTAGCTCAAGAGGATGATCTTGAATCTTACTATCTACTACGGACATTTGAAACTCTACCTTAGGAGATAGGTTTGCATCTGCCCATTCTTTGGTAACACGACCAGAGGCTACCAGATTGGAGATACGCTTCTGAATGAATGCTTGCGTATCGGATACTACCTTATTCTTCATAGCTGCTAGAAGAGTTTGATAGTTGCTGATTTGCTTATCCTTATCAGCAATAGAAGCTAGAAGCTCCTTGTTCTCAGAAGGTTTTGTATCCTTCTTCTGGAAACCAAGGTCTTCCATAGTGAAGGGACTACCAGTAGCAGGGTTTACTGCCTTGGTGTCTACCAGAGCCTTTGCTTGTGCTTCGGTCAATGCCATTTCGTTGTCTCCTACGGACATATAAATAGGTACAGGTTCAAGGGTATCGTTACTTGACTCGGGTAGCTGAGCAACAGCTATCAGTAAGTCCCGTAGAAAAGTATTAGAGTTTGTACTACCAGGGAGGTTTACTTTAACCTTGCGTAGTACAGTCTTTAGTTCTTCTACCAATCCTTCGGTATCAGTTCCTTCAGTCTCTACCATAGACATATTGACAATAGTAGAGAAAGGCTCCTGATCAGGCACTACAGCATGGTTGACAATTGCTACGTGCATAATCCCATCGGTCCAGGTACGTCCAAGACCATCCTCAAAGTTATCAGTAATAGATACTGATACTTCTTCATTGGTATTGGTTACCTTGTAGGCAGGAGAGCTAGAGTCTGATATATCACCAGGAGCATCTAGTTCTCCGTAGAGAGAGGGAGTACCTTTCTCGTCAGGAGCTACCCAGAACCGTTTCCAATATCCAGCATTGTTGAAGGAAGAAGACGCCTTATTGACTTCGATCTCTTGATCTGTCCTAGGACGTGCTTCTTTGTTATGATCAAATGGGGCAGGGATTCTAAGACCATTACCAATCATTTTGTTGGTAGTCTCAGCAATAGTAGAAAGGTACTTCTCGTCGAAGTCCTTCACTACTCGGGTACCTAAGTTAGTACGTACTTTGTACTTGTTCTTAGGTATGATCTTCTTAGTTACTAACATCTAGCGTCTCCATCGAAAGAACAATTGACGTACTGGGGCTGTGGCTACTCGTGTTACTGTCCTAACACCAGGACATACACCATTAGGACAGGACCTACCTACTACCCTTGATCGGGTTACAGTGGTAGAAGAAGCATAATGATGGCCACTGCCCCATCTGTTATGGTCAGCATCATTAGCCATCATTACGGCTACATCACTCATACCAGTAGTGTCAGTATGATGATATACTTCTGCATGTTGTCGTAAAGATAGACCATCATTATTATACCACTGTCGATGGTAATGTTGGGCAGAGGCAAAAGTAGGACAGAGCAGGCATACGATCACAGCGAGAAAGAGTCTCATAGTCAGTTCCTTAGTGATTGGTTAAGTAGGTTGAAGTTTGATATATTAAGATACCCTATTACTTCTTCAGAGCATCTGCCATGGTTGCATATTCTAAACCGAGGTACTGTACCACCGGATTGTATCTCTTTAAGGGTCCATCCTGCCTTCTGTAAGATAGGCCATACGTTTTGTTTCCATTGAGCACATACATCGCATCCAGGGGAAGTATACATCTCTACTACTCCATTCTTAAATGCAGAAGCAGTATTAGTACTTAATCCCTTTACTATAGCATCTACTAATTGCTTTAGATGGGTAGTAGTTTTTACCTTACCTTGTGACTCTAGTCTTACTATCTCTATATTGATAGGTTGACGAAACTTACCCTTCCAATCCTTATAGGGAGGACTTACCTCTTTCATAGAATCTACTAGAGCCTTGGCAATGGCTCCTTGTATTTCTACAGTCGCTTCGCTCAGTACTTCTGAAAGAGATATAGTGGTGAGGGCGTCTTTAATATATCGAGTAGTGATGGGGTCCTGTAGGTCTTTGGTTGCCTGGTATGCTATGGATTGTACCTTTGCTAGGTCTTGTTCTGATGGTCCTGTACCAGGGATAGGTGGAGGGTCTACTGGATCAGTAGGGGTATCTGCTATTACTACTTCGATCCATTTGGCAGTAGTAGGGGTTCTTATGGAGATTCCTAGTCTATCTCCTGGTTCTCCTTCTATTGGATACTTTCCCTCTTCATCAGCAAATACTGTCTTAGGAGGGAATATAGCCACTGTTATACCATTGAAGTCTATTAGTTTGGAGACTTCAATATAGTTAGCATTTGAGTTCTCTAGGATAAGAAACTTGCGGTTCTCTACCCCAGGTTTGAGACCTACTGCTTGGATGTTTACGCCTTCATCATCCTTTGGCAGGACTATAGCGTCTAGTGCTTCTAGGTAGGAGAAGTCTACTATCTCGTACTCTAGGGTATCATTGTTTGGTATCGGATCAGGTATAGGTACCAGTTCTTGACAGTATGATATATTCGATATCAGAAGCAGCAGAGGTAGGAGTATCTTATACATAGATTAGGTCCTCCTGTGCGAACTTGTCCATTAGGTCTGTCATATCGAATTGTCCATAGCCTGTAGCTGGGTCGTGGCCAGGGGGTCCTAGGTCTTTAGCATTAGCTTTCACGAATGCGTTGACTGCTTGGATACTAGTCCATGACGGTTCCCCTATAGATCGCATCTTAGAGATGATTACAGCGAAGCATCCAGCTACGAATGGAGTAGCCATGGATGTTCCTGACATCATCACAAAGCCTGAGCTACGATTAGAGCAGGATAGTATCTGTTGTCCAGGAGCAGCTATTACCATCTGTGGACCACCAGAGGAGAAGTTAGCAGGTACTCCTTGGGAGGTTAGAGCGGCTACACATACTCCTTCACCAGACCTAGCAGGCCATCCTATAGTATTGGATCGTCCATTAAAGCCTGAGTTACCAGCAGCTATACAGACTACAATACCTTTAGCTAATGCTCTACCTATGTTAGTAATAGTAGGTTGATAGGCTGAAGGACCTCCTAGGGACATTGATATAACATCTGCTCCTTGATCTATAGCCCATCCAATAGCAGCAGCTATTCCAGAGGAGGAACCTGACCCTCCATTGGATAGTACCTTACCTACTATCAGCGTGGCATCTCCGGCTACTCCTATGTCTTCATCCCTGGAGAGTACTGTACCAGCACAATGGGTTCCGTGTCCATTACCATCGGATACAGACTCACCAGAGATAAAGGACTTAGTAGCATAAGGAGTAGGTAGAGTGGGGTGAGCGTAGTAGCCGGTATCCAGGACTGCTACTTTCACCCCTCTACCATTTGATATATTCCTAATCTTACGGTACTTCTCTCTAGGCAGGTGCCATGTTTCTTCGGATAGTGGAAGTACTCCTTCGTGTACTACTAGGTCAGGAGGCAGACCTACAATCGGATCGTGTGACATGATTGGTTCCTATTGATTGATTAGACGGAGTAGAGTCCATAGGAGAGTTACAATCTTGATACCAGTTCCTATGTTGAGGGCCTGTACTTCTGCTTTCTCATTCTCGTTTGCTTTGACTGCTTCTAGCTCAGAGCAGATATATTCTACTTGCTGTTCTAGGCTATCATCCATCGCAAAGGAGATTGACTCAATAGGTAGACCAAAGGATGCAATACCTGAGTCTAGTTGCTTCAGGATCATACGAGCTAGTTCAGCGTCGATATGTCCTTTACGTACTTTAGATACGATATCCATGATGCAGGGAAAGGATACGGATTCTGCTTCATATACACATGACATGGGGTTCTATCACTTCTGAAAGAGGTGGTTTCTGTGAGGAAGGGTCCACACCCTCAAGGTAGGCCCGCTCGACTTGACATAGACAAGAGGGTGTGGACTTAGTTTGATATATGATACTACAGGAACAGCTCCGGTAGGGATGATTCTAAAGGAACAACGATCTACGATCATTGATTCCTATAGGAACATCCCCGGTAGGGATGATTCTAAAGAAACATCTTCAGTATCTCGAATATGATTGGTGCGATCTTGACTAGGAAGTCACCAATAGCTTCCCAGTCGATTTGTCCTTGTGCCGATACAAGTCCTTCGGCTGATGCTTCTTGTCGTACTGAACGTAGAACAATCCATCGTACTAATGGGCGTCTACGTAGCTTAGCTATTAGCCCAGAGATATCTTCATTAGGATATACTGAGGATAGTGCTTTCTCTAGTGCGGCTAGTGCTGCATCGTCATCTTGACGATTAAATAATAGGGTTTCTGCCATTTGTTGGTTCCTTGTGAAAGAGGGAAGTGATATATTAAACTGTCGTACCTACACCATTCTTGAAGACTGAGCCGTTGGATGTTATTAGATACCCTAGAGTGGTATCATATATCATAACGCCTTCTCCGAAGGCAGCAGCACCTATTGCGTTTCTTTCTGCTGTTGTAAATCTACCTAATCGAATTCCTTGATGTTTCTCACACGAAACAACACCAGGCTTTGCATCCGTTAATTGTCCTGCTTCGCCTAGTCGCAAAACATCATCTAGGGTAGTGGCATTTGCAGCCCGATACACGTTGATGTTAAACGGGGAAAGCATGATACCCGGCGACGAATCTTTGATGCTCACAATAATGTAAACGCTTGGTGTTGATGTCGCACTGACAACCCGCATCACCAACAACAGTGGAATCCAGCCATCCGAGTTTACTTCTGCTTCCTTGCCGCAAGCAGATACTTCCGTTACTGTCCGGCCAGTTCCCGAAACCTGCGTAATCACCGGCGGCGTGCCATGATACAGGCCCATGTTTACAACACTACCCTCGTTGTAGACAGCGTTTGTCTTGTCCAGGTATTTAATCATCGTTGTGCAGGCGATGACGTCACCTTCGGAATAACTACCAGTCAACACAAGACTTGACTGCCACGTGTTGGTTGCCCCGGTCGTTGTTGCCGGAACATACTTCTTAGTTCGGCTGGTGGTTCCGTCAATGTATTCCGCTGCCGTTACGGTCATGTTCGTAAACGTGGCTGGAACTTCGATAGTTATTGCTTCTGTCGTTGCACCAATTGCTAGCGGCTTGTGTCCACGATCTAATCGCCGAGCCTTCAGCAGTCCACGGAGTTTACCGAAAAGCGTAGGCGAAGACCCCGCCATTTGCTTTCTGCCTGCCGTGTAATCAAATACAGAACCGTCTTCGACCGATCCGTAATCCGGGAAAACGTCATCGGTAAATGAAGGTGTTTGCAAACTGTTGTAAATCTCAAACCGCTTGGGTCGTGCTGCGGTGAAATTAAACGTATCACCAGCACCCGACAGGCTGTCATGTACGGCTAAGCGGTCAAAGAAAATTCCTTGAACAGCAGTCTGACCTAGTGGTCCAACTTTTGTGCTACAGAAATCTTCTCCTGCGGGTAAGCTCTCGTGGTCGTGTGTGTGAAATTTTACATTCCCTGTACCATTCGCTCCACCAACAAACTCTATACCCTTACCGGCTGTAGTGCAGTTGTAGAAATCTGCCAAGCCGCCCGTATAGATTGCGTGGTTAGACTGGAATGATATTGACTTGTAGCCGTTGGGAGTGGTCGCAAAATTACAATTCCGCCACACACTCCAAAAATAAGCATCCACCACTAATGACACAGAGTCATCAGCCGTACACAAGACACTTACATTGTCGACGTACAAACGTGCTCCTATGTTTGGATAGCCTAAGCAATAAATTCCAATGTAGGCACCGTTAATAAGCAGATTCTTTAGCGTCTTGCCTGATCCGTCGGTTACTCGTAATGTCGGCACACTCCCACTAACACCTTGAACATCAGCCGCCGGCGACATATAGAACGGGACGGCAGAATAAGAACCTCCCCCACGCCCACTGATCGTAAAGTGATGTGTGATGTCGATTGTATCTGTGGGGCGTATCTTGCCATTGATCGACAGTTCTACACCATGACCGCTTATGGATGGATAAGTCAGGCTTTGAGGATCAAAAGTGAAATCTCCATCCAAGTAAATTTCCTGCCAGCCGCCTACGCTACCCCAATATGTGATTGCAGCTTGTAACGCACTAGTACAATCGGTTGGAAAAACTGCTCCGCCCCACTGTCTTATATTTCTAGGAGGAGTAAGGGTCTGGTATCTTCCTACACCACCAGGGCCATTGTGGACTGTGCCATTATTTACCGTAGCAGTAGAATCCTCAAGATAAATTACAGGCCAATACCCCGCCCCATCATGCTTGGATTCGCTCCCTGTTAGCATAACTATTGTTCTGTCTGGAACAATTAAGTCTTGCAAACCTGCCACCGAGGTGGATACTGGTATGCTGTCTATTAACTCTCCAAATTGTGATTGTGTTGGGCTGTCTCCGGTCTCAAAATAAAGTTTAAGAGTCTGAGGATCTGCTGATTGATCTGGATTTGTTGGCATATCTGTCCTTTACCACGTAGCAATTGCTACCCTTTTCCAAGTGTTAGTTGCGGTGCAAATGTAGATGTAGTCAGCATCCCAAGCTACAGTTCCAGCTACACCAGTATCAGACGCACCTGACGGTACAGTCGGTGACGTAATCCCAAGTTTTTGCACTCGAACTACCGGACTTGCTGGGTCTATCTCAAGTGCAGCAGTTCCGGTGCTTGGGTTAGCATTCGGCCCAAGCTTGAATTTATCCCCGTCCGAGTTGTCTATGCCCCAGCTGAACGTAGAGCCACCAGAAACAGTAGCAACGTAGTACGGATCGCCTGTTGAGCTGCTCGAAACGCCTGCGTGATAAATCGTTGAACCCGTGGAAGTGTTGGCGTTCACTAGGTATGAGTAGATTCCCCCGGTTACATTGCAACTGGTGGTAAATAGCGGATAAACCGTGCCTGTTACCGTGCCCTGAACCCTCAAACCAATCTGATTGTTGGCCGTCATGTTTATGGCATAGGCCGCTAATGTCGTCGCGTGGAAAGTGCTAACGGAAACCGTTCCTAGCGTTGCAGCACCATTAGCAAAGTTCATATAACCTTCTGGCGTGATCGACACGTCGGCGACTGTTCCGTCCATGTAGAGAACGTGAGCCGTCTGGGATGCGTGCCGAACTAGGTTAAGTACGTATTCGTCAGCGGCTTGGCCAGTAATAGCAGAGTTTGCATCTACTACAAAATTGCCGCCACCCGCACCGTTTATCGTTAGAGCATTGCTTCCAAGGGTGATCGCCCTTGCACCTGATATAGAACCGTCAGCAGTGTAGATATTAGAGCTTACCTTAGCGTCTAATGCCGATTGTAAATCTGATTGAGAAGATAGAGTACCAGTGATACTGCCCCATGAAGCAGAACCACCAGTAGGATAGGATAAGGCAGTCCAATCACCTACTTGTGTGGGGTCGGCACCAGTTATGATATATACTTTGGAATCGTCAGTACGTACACACCAATCACCTTTCTGACCACTAAGAGCAAGCATAGCTGTCTGATTTGCTGCTGTACCAAGATAGTCAGTAATGGCAATGTCTGGTAGCTGGGCTGTAGGTATCTTACCCCCAGATAAATCAGCTTTAGCAGCTAAAGCAGAGACTAGACCAGTTACTTCTGATTGTGCATGAGTATGGGCGGCTGCTGCAAATGCAGAAGTATTTTCTAGAGCCGCAGTACCTAATTGTAGGTTGGTTCTGGCAGTAGCTTTGTTTGGCAGGTCACTAAGATTATTAGCTACTAATGCTGCTTCTGCCAGTAAGGGGAAGCTGTCTATGAGATCAGCAAACTCTGACTCTACAGGAATATCATTAGTTTCAAAGTAGCTTTTGAGTACAGTTCTATTTTGAGCAGTCATATATTAACTCACTAAGAAGGTTGATCCAATTTGCATGAAACCTATACCACCAGATGGGTCGGTTACAGGTCCTAATTGATTTGACAGAGCAGTAGCACCGCCTGCATCGTTACTAGCCATTACTTCACAGGTAATATATTCACCCGCTTCGTCACCAGTTAATTGGTAGTTATTAAGTGTAGCACCTGGGATATTTACACCATTTGACTTCCATTGATAGGTATAGTTGAAAGATGCTGATCCTGTCCAGGTACCATTAGTAGTAGTTAAAAATGATCCTATACTAGTTGTACCAGAAATTACAGGGGCTACAGTATTTACTGGCACCGTATCAGCAGCATCTACTACAATCCCTATTGTAATAGCAATTGCTGAACCTCCTAAATTAGTACCAGTTACCTTACATCTGAGGGTTTTCCCTACATCTGAAAGAGATGGAGTATATGAGTTTGTGGTGGCTCCTGGGATGTTTACGGCGTCTATTGTCCATTGATATGTGAAGTTAATAGGACTAGTTCCTGTCCAGGTACCTGTGCTAGTGCTTACTATCTCATCTTGTTTTGGAGTGTCGGATAGTACTGGTAGTACTGTGTTTACAGGTGCTACATATACTTTCGTACTATTTACTACAATGGCTGCTTCTCTGGGGAACCGAAGGACATTACCTCTGTTAAAGTCTACTGCGTCCAGACCAGTAATAAGGTTTGTATCTGGTTGTTGTATGATTATATCGGAAGCGTCTTGTGGTAATCTAAGGACTTCTGACTCTTCGTCTAATCTTTCTGGAGGTAAAGTCATATATCATTCCTTATGGAGAAGAAGAGGAACTTACCTCGTCTACGTCAGCGACTAGTGCGGCTGCTTCCTTTGGGAAGCGTAGTACATTAGCACGGTTGAATTGGGCAGCAGACAGGCCAGTAATAAGGTTTGTATCTAGCTTCTGTCTTATAATATCGGATGCTTCTTGTGGACTTCTTAATACTTCTGACCGTTCGTCTAGTTCTTCGGATGGAAGGGGCATAGTTACCTCTGTTAGAAATAGCTAGATATCGGAATGGCTTTCATAGTAGCAACGCTACTATGTGTGTTTACGTCTAGCCTATAAGAGAGACCACCAGGTACTCTAATCGCAAGACCTTTTGTTATATTAATAGTGGCTAGAGAGTCATTTGTCATATCTACAAATGTGCCATCTACTCCTATTTGTAGGTCTGCATCTCCTGGAGTACCTGCCCATGTGATGAAGAGCATAAAGTCTCCTCTAGGTGGTAATTTCATGGAGTCACTAGCACCTGTACCAGTAGTAACTATTTCCATAGTAAGGGAACCTCTGAAGATGAATATAGGATGTGTATGATATATCATTGTGAGGAGTTAAATAGATATATCATACTTGTGTATGATTAGGATGCGTCATATATTAGAATGACGAATCATAATATATTACATAGTAGAGTAATATATTGAGGATAGTCCTTAGAGGACATATCCTATATATCGAGATGATATATTATGTAGAGTTAGTATGCTATATATCATAATAGTGATAGCATTGGTAGCGGACGTAGAATGCCCACTGCATTCAATGTCCCATATTCCCTAATATATGTCAACTAGAAATATTGACATTTTTTAGGATTATTTTTGGTACACCATTAGTGCTATCATGTGGGGTTACACCCTCTGGGAAGAACGATAGTAATTTTTTGGGTACCCCACTTTTTCCATCCCTTATTTCTGAAAGAGATATTGTGACGATGGGTTATAGGGGATGATGGGGAAGTGAGGTATGATATATTAGAATCTTCTTGCGTTGGGTGTTAGACCATATTGGGGAATGGAGGAGTTGGTACGTGGTACTGTAGATACTCCACCTGGGATACATGGCTTGCGATTTGGTAGGGCTAGTTTCTTAGCATTCCTAGGTGTGATTTCTAGGGCAGCGTCAGAGAGTATGTCTACTGTGTCGTCTTCTTCATCGGGTAATCCAGTCCAGTTGAATATATCATCTTCTGCTGTCTCAGCCCATGGGGTGTTGGCAGCTAGAAATATTTGGCCATTCTTCATCATCATTTGGGCAGAGATGGAGTTTTCTAGTTTGTCTTTCTTACGAATGTTCTTACGTACAGGAAGACCAGCTAATTCTGCATATTGAGCTACTCCAATTCCTAGACCATTAGCTTCGATCTTATTGAAGGACGGATGCCATAGTTCATTGAGTTCTACTAGGGTCTCTACAATGTCTGGTAGTTCCTTACGAAACTTACGGAAGTCTAGCCATAGAAGTTGATCTTCATAGGTTATACCCCATACGCCAATACAGGTAGAAGAAGGCTTTGTTGATACTCTACCATCAGCAGCATTTGCTTCTTCATCTCCATGGGTAGCATAGAGTCTTGCAGTAGCAGCAGCATCAGTGGTAGTAAATATCTGTTTCAGAGATGAGAACGGAAGTACTATGGTTTCGTTCATCTCTTCATCTAGGAAAGAATATCCATGATCGTAGACATTGATATATTGACCGAATACCCATTTCCTCTTGAAGCGTGCATTCTTACGAGATTCCCAGTTACCATCTTCTAGACGACTCCTTTCATCCTCAGTCATCTCTTTCAGCATCTCTCTATAATCTTTCTCATCTAGGTGAGGATTATCAGATAGATATGCTGGGATGAATCTACGCTCTGGATGGATACCTACCCAGTTGATCTTCTCCCCTTCCTGAATAGCTACTAGTGCTGCTTGTCTAGTCTTGAACTCCTTAGGGTCTGGTACGATCATCCATCTCCTTTTCACCCATGCTGGGCCAGGGTTCATGGCTGCTCTTCGTCGCAGTGGTATCCTCTTCTTACACTGACATATATGACAATTAGGATGCCAGATAGGATTATTGTCATCGTCCTTACCATGGATAGGGCACACAGTAGCACGTACCCGAGAGCACATAAATAGCCAGTCAGTTGGGGTACTCCATTGTCCTAATTCGTCGAAGCATACTAATTGGTACTCAGCAGATTGGTACCTCTCTCGAATAGCTGCTTCACCAATATATCCCCATTGAAGCATAGCAGGGGGACCAGGTATGTCTGTACCAGGGTATTTAGTCTTGAAGTGCCAGCAGTGATCCTCTGATACATACCTACAATCACCTGCTGCTCTAAATGGTTCTAGCCATTGAGCCACTCTGGGTATTAGAGACTTAGGCTGCTTCAGGTCAGTTAGGTGTCTTCTGAATATAATACTAGTGAAGTCAGGCATATCACAGAATCGTAGTGCCTCATATGCTAGGAAGTCGGATTTTCCACCACCTAATGCACCACCATATAATACCTCTTTCTCCCTCTCTAGCATCAATGCGGCTAGTTGCTTAGTAGTGGGTATATGAGGGATATACTTAGACCATTTGATATTTAATAGTCTCTCTAGCTGAGTACTAGGTACGTATCCAGTTCTAGGTACTGGGTCTGATATATGAGGTTTCTTCTGTGGTTCTGGGGTAGCTACTTTTTTCTTAGTAGATGATATATCATTCTTTGATGTACTAGGTTTCTTTGCAGATGGAATATTTTTCTTTACTATCTTCTTCTTTGGAGCGGGCATTGCTAGCATTCCGATACTGGTAAGTATGATATATGATAGTTAGGAGAAAAAGTTATGAGGTTAATTACACTCATTTAAGAAGGGAGTCTTATTTATATAGAGCAGGAGAGATCGCTAAAAATGATAGCATTCATATGATAGCACTCATACCATCGCTGTGTCGATCTGGTGTACGCTCCTATGACTACGCTCGTGCCATCGCTAATACTTCTGAAAGAGACTTACTCATGGTGCGTTGTGGAGAGGCTTATTAGTAGTGTGTTGGGGATAATGAGATAGGTAGAGCAGTATGATATATCGGATGGCGGTTAGATATATCATACTGTCTACGCTATCTGGTTCCTACTCTCCATCGTACATATCCCCATGTAGGGACATATCGTAGGAGTCTAGGATTACAGGGGCGTTGGGCGGGTCGTACTGCTCATGTGCTACGAGCACATCCAATAGAGCCTGTGGGTCAGGTGCGGGTAGTTCGTAGTGTAGCATAATATTGCCTTTATTACATAGAGGAGGTTATTACCTACTCTTCTGGGATTGTCCTAGTAACGGTGTGTTACTGAGGGAGATTGTAGGGTCCCATTTCGGCTACATTACCTAATGGGTTTCCTACGTACTAGTTTCTTCGCTATACCCTTAGTGGGTTTCAATAGCGACTTTACACAATGTGGCGTATATCTTGGTTCTGCATATTGCATATACCCATACAGGGCAATTAGCAAAGAATCTGCCACATCATGTGTAATACTACTCTCTTTCCTCGCATTAGTCAAGAAAGGAAATGCCTTAATAGCCGCATTTTTAGTAATATTTTTATCTCCCTTAGACCTACAATTCAGTGCAGATTGCCACTTCTTGGGGGGTACATATGTAATTGATATATTCAATGCCACAGCTATACCTTCCCAAAATCCAATTGACCTACCCAATTTTCTCGATGAACTCATTCCTGCCAATAATGCCCCAGTTGCATCCTTCCCCTTAGTCCTTGAATTCACCACTATCTGTCCAGGTTCCTCTAGCCACATTTCCATACTATTATCTTGGGTATCATCTGGTGCCAATACCTGTATTGGTGTACTCCTCTCCACAGTCCTCAATGACTTTGATATATTCATTACATGCTGTGCTCTCCTATACACTTCTCCACCCCTTATTTCTGAAAGAGATAGAAATATGTCACTCATCGAGTTATGCACGAAAGGTACTGCATAGGTAGAATAGAAGTCATATGTATTCATAACGGTTAGTGCACCTGTGACACCTGGGTCTACTCCTATAATTAACATTCCTTAGTTCCTGTGATTGGTATGGTTCCTGTGAAAGAATAGGGACCCCCGAGACCTAGGGATATGGAGAGTTCTCAGGAGTCCCATTTGGTTGTGTAATATATTATGTCGTTGGTGGAGTATAATATATTCTGTGTAGTATTCTTCTGAATGTGGTGTTCTTCTGAATACTACTTATAGTGTTCCTAGGTTCCACCCTTAATGAGCGACTTGAGAGGATCATTCTCCTCCTTAGTTCTCCTTTCCACTTCTGCCTGTTCTAATGAGTTCCTATACTTCCTAGCAGTCAGTATCGCTGTATCTGCAATCCTCAATGCTCTAGCGAAGTATTTCTCCAATGCACCATCTCTCTGATCCAATGACATATATTGAGGATGAAACAGAGTACTAGTTGCACCTATCAATACACTTTGCCATACTCTATCTTCAAAGTTCGATTGGGTAGCTTCCTCCAATTCCTCTATACGCCGTAGTAGCTCTTGTAGTGTCTGTTCATTTGTGGAGTATATTATACTCTGTGTAGTGTTCTTCTGGCTAGGTTCTGGGTCTTTCTGAGCTTTACTTGTGCTGCTCTTCTGGTCTAGGTTCTTCATAGGATCATTCTTAGGCATGGTCACGGTTCCTTATGCGTCTAGGTTAGTAATAGATATATCATAGTGACGCATCTACAATATATCGGGTGTATTTCCATATAATATATACACGGGGGTGTATACAGTGTCTTTGGGTCCCATCTGAGGGTAATGGGGTAGTACTTGTTCCATGCGGTATAAGCGAGGACTCTCCATATAGGGGGTACCAGTCTGCCACTTTGACAGTCACCTGCCATATTATCATGCGGGGTTGCCATTATGGCAGCACAGGGATTAGGCACCTATGCCATAATGGCGCACAATAGCTAGGCAAGATATATCATAGTGACAAACTGGCAGTCCCATGCCATTATGGCTGCCCATTGCATAGGCAAATGCCACATTGACGCACATATATTAAGCAATGGCCACAATGGCAGCGTACTGTCACAATGGCATATACCCTAGAATCGCACAGGATAGCCTACAATGCACGAACTAGGTTTGACGAGTGATATATCATAGTAGGGTATGATCGTCGATTCTGGACCATGCACTCCCATGGGAGGGGTGACTATGATATATCATAAATCAGTAGTGCCTAGGGAGTAGGCAGGGTAGGAATAGGGTAGGTGACAGCATATATAGAAGGGCCAGCGATCGCTAATGTAACCAAGCACCACCAAGCGCTCCCTACTCCCCTGGGTTCTCCTCTTGCGATAGTGACTGTGTAGCGCCCCCATTTGGCAGGGGCATATGTAGTGGTGTACTACCCTTGCTAGTCGAGGTGCCAATGCCAAGTGTGTCGCACACTGGACCAGCAACTAAGTAGAGCGACCATGCGAGCGACAATCCTAGGATGACGATAGCAACGAATAGTAGCATGTAGTATCCCCTATCTTAAATGGGTGTAATTAACCTAGGCCAGTAGCATTGCTAGTCCTATTCGGCACTCTTCCGCGTCTTCTCGACGGCATAGATATAAACAGTCCTGTCCTATGAACACTACTTCCCAGCCAGATAGTTCAAACGGATTAGATACCACATGCGGGCGGAACTTACCGTCTACCCATACTTTAAGCTTAGGGGCGTCCAGTGCTTGTAACGATTCTAAATCCATCTGACCGATGCGAGTGTGCCACTCTCGACGTGCCACTGTAAGTGGGTTCTCTTGCTTGGGTTCAATCGTCGGTACTGGCAGCGATTCAACCGAGTGTAGAAAGCTTTCCAATTTGCTAATGGTGGTTGGATAGCTGGTAGCTTTGCTCTCTCCAATGCGTACCGAGTAGCCACGCCCTAGGTACACTTGTTTTGCTGTTCTGCCTTTAGGGTCGCAATGTGCGGTACCTCGTTGGTTCGGTACCCAACCGTACTTGCAAATGAGTGTAAGCGCTTGCTGTTTGATTGTCTTAGCCATGTGGGAATCCTTTACTTCTGAAAGAGATTGAGATAGGGCACGATAGGGGGCAGTAGGACGATATACCATACTGCCCCTTGATCGCAGTCTATCGACTACTTGCCTTTATTCTTAGTGCGGGCATTAGGCTTGCGGGGTGCCTTGCGCTTGGCACTAGCCACATTCCCTTCGCTACCAAGTATCTCAGCAATTGCCTGTGCAGCCGATACGCATACGCTAGAGAATTGCTCCTCCCCATCATCGAGCGCTTCAGTATCGGATCGGTCCCAACCACTGGCACGAAGATCAAGCACTTGCCATGGGGGCAGGGATACTACGTCATCGCCCACCTTGCGCGTGTGGTCAGCTTTCATGGTGGCTACTGGGTCCTTTGATCCGTTGCCAAGCAGTACCAAAGTCTGGACGATTTGGTCAGCGTTGATACTGTCTTGATCGGCGGTGCGCACCAAGTAAGCTACCATGCTCTTAACATACTCTGGAGCATTGCCAGGGAATGGACTGTGGCTACTAGTCAGTACCTTGGCGATTTTTTCCCTACCGGCCTGATCGCATACCATCATGGCCACCAAGGCATGAGGTACGCTCACGCCACCCTTGCCATTCTTGGCTTTGGTGAAGTGTGGGAACGGCACAATTACTCCCTCATTGTTGGCTAGCAGTGATACACAATCGAGCAATTGTGGAACGGCTGCCAAATACCATTGCTGAACATCGGCTTTGTTCAAGCGGCCACCCTTGCCTAAGAATCCAAAGGTATCGCCCTTGTGATTCACTCGCAAATAATAGTTGCGGAGAATCGTACCCATGTTCTCTTTCACGATCTTAGGAAACACTTCAAGGTGTGCTCGGATCGGAGCTACCATCTCTAGGAAGTCATCGTAAGAGGCTTCCAAGCGGACATCGTCCATCTTCAAGCAACTACGGGGATCGGCGTTGATATGCAACGTGATCACTAGGCGTTGGGATTCTCGGATATCGGGCGAATCCGTGCCGATGATATACTGATCAGTTTCGGGGTCGTATTCGCCTACACGCTTGTTGTCGGATTTCTTCCAAGCCAATGGACTGGACCGCCATACGTTTCCATCGGGACCAGCGTAGTACAATCCGCCTTCAGACTGATCGTATTCGGCCCCATCATCGTCGGTACCGCAGGCTAGGTACGCTTCCTGCCCCTCATCACTATCGGCGGGAATGGGCTTACCCTCTTTATCGAGTACTTGCACGCCGGTAATGCCATACTCAAGACTCTCAGGGTAGAAAGCGAGTACAACAGCATGACCACTGTGCCCACCATTCCCTACCATGCCGTTGGCATCCACGACCCAGCTAGTGGCCTCTGGCACGAATTGCGTGCGGAACTCGTCTGCCAAATATCCATAATGGTTTGGCTTGGGTGAACGGTTTTTGCCATTGGCCCTAAGCCATCCACGGAGGAAAGCTACTGCGGATTCATAGTCGCGGTTCAGGTCAATCTCTACGCTACCTTTCTCCCCATTTGCCTTGAGAACTTCGAACTTGGCAACGTCGGTATCACGCACCAATGGGCGAATCAGATCATAATCTAGGGGGTGGAATTCTCGATTGTCCTCACATGAGAGAACATCGGAACGGGTGGCTTTGCGATTGGCTACTGTGGTCGATTTCATATTTTCAACTTTGTTGTTGGTGGAAGTGTTGGAAGCGCTGCTAGTGGTTTTTGCCTTAGGCATGGTTTTGGTTCCAGTGTGAAGTTAAGGTAGAAGGGCTAGTGTGCCCCTAGGTAATAATGAGTGAACGATCAAGCGAGTGTGAGTCTCGACCCTGCGCCATGGTAGAATCGAGAATTCAAGGTATGCCCCATGGTAGGGCAGTCGGTACAATTTGCCAAACTGTGCAGCGTAGTCATGTGTAGGACTGTCAATTAGTATTGCATACGTCTCGTGGCGAATAGCAAGTAGGGTGTTTGGATAGTCACACATGATATCGGCTAACACATCGGGCGGGGGAATCGAAGTGAGTAAGTGAGATAGTTTTAGTTTCCCATGTTAGCAGCCCTCCCAAGTTTGATATATCATAGTATCTCCCCATTGAAGCCGCTAAGCGTATCATTGAACCGGTAGACACCATTACCCACATAGGCTATTCGGCGTTGCTGGCTGGCCCATACGTGAGCATAACAACAAGCAGTGTGGGGCATCCCCACTCCGTCAAGAGCATAGGCCACATTAGCGGGCTGTCCCAACATGGCATTTACAATTAATCGTAGTGGGCAAAGAGTAGCATAGGCTAAATCGGTGGCGATCGCATAAAGGGTAGCTTTGCGGATTGTGAATACTTGGGGGTTTCCCCCTCTGAGTAGGTCAGAGGTATCGTATCCAAATTCCTTGCCTTTGAAACGCAAGATAATCCCTTGCCGGAATCGCTCGCACCATGTGTCGATAGCGGTAGCAATGCGGGAGGTGATTTTGCATGTGGTTGATTGTCGAGCCATGTTTCTAATCCCTGTGCGATAGTGAATGCTGTCGTCCCTTGGAATCTCCCGGAACCCCTCCGGGCTGGCAATCCATTGCCTATAGCAATATAGCGTATTCTTCGGATCGAATGTTACATGTTACAGCTAAAAAATGGGAATTTTCTAGGAATATATTTTGGCAGTCTAGATATATCAAACTGCCAATCTGGCAACGAGCCGACTGCCATTGTGACCGGGGGGTTTGGGGGACCCCCTGCCATTTTGGCAATTGAGACTGAGTCTCAGGATCAACAGCGTTTGGGGGGTTGGGGGGTGGACCCTCCAGAGGGGTACGAAAATACGACCTTATTAGCCAGGTAAATAGGCTTTCTCAGGGGGGCACGCTTGACCGTACAAGCAGGGGGGTATAGTTGAGAATGATATATCAAAATCATAGAGGACATAGTGGGTAGAGCACTATGGTATATATAGTGGATAGATATATGGGACCCTAAATGAAAATAGGGCCAATAGCGATATGGAATCGCCACAGCCCTATACTTCTGAAAGAAACCTATTTTGCATGTAGGAAGTACGATATATGCAAAATAGGTTATAGGTTATCAATGTCACTTATTTGTGACGTTGTTATCAATGTCACTTATTTGTGACGTTGTTATCAATGTCACTTATTTGTGACGTTGTTATCAATGTCACTTATTTGTGACGTTGTTATCAATGT